>Ga0193742_1000352_pt1 | contig 32567 bp, 41 predicted proteins | sample L2c1metaG_FD_165511 | JGI IMG/M metagenome (GOLD analysis project Ga0193742, IMG submission 165511) | Soil microbial communities from a riparian zone of the East river system, Colorado, United States - L2c1 | ecosystem: Environmental > Terrestrial > Soil > Riparian zone | place: USA: East River... | reverse complement strand
AATGATGAAAAATAATGAAATGATGAAAAAGATGGAGAATGGTGAAACAGTGATAGGAATGCTACGTCACGTGATCATCAGACTCCAGTATCGGAGCCGCGAGTGCACTCCGTCTTGGACTAGCGACAATGAGGAGGAATATACAGAGGTGACGGAGAAATATCGGAGGAAACATCAGAGGACGCGGAGTGTCCCCTAACACCCACCTTAGCAGGGCTTTATCGTAGTTTCCTAAAACACACAGGCCGCATTTATCGATCCCCCTGCTAGGTGCACTTTCCTGTTGTATTTTATGTGTATATATTATTTAGGATCCCCTGCTAGATCTTGACTAAGTTGCAGCCACAGTTGCCCTAACAGAGCCTGGCAGTGTTTCACTGATCTCTGACATGGGGTTTCTAAAAACATGGCAAAATAACCTCTGATAGCTGAGGGAGGGATTTCAAACCAATGAAGAGAGACCCCAGGGTTCCTGGTGGAAAGAGGGTTTCTGATTAGATTTATCCCTCTTCATCAGTGTGAAATCCCTCTCTCAGCTGTCAGAGGTTATTTGGCCATGTTTTTAGAAACCAAATGTCAGAGATCAGTGAAGCACTGCCGGGCTCCTGCCAGCTCCTGTATTATTTTTTTCAGAAGGTCGCCTTCGAGGTGGAGGAGCTGGTATTCATATACAGAAGCCAGTGATCTCTGGGTGGAAGTGTGGGGTATGTCACCAGGAAAGCCGCACATGTTCAACCTGCCCATTAATCCCCACCCTTAGCATTTCCGAGTACATACTTGTGATTAGATACTGTTTGAGGATCAATCCTAATTGACTACTACACTGCTGTTGGTTTCTGGTGTTGTCAAGGGGGCTGAACCTTCAGCACCCCAGACCATGGCGGACCTGATGTTGATTGCGCTCAACACATGTGGACCCGCCGCCAACTTCCATTTTGGCAGCAGTCAGATATTGAATATCTTGATAGTCAGCTATCAGAAATCCCTCATAGAAACCCAGGTTTCTACACAAGCTCTTTAGCACCCCTAGGGTTTCATAGTGAAAGGGGGGTTTCTGGATAGTTTTATCCATGTTCAAGCAAAACAGTATAGTTCACGATTTGTAGGCTCAGAATTCACATTTCCTTGAAGATTGATTTCTTTAGTACATCAGCAATCTGTCACAATAGTGTTACTTCAAAAGATTCAGGCTATTTCCAGCTGTGATCTTAGACAGTTGTTTGAGGTTGAGACAAAGGAGTGCCTTTATTGTTAAAGGTATTGTCTTAAGTTTGTTTGAGTTGAAGAGTCTGTTAAAGACTAACTAAAGAACAAGCAGTAAACTACCAGACATTATATACTTGTGCAAACAATGAGAAGTCTAGACAAGAGAACAATGGTAGACCATTGTTTGATCAAATCATCAGAGAATGAGAAGATAGAACAATGTAAACACATTGTTTGACTGTTCATTCAAAGTAATGAACAATGCAAGAGCATTGTTCAATCAGAAAGGTAAATCATGGTACAAGTAAAGTAAGAAGTAAAAGTAAAAAGGTGAGCGTAACAAATAGTTTCTGGTTTCCCATGGTTTTTGCTGGTTTGCTGGTTTCCAAAAACCTGGAAAGGAAAGTAACTAGGAAAATGATACAATTTTACTAGTAAATCATTAACTTTATGTCATAAGTTTGGACAGGTTTCCAAGAAAACGGACATAGGTTTCTGAGTTTCCCAAATATGGTCTAGTTTCAGTTTTTTAGGGAAGGTTTCAGGGTTTCTCAGGTTCAAAAATCTGTGGAAACTGAAATGCATGATTACTGATGTACCATGAAATATGCCTGATTTTCTTTGAGCCTCGGAAGTGTGTCCCAACCATGTATAGTAAGAATCTAAAATCAGAATTTGACCAGAATGCCAAAAAATTGCTAGGTTCGGAGCAAGCCCATGTGCTCCGGCTGCTTGTGGTGCCTTTGCAGAAGGGGCTTGGGACAAACTACCAAAAACAAAGGGGATGTTTGAGATGACCTCCCTCACTCAAAAGGCAGTGCATTATGAATATAAATACATAGTAAGTAGGTAGGAAGCCATTGAATTGTCTGACAAGAGTTCAAATTTTCAGAATTACTAGTCAAGTTTAGACATGGCTAACCATTTGCATCACACATCTAAAGACCATTAACAGAAACACCAACTCTGTGATTAGAAGACCTGCAAGAAATTTTGATACAATACTCACAACAGGTCCTTAAGTGTACAAAAATTATTCAAAGCATGAAAATCTGTGAACAGAATATTTCTTTGAGTTATTTGGGTTGTGAAGCTATATGTTACAGTAGGTCACAACCTCATCATGCAGAAAACAATGGGTCATTGCACCAAGAAAAAGGCAATAAGACTCAAAAAAGATGGTCATTCTATGTATTTTCACAGAAAAATATTGGGAGACAAGAAGTGGGGCCAAACTTGGTGAAATAATTGCAAAAAAAAGTGTGGGCATGATGAACCATGTAAATATGGTTGTGAGAGGGTGGCCCAGGAGAATCTGATCCAGAAAGATCAAATTTCGACTTGTGTCCACCAAATTTTAAATATAGGTATCCAAAATACATGTTAATACAGAAAACATCTTCATTGAATGGACAATAAAGGTACTTGAATATTTGGAATCATGAATTTGGTGAGAGTCAAATGTGAGGCAGAATATAACTTGTCTGAGTATAACATTGAGCAAAATAAAAAACAGAATACAAAATATTAACATTCAATAGACCGGAATACCAAAATTTTAAGTGCTAGGCAAAGAGGAGAAAGTTTCAAACGTCCTATCGGTTTTCGTGAGTTTGTCACAAGCCCCTTCCGAAGGGGTCCTATGCGGAAGCGCATAGCCAAACAACCGGTCCGGAGAAGGTGGCTTGAACCGAACCTAAAAAATTGCTTGGTTTGCCGACTTCTTGACTTTGTTTGTCCGCGGCTGTATACATGCTTTTCAAAAAGTCATACGTCCTTCTAAATTATCTCATCGTGTCAATTTATCAGTATAAAAAAAAACAAGGTCAATACAGAGAACAAATATCCATTGTCCAAGCCTGGAAAGAAGAGAATTTTAAAGAACTATCATGAGGGTTGATGTGAAGAGGATGATCGTCTATGCAGCACTCCATCCTTACTCCGCACATCTAGAGTCACCTGAAGATTGTGATACTTTTGGAGATCGTCGGCTTCGGAACGAGATATACCAGCTGAATCGTTCGGCAGCCAGATAATAGGTGGTGGAGCGATAAGTTCGGGAGCATACAATATGCCGGCCATGTCTTTCGCGTGGTCGGTAAACCCTAAGGGCGGGAGATGTGGTGGTGCATCAGGGTGTGTGCGAGCCGCGCGTTCTGTAGCCGTCAAGTCATCTAGAGTTTCGGTATCTACATGGTAATGAACGTCAGTAAACAGTTCACAGACGTTGAGAAACCTAGGAAACACATACTGAGAGGGACTACGCCTTTGAAGTTGGATGACGAAGGCATGACGGCTAAGGTTATACTCATCATTTCGAGTACAGAGGCCATTGATCCACGAGTACGCGTTCCTGGGGCGCTGCTATCGTTGATAGTGCTCGTTTCATTTTCGAGGTATCGATCCGCGGCACTAGAAAAGGTTGTTAATGAATTCCGGGTTATGGGACTAAGGATTTTGTGCCCAGGAAGCCGGGTTTTCCAGGTTGTATATGATTCCACAAACACAATTACAAACAGCCCTGTTCCGATGAGTACACCTCCTTCTATCCACAACCGTCGAGTCAAGAAGACGAGGCCAAGAAGGATGGGTTGAAACGAGAGCACAGTCCCAAACCGTCGTAAAAGCCAAATCTGCAGTAAGCCTCCAGTTTGAGAATGGGTGCGAGCATAAACATAGCCGACAAGAAAGCGATGAGCTACAGAAAATAATTAGTAGATATTGATGAAGCGATTTGGAATATCTTACCAATTAATGTTAATGATAAAAGTATGACAACAGCAGGTGCAATTAGAGGGAATATGAGCGCAAAGGTGGAAGCGAAGAGAATAGCAAGGACACAGGCACCGATTGCGAATGATGGGTCGTAGGTTCTTGGGTATATAGCTAGCATGTAGCATGTCAAAGGTCAAATCTGTGAAGGGACAAACAACGTCATGTACATACCTCGGAAGTGTTGTCGGGGAGTTATGGCATACTTTTGAGCACGAATTACTGCCCAGAGCTGAAAGGGTTGCAAAACGAGACATGCAGGAATTATGATAGCCACATTGAGAACAAGGGCCAAAATAAAAGTGCTCATGTACATTGCGCCATTAGCAAGTGATCGAGTCACCCCTGCATTCGTGTTGATTGCTTGCATTGAAGATAATATGGCACCGATTACTAAAATCCAGAGAGTTCCAACAGCGGTCAACACAAAAAAGGTAATCTTGAAGACAAGGATTTGATTTGCTGAAATCGAAACAGAGCCGTGAATTTTGGCAACCCCTGTCGAGTCCCTTGAGAAGTAGTTCATAGTTGAAGATTATATAAAAACTCACAGTTAATAGTTGCTAGACCGAGCGAGATAAAGATAGTAGCAGCGACAGCAGGTACGAGAACAGTTGCAATCCCAGCTGCGATGGCATTGGCCGCTAATATCGGCTGCAGGAAGGATAAATAGTAAGCAACATCCGGTGCTGGCGCAAGTGCGAGTCCAACAGCGGCCGTCACTGAAGACGATAATCAGAGAAAAAAAGTATAAGACAAGTACTGATATGCTTAAGCACTTACATGCAGCAACCATGGCGATGATCACACCAATGATCACAGCCCACATAACCATCAAATCCAACAGACTCCTCTCATTCTGCAACACATCCCATCTAATATCCTCTTTCGCCCTACCTTCAATTAACTCAACGCCAGGTATAAATCTCAGTCCTCGACCAACCAGGAGCCATCCTGTAATATTAGTTCCAGACGCAATATCATCATAACTATCCCGCTGGGCTTCAGCGATTTCTGCGTTTATTATTTTTAGTTTTGAACGCCATTGGGTGATGTCTGCGTAAACATGACCGAGGTCGTCGAAGCCGAGCCCATCTAAGGGTCGAACAAAGGGCTGCGCAGGCTGGAGTCGAAGATGTGGAGGAGGAAGAGACTCGGGATCGTGATAGTTATCATGTCGTAGAGGAAATGTTTCACGTCTTATCGTGGGAGGAGGGTCGGATTTAGGTATTCGAGGTCGACGAATAAATGAGGAGGGTCCAGCTTGATTTGAGGGTAAACCATTGAAACTTGTATCAAAAATTTCAGGTGTATGGGTCGACAGATCGACCCATTCTGCGTCGGTTTCTTCTGGGATCGTCACAACACCATGCTCATTAACTGACATGTCATCATACGCGGATAGTCCATAATTAGGTCCAAAAAGTCGGGGGTCGGGAATAGGCGGTAACCAATTGCCTTCATCTGCTATTGGGCCCAGTTCACCCGATTTTTCGACTGCAACATGGCTTCCCAGAGGAAGTCTGCCATATGCAGCTGAATTTCGGTTGACTTCTAGAAAGCGACTGCCGATCACTCGCGTATTAATAGAATCTGTCAAACTTTGATGTTGGTCAATTCCAGAACCGGAAAATCTTCCCCCATTGATACTTTGGACTCCACGAAGTTTATAGTAAGACGAAGGGGCGACGAAAGATGTGGGGGCCAGGGAAGATGCTGCAAAAGCCCGATTCATATGTCGTCGTCCTCGTGTTCGGCGCTGTTGTGGGCCAAGGGGAAGGGGTCGACTGATATGGGGTCGACTGGGAACCGCAGGAGTAGTAGGAACAAAATCAAGGATGGAAGGGTCTGGAGTGGTGACGCGAAACGAGCTAATGTATTTTGTCTCTGCAATTTCCAAGTTCTCCAATATTTCGTCTCTTTCATCTATGAGAAACGCTAGTTTGTGGGTATCTCTGAGGCGATAAGCATTAAGAATCAATGTAAGTTATTGGAGGGCAGTCGGAGAGCACATTACCCAATGGAAAACAAGCTCTGGATATCAATTTCGGCGTCAATGTCGTCATTAAGATTGAGTGGTTGTTCTTCTTCTCTTCGTCTCGTTTTTTTCTCTCCATTCCTTACACGAGTCCCATGTCCATTCCCGTTCCGTTTCGCGGCATCATTCAATGTTGAACTCAAGCCAATCTTCACAAGGTACTCCTTGAATTGTTTTTCTCCCCAAGTTGCAAACCCAGGGGCCTTGTGTGCGCTTAGCCAGCCCAAATCCTTTCTTTGGCACCTGACCTGCAACCATCGCCTTCTGTACGCAACAATCGTGTTGAACTCCCTGAGTATCTTAATCAAAGCTGGCAATAACCCAAGTAAGATCGTCAGTATCGTGAGCACGATCACCCTAACACGTGCATGAAACGGGTCATCGCCTGTGAGAAGCAGTGCTCTGCCGGTCAAATTCTTGGAAGCGACTCGTGTGACGTTTCCACTGTCGAATACCCTCAAGAGGCGAATCAAGCTGATATCCGAGAGCGTCGAATATCCGCCCTTTCCAGAAACCGCGGGTGTTGAGAAATTGGCATTACATGGGGTGTTAACGAGGTAGAGTGGAAGTGCACCACCAAGGGCGAGAACAGACCATCCGAGGGCCATCTTGAGTGCAACAAGAAGCACACGTTGGCTGAGTTCTTCGTCCGAAGGAAAAAGTTTGGCGTCTTGAGCCTTTGATCGTCCTGCATCTGATACATCGGAGGGTAGCGGTGGAACCAGTGGGACATTGGGAAATAAGAAAGCAAACAATGATGAACCGAGAGGTTTTGGGCGGAGACTTTGGGGGAAAAAAGTGTCAAAATACGCGCTACAAGGTTTAGTGAGAACTAAAACTCACTTGGGTTGAACAAACCACTCTCGAAGGGCATAAATTTGTCGGAAGCGGGGCCTCAGTATGGCGAACACGAGCTATGTAACGGAATATCAAATGCCAGAGGGTCGGTTGAACATGAATAGGATATGTAGACGAATGAAATTTACCCACCCATAGGATCAGACCAAGAGCACTAGGTATAACAACCGTAGCTATTATTCCAGTAGCAGCATAGTCAAACCCGTGTCCAGCACAGACGAGTAAAGTTTCAGTAGAGGATGTGCTGAGTGCCTTTGCAGCGGATGAAGTCAATATTGAATGCGGTACTGTAGACGATATTTGGGTTATCATGGAGTCGATGGCGGATGTCGTTGTTGCTTGTGTTACAGTCGCGGATGTACCAGGCACTATTTCCTGGGCCCCTGGGGTAAAAGAGTGGTGCTGAAGGGAGAGGCAGAGTTCGTGGAAGACGGTGTCGGAGATGTCAATGAGCCTGTGTCAATCGTTGCGGGTCGTCGTTGGTAAAATGGGTATTAAACTCGTTAGCAGCGCAGGTCTGCGTCCAACATAAGTAAAGTTGAACAATGAACTAATAATCCAAATATGGCAACTCACCTGATCGTTCCTTGCCTTGCTATATATTATAACAAACTCAAGTTAAAGATTAGATGGGAGTACGAAGAAAAGAGGCGTTTTAGACTGACAAGCCTTCATATCTACGTAAAAGAATAATTTTAATAAATTTAGTCATACATTAGTAGTAGTATATACTTTATAATTAGTAGATATCACATGATTTTCAATCTTGTCCTTCAATTTCGACCAGCCTTGCTATGGCTAGCGTACGACAGGCAAGCAACCTGTATTTCTACCCATTCTTACCTTTATATTGAACAGAAATATAGCCAACGGTCTCAGCAACCCTTCAACAGGCGCAGACATCTGCTCTTTTGAACCTCCTCAACCTCAATCAACCAGTCGAATCAGGTACCGCGGCAACGGGTAAGGGTGCCTCAGGTTTCAAGACCCCTCCAGTCTCTGCACCACCGGTATGGAAGATATTAGTCCTGGATCAGCAGACAAAAGATGTCCTAGCCACCGTACTCCATGTTCAAGATCTACGTGACGCTGGCGTAACCCTCCACGTGTAAGTCTCTGCTCCTACAATGCAATCTTGTCCGACAACTCGGCGCGTTCTCTAGTCAATTACACACCCTCCGGCCTCCATTACCTGATGTTCCTGCTATTTATTTTGTGTCTCCGACATTGGCAAACATTCAGCGAATAGCACAGGACCTTCAAAAATCACTTTATCAATCTTTCCATCTTAATTTTGTTGATCCCTTGCCTCGTTCATTACTCGAAGAGCTAGCAGCATCGGTGGCGCAAGACGGCACGGGAGAATCTGTGGAACAAGTTCGTAGTCATAATTTCCACTTCTGGACTGACCTTGACACTCACTTGAGATCAGGTCGTAGACCAATACTTATCGTTTATATCGCCTTCGCCTTCTCTATTCTCTCTTTTGCCTCCACCGCCTCTACCAGCATCAGCCAGCACTCTCAGTCCCTCAATCCCTTTGTCAACATATGCGATTCTCAATTCTCCCTCCTCAACTGAACCGCAAATAGAGGAGGAGATTGAGCGAGTTGCAAATGGTTTGTTCAGTGCAGTAGCTACTAGTGGTTTGTCCTTTTTTATCCTCTCATCACATTCCTTTCAATCTTATCGCAACTCTCTCATATAGGACACGTTCCTTTCATTCGAGCTCCTCGAGGTAACGCAGCTGAGATGATTGCCAAGAAACTCGAAACTAAGATACGAGATGCCCTGTTGTCTGCGTCGCGTACACACACGTCTTCTTCTACTTCCCTGTTTGCACAGGATTCAACAGGTTTCTCAACATTACAACGACCTCGTAAGCCCATCATCTATTGGCTTCTACTTTATTGCATATACTCATTTGAAAATGTAGTCCTTCTCATTCTTGACCGCAACATGGATTTCGTATCAATGCTGGCCCATGGATGGACATATCAAACTCTTGTATCTGACTGTCTAGATATGAAGTTAAATCGCGTTACCATTGCTGCACCTGACAAATCAAAGAAATCCTATGACCTGGACTCAAAAGATTTCTTTTGGGCACGCAATGCGGCCAATCCCTTCCCGCAGGTGGCTGAAGAGATCGACACAGAACTTAATAAATACAAACAAGATGCCGCAGAAGTTACCCGCAATACAGGCGTCAGCAACGTCAATGATATCTCACAGCTGTGAGTTGCTCGTCACATCCATTTTTCAAATGGGCGTCCGATTGACTTGCTGTCTGCTCTTCTCCTCAGGGACTTGTCAACTAATGCAGCTCATTTGAAAACGGCTATCACGCAATTGCCAGAATTAACAGCCAGAAAGGCGACACTTGATGCACACATGAACATTGCTACTGCACTATTGGAACAGATCAAAAAACGTGGTCTTGACGAACTGTTCAGTACAGAAGAAGCTATCGGCAGACAAGTCCGTCTTTTCTTCTTCCTTTCCGTGCAATTTTTCTTACCTTGTTATATCAGACTACATCATCCATTATTGAATTCCTACGGGCATCACGACCAGATGGAGAATTGACAGCACTAGACAAACTTCGTCTCGTCCTCGTTTTCTTCCTTTCCGTTCCAGACAACGCCATCACGAAGGATGATATTACTGAACTGGAGAAAGAACTCAAGTCTGCAGGTGCTGATGTTTCCGCTTTTGAATATGTTCGACGAACACGGGAGATTTCGCGTATGACATCTTCCATTAGCGTAACTGGTACGTCGACACCTAGTTTGGGAGGAGTGGCCGGTCAAGGTGGTGAACTGTTCAAGGGGTTCAGTGCATTGGGTAATAGAGTACGTGGTGTTTTCCATTCGACTCCTCGTGTTGTATCCTATCTAATCATAAAATACCTTCTTCCACAGCTTACAGACCGTCTCAAGGATGGTAGATTCGACACTTTGATCTCCGGCGTCAAAAACTTCTTGCCTACGAGCAAACTCTTCCCCGTTACACGACTGACAGAGGCGCTCATGGATTCATCAGCAGCATCTAACCAGTCCTTGCAAGAAACCGACGATTACGTCTTCCTCGACCCACGCGCCCCCCGACACGCACATGCTGGTATGCCAGGAGTTGCAGGCAGCAGTGGTGTTAGCAAAGGCAAGCGAATGGCATTTGCAGACGGCATGGTATTTGTCGTTGGAGGAGCAAGTTATGTGGAGTATGGTAACTTGGAAGAATGGGCCGGAAAGGCCGGCAAGCGGGTAACGTATGGTGGGACCGAGATTGTGGATCCTGGGGGGTTTGTGAAGGTGCTGGAAAGTCTGGGAAGAGTAGGTGCTGTCTAGACTACATAAATAATCAATATGAACTTTTGGCCGCTTATCTGAAGCGGAGAGCAAGTTAATTACTCAATGCCCATTTGTCATATAGAAATACAAGGTACATAGACTAACAATGAATACAAATGAACATGAGGGGTGATACCATTTTTAGATGCGTGCATCGCCAACCCAGATTTGACAAAGGCCTAATCCAATGTGGATAGAGTTCACGTTGGTTAACGAACGATGGGCGGAAGAACTGTCTCAAAAGCTATGAATTCTTCCTGTTGTTACTGAGTATCTGGACGAGTCGAATGCTGCAATACAGACGGATCAGACTATACTCGAGGAGCAAAAGAAAAGAAACCTTACAAGATGTTGATCATGTCAAGTTCAAGACTAATGGATTCGTTCACTGGATCGGCTTTCATAAGCCCTTGCTCTGCCATGCGGGCATGTAGCAAGATCTTCTGGGTGCTAGAAAAAGACAAATAACATTAGAATGCCATGTCGATGGGGGAGAGAAATAACCCTTACTCATATAGCACGAAACCGCCAAATACAGCCAGACCACCATACAAAGAGATAGATTCGGTTACCATAAGGGAGCGAATGCTCATGGGAATGATCATGGGAGCAAGAGAGCTAAGAGCTACGACAGTTACACCAGCGAGAAGGGGACCACCAAGGTGCAAATATTTGTCGTTCCTGTCGAGTAAAGTGAGAGTTAAGATACGTGAAAGGCGTAGATGATGTCGTACGTAGCGGTTGCTCCAACGTATGAAATAGACCCGACGATACCACAGGTATACAAGGCAGCCCGTGAGAGAATCGCTGGGCTGAAAAAGAACAGAGGGCTAAGGGTCGCCGCTTGGCAAGCGTTAAATGCCTATGAAGAGTCCGAGTCAGAACTGAAATATATAAGGGATCTTAACCATCAACTCACGAGCCAAAAAAGATGCTTTTGTACAGGTTTGTCGGCAGGGGTGTATAACGTCCCCATCATGGTTCCAATACTACCGACAAGACTAACGCCAAGAAACACCCCTAAAATTTTCTTATTGGCAAAATCTTTTGAGAAAAGAGAAGTCGGACGCACAGGGATTAACGGACATGATCCTAAAAGCGAAGCCTGATTGAAAGAGACTGCGAGCGGCCAATGCAGTGAGAGCTAGACCACCTCCGGTGTACTTGAAACTATCATTTAAGAGACTCCTTTCTGCAGGTGTAAGAGAATCCCTTGTCTCTCGGTTGAAAGCTGTATCCAGAATGACAACAACACCAGCTACACCGGCCTGAAATTTAGATATAGTGAAAGGATTAAAACTTCCATGCATTGGATGTCGCTTACAGCAGTCATAGCCAGTTTTCGCCAAGAAAAGCTGTTTGTCTCTTGGATCATTGGCCTGTCGGTCATTATAGTTCGAGAGCCCCTTGTTAATGATATCTGAAGTTTAGAAGGCTCCCGGCGAGCGCATTGGACCAGGCCATTACTGAAAAACCGCGAATTTGAAGTTGGAGCCCTCCGGAGCGAGGATATCAGAAGAGTAGGATTAACAAAAGGTCGAAATGTATTAGCTGGAAGACGAAGCATGTGGTGGTGGTGCAAGTTCAAAGGATGTTGCAGTCAAGCTTTTGTAGACCCATACCGGCAAGTTCCGGCTCTATTCGTCATAGCCAGATGCCGGTGCCGTTTGTGGTCGTCCAATGTCTGTTCACTATCGGTCATTACATAAATTTAGTACAAGTTGTTGATGCTGGGTGACTATTTGTGAGCTGTTGTGGTGGGCGCATAGACGCACTAATTTTAGTCAATATAGAAATGTGGTTTCCCTGACCCATCACCCGGTTAAGTATATAGAACAGCTACTAAACCGCCCAATACTGATGTCAGTACAGCGATTTCTAAATTCTAAAGGTTGACACTAGAAACTCGAAGAATTGTCAATCAACTATCGGCATAAGTATAAGCACGTATAACTAAAGTAAGAAGTAAGCACATCGAAAATGACTTCAAAGTGGATAAGGATAGGCAACAAACAAAATAGAATGAAAAGGAAACAATATACAGCGAAAAAAGACATCTTTCTCTGAGAATTTTTTTTTTTGTCGAGTTAGCCTTCTTGAGAACTTGATGGAATGTGATCTTAGCCTATTATTTCCCACCAGCTTGAGCAGCGGCTTGTGTTTGCTAAGAAATGTAGAATGAGCGTCCAAAGAGTTTTTATACCGCATAAGGCTTACTAGGTATGCCATGAGTTGCTGATATTGGGGGTTAGTACCGCCGGGTGGTGGTTGTGCCGCTGCAGGTGGTGGAGTGTTCATGGGCATGCCAAAACTCTGACCCGGTGGCATAGGAGGACGTTGTTGCTGTTGCTGGGCAGATTGTAACAAGGCGAGGATGTTCGGTGGCAGATTAGCCAAGGTTGGATTACCAGGAGGAATACCGCCTGGAGCTGTACTAGGAGGTGGAAGATTGCCCATATACGATCCAGCTCCCGGGTATGGCGCAGGAGTCGTTGGTTGGGGTGCATAATAAGAATTAGGCCCAGGTTGTTGCATTGCAGACATTGGGGGCATAGCAGTTGGCAATGGCGGTGCTGGTGTTACATGTGGAGGTGCCGGGGCAGCAGGAGCGGCAGGTTGTTTGAGAGCAGCCAAGAGCTGGAAGTAGGCGATAAGTGGCAAAGCAGAAATGTTATCGTGGAAGAACTAACCTGTTGAACTTTACGGGCTTGTTCTAAGCGATCGTCAGGAGGCTATAGTCGGCGGTCAATGCTTTATCCGCCAAGGATATAGAACTAACGTACCGCAGCACCACCACCAGATAGAGGTGGGGCAGGAGATATGCCATACCCCGATGGTCCACTTGCGCTGGTGGGTCCATTTCCGTACCCTCCACCTGAGGGTCCTCCATATCCGCCGCGGTTGCCATCGTATCGGTCGTTGTAGCCGCCAGCACGCCCTCCTCGCGCACCACCATCATCGTCATAACGACCACCCCGACCTCTATAGTCGCGATCTTGACGGGCATAATCGCTACCGCGGCGGTCAAAATCGTCATCAAATCCTCGACCTCTTCCGCGCCCCCTGCCACGACCTCTACCACCGCCGCGCATATTTCCACGATCTTCCCATTCTCTATTTGCATCACCGGTTGATCTGGTTGATCTGGTCAATTGAGATCGTATTGGGATTGGGAGGACAAACCGATTTCCGCCTGCAGTGGGTTCATTTGTGTCCCAGGCAAAGACAATGTCCATCACTCCATCTTGTAAACCTTGATGCCTGAGGCGATCAAATGCTTCATCGCACGCCTAGATAGAAAGCGATATGTTAGAGAGGAAACGCAAAAAAGAAGATATTTCCTCTCACTCTCGTGTCGTAGAACTCTACATATCTGGAACTAGATGAACCTGTCAGAAAGAAGAGGCATCTTGGATGCAAACTACTCAACTCGATTCGGTCTCCCACGGGTTTGACAGCCTTAACATCGCCGAACTGCTGAAACTTTCGTCGAACTTCATTATCATCAATCACCTGACCTGATTGTGAATTGCGCAGGGTAACTTGTAATGTTCCTTGGAATTGCTGTTCAATTGGTTAAAGTTTGGTTTGATTCGGCAGGTTGCATTATATACCTGGTTCTTTTCGCGATCGTTTCCTTTCTGGTCATCACGTGGAAGAGAATAGTGGACATCAATCTGACAAAGGCAGAAAACGATGGATTTAGCTAACTTAAAGACAAAGGTATCGAGCTTACAGGACGGCCACTGATTTCCGAACCTTGGAGTCGATCTCGCGCTCGCTCTGCTGCACGTAAGTCAAACTATATGTGAGCCCAGTCAATAGATCTCTCGGAGATAGTGTTCTGCAAGCGGCGCTCAACTCACGTAAGTGACAAAAACCATCCCTCTGGTTGAAATCAAGTCAAAGAATGTTTTTATTTCTCCATGTTCTTCAAATTGACGTCGTACATCATCACTGTTGGTTTCATACTGGAATGGTCGTCAGCGAATTGGTTCAATTTTTATTCAAGAGGAGGTAAAAGAAAACGTTGAAGGACGCAATGAAGGGCATGACTCAAATTTTCAAGTTGTGACTTGCCTTAATGTTACGAATGAAAAGCGTGCGACATGGGCGTTCACGTTGGATTCGTTCTTCAATTATAGAATCATGAACTTTATCATCTCTTTCCTTTCGAACTGGTCGTCGATTGCCACGATTGTCCCCGTCGTCAAAATTTGAGCCAGGTCCGTCTAATACAGAATGAATGGACACAAGTGAGAAACTTAACATCACTGCACACAGAGGAGGAAAATCGAGCAAAGTAGGACGTAGCATTGAGAAGGAGCACGCGGAGGGAGGCAACATAGTCTTAAGAATCACTTCCATGTCAGCGCCATGTCAGCGCCATGTCAGCGGAAATCAAAGCTCAAAAACTTTAAGCATTTTCACGTTTTAAAAAAGCCGCGTGAGGGTGTCCATATTAATCCGCTAGGAAAAAACCTGGAGCGGAGCAATCCCCTGCGGAAAACTTGCCACGATCCGCGTGCCTCAACTCGCAAAATGAACTGAGATGAGCAAGAATATGTCTCTCTTTTTGCCTATTCCTTGCATCATTTTCATTGAGTCTCAACTTTAGCGCACCTTCAAATTTCGAATAACCATGATTGTACCCCGTTGGCAGTGTTGCTGATGGAGGGAACTGGGTAGGCGTAGAATCTGCATAATTGTTGTTTTGATAATATGAATGTTGTGTGGTGGGCGGGTTGTCATAATCATCGTAGCCACCCAATTCGCTCTGATTGTGACCTTGGTCAAAGGCGCCCTGGTTATTCATATTTGCGTCAAAATTTCCGTATCCACCTCGACCCCGATTAAAACCGCCTCTTCCTCTAAACGGGCCACCTCCAGCAGCTGGGTAACGATGACCTCTATCAGGACCTGGACCAGGAGAGTTGTTACCCCGACGACCTGGAGAATGTTCGAAACTTGCTGAATAAGGATGGTGTCGATTCATGTTTTCTCAAGAATTCTGATTTATGAGCGGTCTTAGTGACGTGGAGCAGAAAAAAGACTGAGAGTAAGGAGATGTAGGTTTCGATGGTTGACTGACAAAAACTGGACGGGTTGGGGGCTCAAAACTCAAAGACTTAGGGTTGAGCAGACGATGAGCGAACTGATAGGAGGGATGACAATGGAAGTGAGTGGAAAACGTCCCATTCGGTAATACCCGAGATCGTTGCTCATTTGGGGTCAGGCTGCGGTCCTCCCATCAGTCCAACCTCAACCATGTCCAAGCAATTTCAGTTCAAACTTGTCCTCCTTGGTATGTTACTCGCTCTAGATAGCAGCAATCATTTCTTAACCTGTATGCAGGCGAATCTGCGGTTGGAAAATCAAGGTGAATCTACATCTGCTTGCGTTGGAGCGTGGTAGCTAACAGCTTGCCAAAGTCTGGTTTTACGTTTTGTCAAGGACCAGTTCGACGACTACAGAGAAAGCACCATCGGGGGTCAGTCTGTTTGCTTTCTGTCGTTACAATTGTCTAATCCCCCTTGTAGCTGCTTTCCTGACACAAACCGTCACTCTCGATGACCAGACGACCGTCAAGTTTGAGATATGGTGCGTTCGCTCATATAATACTTGTTATCTATCTATATCAACGAAACACAGGGATACAGCAGGACAAGAGCGCTACAAGGCAAGTACACTGACTATGTCCATCTACCCTGGAGCTGACTGTCATTCTTAGTCTCTCGTACGTAATTCTGGCTTGATGGAGAGTAACATCCATTTACACCCACTAGGCTCCCATGTATTATCGAAACGCACACTGTGCTGTTGTAGTATACGACATTACACAGACAGCTTCATTGGAGAAAGCCCGCACGTGGATAAGGGAGCTGCAACGTCAGGCTGACCCTTCAATAGTAATTGCTCTATGTGGAAACAAGTCCGATTTAGCTGCCCGCCGCCAAGTTACACAAGAGGAAGCAAAGAAGTATGCCGATGAGGAGGGTCTCATGTGGACAGAAACCAGCGCGAAAACGGGTGAGGGTGTGACAGAGGTTTTCACTGCCATTGGTGGGTCCCATCCCGTATTTCACATAGTTTGTTAACTTCTTTTGCGCCCATTTATAGCCAATAAATTGCCATTAACCGCACCAAGTGCTACACGACCAGGAGCAGGAAGACCGGGAGCAGGGCCCAGATCGGGTGTTGATCTCAATAAGCAGTCAGCTACGACAGGTCAGCCTGAAGCGTGCAACTGCTAATTTCCTACGATTCCCTGTTCCATTCCATTCCTGGTCCATATAGGACCAGGCCTTTATTCTTGTAACATACAGGCATACCTTCTGTCAAATCTCCTTCGGTTTACTTCGGACTTTTGTGGGATATACAACTTTATTCATGCTCAATGCCTCCAACAGCCACTTGGATGATGGCTCATTCTGTAGACTTTGACATGATACAGCGACTTACATTTAATTTACAACTTTTGAAATCATTATCTTCCTTCCAGTTATCAAAGCTTCTACATATAAAAGTCTCAAAACCCAGCAGCCTCTAAACCTTTCCTGATATCTGCATGCGTCACCTCAGCTTGCCGAATTTCTTGACTCCTCTTCCAGAACCAGCCTGGATCACAACAACTACCTTCCCGAAGATGACCCTCGATAAAACAGGCTGTCGGTTCGTCTGTAGCGATGTTATATGGCCGAGATTGAAACCTCAACATCGCCGTAATGATTTCATACCAGCGTGTCCGTTGATAAAAACTTATTCGCTCTTCCGTCTCGGAGAATTGGTCCTGTACATGAACCATCTCCGTCAAAAACATCGTGATAAACGGCACACATGGGCCCTCCGCTTGTTGCAACAGGGTTCGATACCCAGCGAACCCTCCCGTAGGTTCACTATAGCGAAGGAGACCATCAAGTGAGGACCTTCGAGACGTATGTCCCCAAGTCAGATGCAATCCCGTGATAGCAGTACTGGATAGCGCGGTGATGATTGCACTCATGGACGAGATGTTATTGAGTGCACGACACTTCTGCATCATCGTTGAGCATTCTCAGATTAAAGATTTACAAAATAAAATAAAGTGACATGCCTCGGCAACTTTGATCCAAAAATCAATTGTAAGTGCTCGCCTTCCAGTCGCATCACTACTCAAAATGCTCGTCTTGACCCATGCAGCCAATTTGTCGTGAGTACTGCAGAAATCACGCAGTTTAGCAACATCATTTCCCGTCCGAATCTTGACGTATGTTAAGCATTGTTGTGGAGTTATCTTGACATATAGACCAAACTCGTAGAGAGCAAGTTGTTCCGCGATAATTTTGGGATCAAGCTTGAACAAATCGAGTTTGTTGATTTTAAAATTTCGTGGCTTCTTGGGGGTAAGGGATGCAAAAGCCCCGCGAATGAGACTAGTGGATGTCTACAAGAGGTGGTCAGCAGTCTGATAAACCGATAGTCAAATTGCCCTGCGTACCAAACGGTCAATTGTTTGGATCATAGTGGTTGCGGTTGTTTTTTGAGGAAGGTAAACGTTTAGAGTAAGAAAGTCCCTCATGCGCTGCACTATATGGGGTTCCTCTTCAAGGAGTCGGTAGTCCTCTAGCCAAATGCTGAAAATTTCAAGTACGAGGCGTTGCACGGGGTTACGGAGATGTGCTTTCCAGTCTATATATTCGTGTCCTGTCAGTGACATTTCCGGTTTGAGATGGAACCGTTCGACTAGCATGTCGAAGAGGTGGTCAGCGGTTGTAAAGGTTCGGAAGGTCATGAGGAATACGTTCGTGAAAATTTTGAATTGGGCCAGTTCTGCCAATTCGGTAAGTGTCACTTGCATAAATGGCTTGAGGGTTAATGCCAACTCACCGGCGGTGTCAGATGTTCCCGGATCGGTGGTTAACCTTTCGAGCAGAGATAACAAAGATCCAGTTCGCACACTGCCCTTGTTGTCTATGTCTAATTGATCTGCATATTGCGGACGCAAGTACCAGGGAGTGCTTTCTAGTCGCGGTTGACCAATATCGATGACGGGTCCTCCGGCCTCTATTACCTTTTCTTGTGCCTTATCCTTTTGTATTTTTTTGTTAACAGCGGTCGATAGAGCTTCAAAGGAAAGAACTCTAGTCTCTGGGAACTTCCATTGTGGTTTGTCCTCTTGTACTTGTTTGCTAACAGTGTTCGATAGAGCTCGAGGGTTTTCACTGCCACTTGGAGATAAGTCATCATTTTGTTTGGAGTTGGTCGACCTGATGAGGCTCGATATTCGAGATAAGGTCAGATCATCATCGACTACTACAGGTTGCCGTCGAGGACTGTGAATAGCTATAGATAGAGGACCAGGTCGTATTCGACTATCGTCTGTCCCCTTTGGCTGAGGTAATGGAGAGGGAGGGTTGAACTGTGCAGACGCTGACCGGGCTAGATGGCGACGATTGGATGTCGTCGGTGATAATCGATAGTGGGAAATAGATTGATGTGAATCAAGTACGTTTTGTGCCTTGCGGATATTACGAAGTTCTCCAGAGTGATCATGGTATAGCTGTGCAGACCATTTGGAGGAAGATAGCTGAATGGGGTTAGAGAGGTCAATAGATGAAAATTGGAAATTGGACATACATTGGCGAGATCCTTTTCAGGTTTAGGACAAGGTGGCACAGAGCCCTCAGCGAAGACCGGAAAGGACGTAGTATCCTGACCAGATTGGTATAGTTCTTTGACACGCTTGAATTCATCACCCCGCAGCTCCTCATGTATGTCCCACAGTTTCTCAGCCATCTCCTGTGAGAGGGGAGTAACAAATGTCTGCGGGATCCATCCCAAAATGCCTCCTTCTTTCCTCACAGCTGCCCACCAGCCCCCATCGGTACATTTGACGATATCCAAAATTTCGTTTTTTCTGAAAGACAATATTTCGGCTTCAGGGGAAGTAAAGTCGAACATGCAGAGGGCAGAGAATATAACAGAATCAGGGATTCCAGACTGTAGAATAGTATCATCAGATTCGCCAGTGACGCTATCCGAAATGAACGGCATATGGAGATCCCTCGAGTATTATGGAGTGGGTGGGATGGGAAACTGGGGACAACGCCTCCCCTGTAGATAAAATGGAGGTTGTAGATAGGTGTCGCTAGAGGGGTGTTGGGGTCTATTGTGGTGCAAGGTAAAATAAGATCATGATAGTATCAACCTGAGCGCTCGCCCGCTCTATACTTGCATCCGTCCAATGGCAAAGGAACAAGGGGTGAGTTTAGATAATAGACCGGATAAAACCGTGTGATCAATAATTCTTATCGGTCGTCCACAACCATGTCTATGTGGAATTCAGCGAAAGCCAAGGTAAGCAACTCAGGCAGGCCCCTTACACACTCATATTTCATCGCATTCAAGGTCCAACTTCGGTAACCGACCTGGCAAGATGCTTGGCTTATCTACTGATAATCAATTCAACTCAGCCTTTCTATTCAGCGGCTTCGTACACTGCAACAAAAAAAGGAAGCACAAGCAAAATCCTCTCGTCGTGATATCGCCACTTTAATCGAAAGAGGCAAGATCGAGACCGCGCGTATCAAGATAGAAACAAGTAAGTTTGGCTGAAGCTATGTCACGTCTATGATGACGAGCATGTGTATCTCAATTTCCAGTCATCAATGAAGATATTCATGTCGAATTGTTGGAATTACTCGAACTGTACTGCGAGCTTCTTCTGGCCAGGTTTGGCCTCCTTGACCAAAAGTAAGTTGTATGAAATATCCGGGTTTATATTTTGAATTCGTCGCGACAGCACTCGAGAGCTGGACCCAGGTAAGACTTTGGTTCTAGTGCCGATGGTCGAATGTGGGCGCTAAGTATAAGGGGTCACAGGGATCATCGAAGGTGTCTGTAGCGTCGTTCACGCTGCTCCGCGAACTGAGCTAAAAGGTATATGGTATCAACAACAACAAAAAAAGTTGCGTAATTCGAAACTCAATTATGCTTCTTTAGAGCTCCATATTTTGCGTGACCTTCTCATGCATAAATATGGTCGTGAATTCTCTATTGCTGTCATGGAGAATCGTGATGGTTGTGTTAGCAGTCGCGTAAGTCTTGCTTATTTAGGTTACCTCACTTGCTCAAATGTTCTGTCAAGGTGATGAGTAAAATGTCGACAGCCACGCCAGCTGCAGTACTGGTGGATGCATACCTTAGAGAAATTGCACTTGCCTATGGCGTACCGTGGCTCCCGGCTGATGAACCGACCAGCACGGATAGTACCGCACAAGAAGTCAAGGTGAGAAGCAAGCACGAACACTTTCACACACCTTGCTGAACATAGACCATATTGAATTATCAGGATGACAATCTGTTAAACATCTCAGAAAAAACAAACGTTTCCACTGAGAACGTCTCACATACTGTTACGAAATCCGATGCAGTTATCAAATCAGCGGATCATAAGAAACCACCTGCACCGTCTCCACCTGAAGATGATTTTGAAATCCTTGCAAAGCGTTTCGCTGACTTGAAAAAACGCTAAAACGTGATAATTTCATAATGATTCTATGAATGGTCTCTTTATTTACCCTGTTATCATTGCTTCTATCCCGCAGCCGTATTCTGATTGTTACAAGTTGCACTCTGTCTACGTCTATGACAGACTAAGGTATCCCATCTCGACAGACCATTAGTTGGTGACTGAGTAACTATGGAAAAGTATGATACGATATGTTTTCAACAGAAATGCCTCACCTGCCTCCCAAAATAAATATATAATAATCTCTCAAAAATTAGTCCTGCTTTTGACAAGACAGGGTACTGGAAAGCGGAAAGTCTTTGAATCTGACAGGATAAAAATAGAAGCATCAGGTTCAAAGATAATGCATGTGTAAAAAGTCAAATGGTCGACGACCCCCTTGCATGGATGAGGTCGAGATTTGATTTCTCAAGCTAAAGGTAAGAGCAAAATAAGACCCAGATAGAAAGGACAGATTGAACCTGGAATATTTTGAGAGCAGACTTGATCCTCCTCTGGTGGCGCTAGGCAAAAATTCAGACTATTCAATTGGGAGGATTTCAAAAAGTGAAGCCTCATTTGTATACATTGTCGGCCGAGTCCGGGCCGTTTCAAGTTTGACACAGACAAGCATCGTTTCTATTCAATCTCCTCAGACTTCACAAAGACACCTTACTAGGTTAGTTGGCCATATGATAAGCTTAGCCACAAATACAGTTTAGAAAGGGATCTTGTGGTCCGACGCACGACCATAAGTTAACCGGGTGTTATTTCCGATGATTGATGGGTGCCGGTGATTGTTGAATGTCCGCCGAGTGACAGCCGCCGACCAAACGTCTTGCACCAAGAAGTCCTTAAAAAACAGTTATAAATGTCGACGTGTTTGCATGGTACTACCTCCGTAGCCCTTCATGGACATAGACAGCAGTGACACCGGAAGTGATATTTTCTCACTGACGTCGGCGTCAGCCCTCACTATAAGTTCGTATGATCATGATCTATCCATGCGTTCCTCATCGCCGGTCCCATCTGTGGTTGTATCCGTTACAAGTTCGATGCGGGATCAAATATACAGGCAGGAGTATGGCCGAGGCTTGAATAACTACTCCAATGTGTATCGTCTTCCTGCAGATGAAGAGGAATTCGACAGACTCGGTGGGTCAATCATTCAACGTGTGGCTTATATTCTAAATAATAAGTGGAAAGATAAGCAGCACACAATGCTCGTGGACATGATGGGAAAATACGCGCCCCAAATGGAAGCGGTCATGGCGGACGAGACACCTGGAGAAACAAAGGCCTGTTTGGATCTTGGTTGCGGTAGTGGAAGCTGGTAGGTCAATCTCTTCCTAATCTCTTCCGTCGTTTGACATTTAGGCAGGATCACAGATGTTGCTTGCGATTTCCCTAATTGCACTGCTGTAGGCATTGACCTTATACCGATGCAATCTCCGTGAGCAATGTTGTCTTTATCAAGCCTCAGTACTTATGTTTCCATAGCACCATGCCTCCCAATCTTCGGTGAGATATACGTATAGTTGTTCACATCTATAGGGATTCTCAGCATAAGTATTTGGGTCATTCAGAAGCGAGGTTGATGATATCAACCTGGGACTTGAACATTTCTATGGGGATTTCAACGTCGTTCATGCCCGTCTCATCTCTTCGGGCGTACGTGTTTAATCTTTTTCAATCGTGCTATTCTTAAATCTTCTCGGATTAGATCAAGGATTATCACCTGCTCATCGATCAGATGGGTCGAGTCCTTCGACCAGGCGGCTTGATTGATATTTCTGAGTTCGACTTCCATTTGTATGACGCGAATCATCGTCGGATCGAACTCGATGTTAACGAACTCGGACCGCCATGGTACGCGCGTTGGATGACTCATGTATTGAAAGCAATCATAGAGTCTGGCGGGGATGTTGATGCTGCTACCCATTTGCATGAATGGATTCTTAATAACTCCATGTTTGAAGATGTGGTTTACAGAGAAATTTGGGTCCCAGTTGTCCCTGCCCCTCGGGATCCTTCAAATGATTCAGAATACTTGAGGCGAATGGACCAGACTTTGAATGATGATTGCGAGGTGAGCGTAGCCAGCATGTTCTTTCTTTCAGCACTCTCATATCCATGTACCAGGCCTTCATTCGAGCAGGTCGCCCTCTCCTTTTGGGGTATGGCTTTAAACCGGAAACCGTCAATCTGCTCGAGAATAGTACCTTCGAGGAGATGAAAGCAAGGCGGATCCCCCAATTCACCCGACTACAATGTGTATACGCTAGAAAGCGACAAACTCAGCCATAGACCTATAATTTCCCCATGTTCACAACAATCAGTCTGACGGGTACTACTGGGGTACTGTCACTTCTCCCAGTCTGGACTCTGGAATCAAACTAGGGCGTGGACTACTTGGCCATAGGTGTTCGCTGCTCTACCACAGTATTTTTGCCAAAATTCTTTACACATTTCTTAATGTATTTTCCGTCGCTCTGGGTCATGTCAAGACCTCTTCGAGTAGTACTTACAAACCATGTGGCTGTGTTGTCAGTAATAAAAAAAGGCTGAGATTCATACAATTTGCAGTCCCTAAGCGCCTGCTTTCAAACTTTCAGATGGATGTATCACAGCAGCTGGAACTCATAAATCAGATTGTTCATCCGAAAGCAGAGGATGCATCTACTATCTTGCAACAATTGCATCTTTCTCCTCCTACGCGCAAAGAAATTCATGAGGATATAGAACGACGTCTACTTCTACCAGCACAAAGGTTTCCGCAACAATGGGTTCCATCGTACCAAGTGTTCGGCAGATTCTCATTTGGTCGTCTGTGACAGCTAACCGATGTACTTAGCCATTGGGACCGCAAGTTCTCGGTTCCAGATCTTCTCACATCACAGCCTGCGCCTGCACCAACTGCTTTGACATTTGTTCGCGCTGGCCTTGATGGACGCGTAACGGGTTATGCTGAAGTATGAAGGCAAACTCTCGATTAACAAATTGGTATCTAAGATAATGCATCCAAACAGATTCCATCCTCGCGCCTGCTGACTGGATTAACCTCAACCTCCCTTGATCGGGCACCAGCTCCTAACAAGAGTTTTGTGCGTGGCAAGTCTGGACATGTACCCTTTTGGCCAGGTGGACTTGACGATCTATCCGCCAACCCTTCCAATCATAATTTTGTTAATAAGGGCTTTCGGATGGTGCCTCCTGGATTTTCTCGAGGTTTGCGTCTGCCAGGTGAAATTGATGATGACCACGAACTCTTGGCTATCGATGGCGAATCCCCCGAAATCATGGATGAAGGGGAAGAGGCGGTGTGATCAGTCCATTGATACATTAGCCATGTATCTCATATTCCACAGGATCTTCAGGACATGGACGATGAACATGACATTCCATTAGATCACAGTAATGAAGTGGATTCTTTCTTGCCGACATCAGTGAGTGCTCTTGCAAACGGTTTTATTATACTCAATGTTATTGTTCAGCGAGCAAATCTCAAGCCTATTGGATCACCTAAGCGACGAGCGCGTCGTCCTGTGGTACAGAAACGCGATTGGGCCCATGTCATTGACGTAAACACCCCATTGGCCAACTTTCATGAGCTTGTTCCTGAAATGGCGCACAAAGTACACATTTCTCTACTTATCCGATTGCATCTAACCATACGATATTTCAGTATCCATTTGAACTTGATACATTCCAAAAACAAGCTGTTTATCATCTAGAAATGGGTGATTCAGTGTTTGTTGCTGCTCACACTTCAGCTGGCAAAACAGCAGTGGCAGAGTATGCAATCGCCTTAGCTGAAAAACACATGACCCGGTATGTTTGGTTGATATCTCCAGATCATGATTTTGACAGTGTACACTTTCCTAGTGCGATCTATACTTCTCCAATAAAAGCTTTGTCAAACCAAAAATTCCGAGATTTCAAGCAGACATTTTCATCATCCTCAGTCGGCATATTAACAGGAGATGTCCAAATAAACCCTGAGGCGAGCTGCTTGATAATGACCACAGAAATCTTACGGAGTATGTTGTACAAGGGTGCCGATCTCATACGAGATGTAGAGTTCGTTATTTTTGACGAAGTTCATTATGTGAACGATGCGGAGGTTTGTGCTTGGTTTGGTTGAACGTTTAACTCTGGTACTCATTTGCTGTCAGAGGGGTGTCGTCTGGGAGGAAGTGATCATCATGCTCCCGGAACATGTCAATATCATTCTGTTGTCAGCGACTGTCCCAAATACGAAGGAATTTGCTGATTGGGTTGGGTAAGTTCTTTTAGGAAGACCCTGGGCCCCCAATGCTCAGGCATCTAATAGGAGAACGAAGAGGAAGGATATCTATGTGATATCTACGCCTCAAAGACCTGTGCCTCTTGAACATTATTTGTATGCTGGTCGGGAATTGTACAAAATCGTTGATGCACAACGTAACTTTTTAGTACAAGGGTGAGCATTTTCCCAGACAGAATCAACAAGCTAACCGAACGACAGGTACAAAGAAGCCGGCGAAGCATTAAGGCGCAAACAGGACAAGGAACGGGAGGCAGCGGGATTGCCTCCAGTCCAGCGTGTCGGTGCCAGGGGTGCGGCTCTTGCTCAGCGAGGACAACAACGTGGAGGTCCTCCCGGTCGTGGTGGTCGAGCGATTGTCCATTCGAGAGGCGGTGGGGCACATGCTAGAACTATGCACACAGCAGCCGATAAAAATCTGTATGTGCATCTGTTGGGTCACCTGCGCAAGAAGGCGCTGCTTCCCGTCGTTGTTTTCACTCTTTCCAAGAAACGCTGCGAGGAGAATGCTGCGACGCTGACAAATGCAGATTTGTGCACCTCTGTAGAAAAGAGCGAAGTTCACGTCGCCATCGAAAAGGCACTGTCTCGCTTGAAAGGTTCAACCCATTTGTTCCATGTAATCACGGCACTAATTTCAAAACAACCAGGTTCAGACAAAAAACTTCCCCAGATCGCCCGAACACGGGACCTTCTTTCGCGCGGAATTGGCATTCATCATGGAGGCCTTTTACCCCTTGTAAAAGAGGTCTGTACTTTTATACTAATTTTTTACTACTTCAAGGCCTAATTTGTCTACAGCTTGTCGAAATTCTCTTCGCTAGGGGTTTGGTAAAAATCTTATTTGCGACAGAAACCTTTGCAATGGTCGGTTTCTTGTGATATAATAGTGATCCCAACTATACTAAATTTTCCTTAGGGGGTCAATATGCCAGCAAAATGTGTCGTTTTTTCCAACATCAAAAAACATGACGGGCGTAATTTTCGTGAAATATTGCCTGGCGAATACACCCAGATGGCGGGGCGTGCAGGCCGGCGTGGGCTGGATCCAACAGGGACAGTAATAATTGTCGCAAACGACTCACTTCCAGAGGTATGAATTTTTGCTCTACAAAAAGGACAAGATAACGAGTATCTCTAGCAAACCACCCTCCACACAATGATGCTCGGAACCCCCGGAAAGCTATCTTCTCAGTTCAGATTGACATATAATATGATTTTGAATCTTCTGCGGGTAGAAGCTCTCAGAGTAGAGGAAATGATCAAAAGAAGCTTTTCAGAAAATGCTTCACAGCGGCTATTGCCAGAACAGCAAAAACGGGTGATAGAGGTAAAAAGTCTTTGTTCTTCCATGCTTTTCTGTCTTACCTCGGTTCTTTTCTTTTTTCAGAGTGAAAAATCTCTATCTTCTCTGCCCAGCCTCGACTGTGCAATATGCCAAACTGGCATAGACATTTATTATGACGAAACGCTAGTCATTGTTGAGAATAACCAGAAACTCTTGGGAATCGCGCTCGAGCAGCCGCAGGGCTTCAAGACACTGGTTCCCGGACGTGTGGTCATACTGCGCGATGGGGTACGTGCCCTTGTTTTTCATCCTTGGGAAAACACTCAGTGCCACTAATAGCATTTTTGCCACAACAACGTCGCCATCATCCTAAAGCCAGCCCCAATGCAAGCTACAGATTCGGGCGTTTTAACAAAGATTAAAACATACTTTATCTTAGCTTGGGTCCATCCCGATACTAAAAGTGGAAAACGAGGTAAAATACCCTCTTCATACTCTCATAACCTCCATGCTAACTCGAACATTCAGACATTAGTCCTCAAGCTGTGCCACCCGTCTGGCCAATTGACCCACATTCTTTAATAATTGATTCTAGTGTTTACGAACTGAGAGCAGTCCCGCTTACCAGTATCGTGATAGTAACCAATCGAACCGTCAAGGCAAGTATAGTCCACGATGTCGTGTCTTTGACAATGATAAGTCTATTGGTCAGGTCGAGGTGAACGACATCGTCGATCGGCACCTAATCTCTCGAATGAAAGAAGGGATTGCAGCTTTGCAGACACACGTAAATGAATGGATAGGTGCGGGTGCAATTACAGAGGTCGATTGGGGTCGTGTGCGGATCTTGGATTTCCAAGACACGCTACGATCGCGAGACTCCCTAGCCAAGCACCTAGGAGACAAAGAATGTTTGAAATGCCCAGAAATGACTCAACACGTAAGAGGTTCGTTTTGATGATCTGTACAGATTCTCACGTGTGCAGTACAAAATCGTTCACGGAAAAAAAGTCTTGCGTGCCAACATTAAAACCCTAAAGAATGCAATCTCAGATCAGAATTTGGAACTTATTCCAGACTATGAGCAACGCGTGGAGGTTCTCAAGGAGCTGAAGTTTATTGACGCAAACTCCACAGTTCTACTCAAAGGACGTGTAGCTTGTGAGGTATGTCTTGATGCGAGCTTCCCTCCACTACAAACCTCAATAAAAACCATCAGATAAATTCCGCGAACGAGCTTGTGCTGACGGAATTGATATTGGAAAACGCGCTGGCCAATTACGATCCTGAAGAAGTTGTAGCTCTGCTATCTTGCTTCGTTTTTCAGGAAAAGACAGACGTCGAGCCACTTCTCTCTCCAAAGTTAGAATTAGGGCGAGACGCAATTCTCGCTATTAGCGACAGAGTCGGCGGTATCCAAGATTTTCACAAGGTTCCTGCTGAAGATTTCAGGTCTAATCTGAAGTTCGGACTTGTTGAGGTAGTGTACGAGTGGGCAAAAGGCATGGTAAGTGATCTTTGACAGTTGGGTAAGCCCTTTTTTAACATTGTATAAGCCTTTTGAACAGATCACAGGGTTAACAGATGTCGCAGAGGGGACAATTGTTCGAGTCATAACACGTCTTGACGAGACTTGTAGAGAGGTTAGAGATGCAGCTCGTGTGATTGGTGATGCGGAGCTATTCAAAAAAATGGAAGAATCACAAATCAAGATAAAAAGAGATAGTGAGTTCACGATCTCTTCTTTGTTGATGACGTTTCCTAAACTAACATCCACAAAAAAAGTTGTGTTTGCAGCTAGTCTGTATTTTTGAAAGAAATTTTGTTACAGATAAAGATATATTCCGACTACATTACATAAGGATTAAGCCCCAGTGACGACCCCTTCCTATCTGTGATTTCCGGCACCCTTGTCGCAATGCAAGCTTCATTCTGCCTCCAAACTTGATAATGACATCATTCTGACCTTAAGACAACCTGAAAGCTTGACTTTTGACTGGACTTTGGATCTAATTATGTTGCAAAAACCATCTCCATTCCTCTCTTTCTTTCCTTCCCCACCCTCTGCCCCATCCCATCTCCCAAGGTATCCTGCACATCGCTCTGCCCAATAATTGTGAATATTCGAATACTTGGTATTCTCATTATTGTATATAAAGGCACACATATGCATATCCTAGCATGTTGGTAGGTCAACTCCCGACTTTCTTATTCATGTGACCAGCTGTTTCTCATGCATATATGCACTCCATTCTGGCAGCGCTCATGCCCAGTAAGTCTCAAATTTGACTATTTCGAGTTATGTACAACCATGATCACTTTTAGGGCTGCGCGCCGTTACCATAGACTACGGTATAACGGCCGAACCGCGAGACCTTTGGGATGTCAAGAATACGGCCGTAAATTTACGGCTGCCATACGGCTCGTCTAAATACTAATAGGATTATCTTAGTAATGTCATGATTGGGGTCGGATTAGCCTAAACTAAATCCAACCTCAGATTAAAATTCTGACCCTTTTTTTGGTGCTCAGCATCGACAACAGCTACCTGGCAAACCGTATTTTTACAGTATACGGCCGAATCGTGAAAGGCTCGAACACCAAAAAGTACGGCCGACTACCGTTACGGTACGGTGTGTAGCCCTAATCACTTTTCTGCCACCCTTCTATTATCAGCTATCAATCATGGAAGATATGCACTCAGAAGGATGGACAGTGGATATACAAGAGCTCTAGGCAGGGACTGTTAGTTGGACTGAGGATATATCATAGGTCCAAGCACTAGGTCAATATGTTGCCAGTCTGTGGGATTAATGATTGTAGAATCACATATTTACAGTAATGAAAATGTTTACCACATACAGATGATTGACAGACAATGGCCAAGAAATGCAGATAAGAACTGATAAGCGCCGCAACGGTCATTTTCTTGCCAAAAACGCGGAAAAAAATTCCGCCAGGATGGACAAAATGATATATGCAGGTGAGAGCGGAGTTGATTTTCACTTGGGTATAAATCACGTGAACATAAACAGGACGCGTTTACTTTGTTTCATTAACTTAATTAAGTTGTTGTCGTCATTCTGCTTTTTCTCGAACGATCATGGGGACACCTTACACGCGAAATGGCTCGCGCTCTTCTGGACTGGGGGATACTACAGCGTCTGCTGTAGATACTAGAAAGAGAACTTTTGACTCGCTTGATGATAGCCTTGATGAATCTCTGTGGGACTTGGCTGAGGATGGCCGTCCGAAAACAAGAAGAGTCAACCCGCTACGCCTCGCTATACGTCTTGGTCCGGACCTTGTGGCTGAGATGGAAGCTCTAATCGTTCCAGGAGCTAAAATGCCCACATTCTCTGTGAGAAAGGACTTTCAAGAACGGTATTGCGTTGACCGCAGGCATATCTACGACTATTTCCACTCCAGAGGTGCAGAATACATTGTATTCCGGATTATCTTAATTTATGCCAAAATACACAGGCTTGCGCGTAGCAAAGGAAGACAAACATACCAATTTAATCAGGGGGCGCGCAATGAAAGCAGAAGCTCATTCTCAAGCGGTATCAAAAGTATGGTTTTTTTTATTTCCCTTTGACCGGAGTATTTCTCATAATCTCATAGCCTCCATCAGCAATCGTCAAACAAGAAACTGTAACTTGTGAGGCGGCTTTGCAACGACCCTTTCTAGCCAAAGTCGCTCCTTCTTCTGCCAATGCACGTGGCCGCACGCGACAGATTAAAACTCAAGGAACGGAGAGAGGCCCTCGCTTGCCGCGCCCGTCCGCTACCATTTCATCAAAGCGGATCAAGAAATCGCCAAGTATCAATGGTCCTGATTTCATCGAAACGCTTCCCGGAGGAGTTTCTCCCGAGTCTGGCATTGGGGCTTCATCCTCTGGGACAGATACGGACTGGGAATCTACTTGCCCTAAGTTTACCATCACCACAGACCTCCCTGGCGACCTTCCTGAGAAGAGCAACACCATCTCAGATTTTATGCAAAGTTCCCCTGATACTTTCGGGAGCGGTTATTTCAACTCGCCAATGGAAACTTCATCGTTCCTGGACCTGGAAGCTACTATCACATGTGGCGCAACTTTGGATATGTTGATGACTGTCGAAGAGCATCGCCTCCTGACCAAGGATGAACGTACTGAGCTCTACAATCTAATAGATAACAGCATGCCTCAGGCCCATGGTATCGAAGAATCTTCTGGAATCTATGACTTCTACATGAACGACCGGTCTCACCCTTACTTCGATCCCTTGCTTCATATAAATGGCCAAGTCAAACCTGCGAAACTCCGGGTACTGGGAAATACGATGTCTGGGTCAACGTATGATTCTGAACCTTCTATGGACTATTTGGATGTTCGGACATGGCTGTCTGAGGATATTGATCTTTCCGATGTTGGTCTTGATACTCACCAACGACATGCTTTTCGGAACGAGTTCGATCCCAGCTTTGGCTTCAGCGACATTCTATCTAGCCTCGATGCTGGTAGTGATTGTGATATAACCAACGGATCAGCCGCACATCTCCCTATGCATATTCAAACTCAGTATTCTTTGGAGAAATCGATTGATATCGATCCGATAAACAGTGAGGTGTGTATTATTTTCGTCTAGATCATCTGTCTTTTCAAATCTGTTCTATGTAAGATACCCAACACCGTCGGAAAATCGAAACACAATGAAGAAAATGTAGAACCCAATGATGCACAGCGTCACGTTCTTTCATCGTTAACGTCGACTTATGGTCGGGTCAGGACGACTTCCGCTCGAGGTGGCATCTAAGGTACCGCAGTGTATTTCTTCCTTATTTTGCAGCTGCCGGCGTCACACGTTATTCCCAGAGTTACCCACTACCTTGTTAAATTCCCTATCACTTTGTCGTTTCGTAGTCTTAGATACAGCCATACCTAGGCGACACCCCTTCTTTTTGATTTGTCATTTTGTACGACCAACATCCAAGTTCCCCCTAAATTTATAAATGCCATGTCTTGACTTGTAACGTAAATTGTGTGTATGATAAATTTCAACCATAAATGCCATCATGATCGATGAGAAATAATGTACTGACGTCTGTGAAAGTGGTAGATTGATGATGCTGGAAAACGAAATTACCGAAAAGTGTAAGATTCCATGCATCCGCAATTACATAGAATCGCCTTCCCTGAATGGCCATCAAAGCCAACCCCAAACGTAGGACTATACACATCACTAATTGGATAGAGCATATACTTCAGCTGTTGAGTATTGCCTCCGTCGGCTGCGGGGAGAGACAGCATGGAAGAAGCTCTATTGTAATCGAGTGATAGTGGGGAAGGAGGTTGCTCCGAGGCATGGCGATTCGGCTCCTGCACACGCGTAGAGATAGCGAAATCGTCACATGCAGATGCCAAGTTAGAAAGCGAGATGATGGGTATTCGTCTAGAAGGACGTGGTTGATGCAACTTCAATGGAGCTTGAGTTGTGGTTGTGGCAGATTGATGTGAAGGGGGTGTAATTGGATATGGATCTGATAATGGTGCAATCGGGGGTAGAAGTAGTGCAGACAATGCGGAAGAATCAGGCATTGCAGCGAGGCTAAAGCTCATGCTCGGATCGTTATCAGCAAAGGTGTGGGTGTAAGAGGAGCGAGGTCCCCCTGCGACTCGGTGAGATCGGTTAAATTTGCCGTGAGAGGTGGGCATGGGAGGAGACTCTGTTGTATCATGGAGACTCCAATTGAAATTTGTGTCTATCGGAGCAATGGTGGGACGTTTCGACTGGCAGGAATTCATGGGCCATGAAGACATGTACGAGACACTGTTTTCTCGTACGTCATTGTGGTATTCCTGCATCCAGGGGGTTTGGGAGTGGCGTGGAGGTGTGGATAACATGTCCAGTGATGTTACTGAGGGGGTCCTGTAACCCTGCTCATAGTAAAGGTCGGGGACATCCGATGCAGACAAAGGCAGTTGAGAAGTGGATGCCGCCTGGTAAGTGTAAGAATGGTTCGTGACCGGTGAGTGGTAGGGAGGATTTGAGTGATAAACTCTGTGGTGGGTCATGTTAGTTAATATGAGAGAGGGAAAGGAAAAAGAGAACGGGAAGGAGTGGCTTTTAAGACCACCACAAAGGGGCCTTGAACTGGCAGCAGGCTGCAGTTGGAGGGTTCCTTATGGGGAGCATGTGTTAGATTTGAAAGTTAATTTTACGACTGAATCCTGATCAAAGGCGAGATCAGGTACGCCACGCCGATGATGCCC
>Ga0193742_1000351_pt1 | contig 32573 bp, 30 predicted proteins | sample L2c1metaG_FD_165511 | JGI IMG/M metagenome (GOLD analysis project Ga0193742, IMG submission 165511) | Soil microbial communities from a riparian zone of the East river system, Colorado, United States - L2c1 | ecosystem: Environmental > Terrestrial > Soil > Riparian zone | place: USA: East River... | reverse complement strand
GGGCGGGGTGGTGGTGGAACGGGCGACCCCGGGGGCTCTGCCCCTGAGCATCGATGACGCTATTGTGCGGGGACTCGAGCACAATATCGGCATCATTCTCGATCTGCAGAACCAGAAGTCGGTGCACGGCCAGGTGCTGCAGGTGAAGAACAACCTGCTGCCGAGCATGACGGCGACGGCGAAGACCTCGACGCAGCAGATCAACCTGGCGGCGCTGGGTTTCAAGCCCGGGGCGATTGCCATTCCCGGCTTCGATTCGAACTTTCCAACGATCATCAAGGTCGACGTCACCTCGGCCCAGCTGAACCTCAACCAGCAGCTCTTCAATGTTCCGGCGTATTACCTTTACCGCGCGGCCCAGAGGGCCGATGACGTGGCCTCGTGGACGACGCTGAACGAGCGCGGAGTTGTGGCGCTGAACGTGGGAACGCAGTACCTGCGCGCTCTGGCCGACCAGTCAGAGATCGAGAATGCGCGGGCGCTGCTGAAGGCCGACGAAGTGGCGCTGAATCAGGCCGTTGCTCAGCACGATGCGGGCGTGGGGACCAACCTCGACGTTCTGCGCGCCCGGGTGCAGTTGCAGACGCAGCAACAGACGCTGATCAACGACGAGAACATCTTCGCCAAAGACAAGATCGCGCTGAACCGGCTGATGGGAATGCCAGCGGAGCAGGATCTGAACCTGACCGATGCGGCTCCCTACGCCGAGTTCGCCGCGCTTCCGCTGGAGCAGGCGATGTCGCTGGCCTTCGAGCGTCGCAAGGACCTGCGCAGCCTCCAAGCACAGATGGACGTCGCAGACCGGACCCTGAAGGCGGTGAAGTATGAGCGTCTGCCCTCGCTCTCCTTCGACGGATACTACGGCGTTCTGGGCGAGACGCATGGGCTGTACCACGGCGTCTTTTCGGCTACGGGCAAACTCTCCTTCCCGATCTTCCAGGAGGGGCAGCTTCGCGGCGAGCGCGAGGTGGCGCAGTCGCAGGTCAGCGGGCTGCGGCAACAAGTTCAGAGCCTGAAGGTGACCATCGAGCAGCAGATCCGCTCGGCGATGCTGGATGTTGAGGCGACGAGCGAGCAGGTGAAGGTGGCTCAGAGCAATGTCGCTCTGGCGACGCAGGCCCTGCAGGATACGACGGACCGGTTTTCGGCCGGCATCGACGACAACCTTCCCGTGGTGCAGGCGCAGGCGACTTTGGCTGCTGCCCAGTCAAGGCTGGTGGAGACGCTCTACCAGTACAACCAAGCCAAGCTGACCCTGGCCCGGAATACGGGGGTCGTCGAGACCCAGTACAAGACTTATCTGGGACGGTAGTACCCCTCCCCTTGTTCGCGCAATATTAAAAAACAAGTAACTTAAGCTCTAGACCTCTATATTGAAATATTGATAAATAATCGCTTAGAGGAAAATTATTCAAAACAATGAATATAGAAAGAAAGGCCTCGGATTTTCCGAGGCCTTTCTTTCTCTGGTTTTTATTTTAATTGGTTGCGGGGAACTGATCGGCATTTTGGATGTAGTTTGGTTTGTTTGGTTCATGCGAATTTTGACTTGACAATGATGGCGGTGGAACCGCAGGCCCCTCGACTTCGCTCGGCGTGACACCTAAGAGCTGTCTCGGTTCATCTTGATGTTCACGCCTTGATAATCATATGGAGAGGGAGATAGGTTCGCCAATAGGGCCGTGGCGCTGGTCCAGGCCGATGACGCCATGCGGCAACTTTCGAGCTGCTACCAGCATGCCTGGTAGCGCCGAGATCAGCGCGCTTCAGTTGCTCGGCGAGCTGGCTCCGCTTTCGGAGGAAATGTCGGTTGCGGCAGTGGGTCGCGCATAGAGGGCTAGATCCGGCCCACGAGGTGTCGGACAGCTCCATTCACTGGCCGTCGCGGGATCAGCCGCGCCGGGCCACCTCCATCTGCGCAGCGCGCTCTACATGCCCGCGCTGGTGGCCGTACAACGCGACAGGCACATGAAGGCCCTCTACGAGCTGCTGCAGAGCCGCCACAAGGCCAAACCCCAAACGTTCATCGCCGTCGCACGAAAACTGCTGTACGCCATCTACGACATCTTCCGCAGCCTCACACCTGGAGTAGGGGAACAATGTGCCGATCACTGGAAGTAACTCTCAGTAGGTCCCAAACTGCCTCTATTACTGAAACGATTTCAATGTGCCGAATACAAGCATACTCATTGGACCCGCCGAAACAGGTGGGGCGGTTGTAGCATGGGTAGCATGTCAGGCTCGGTCCAGCAGCGAGAACCACGGCTCCGGGCGGAGCCCAGGCTGCTGCATCGTTGGCTCCATTCAAAAGGATTGTAGGAACGCCCAGAGCGTAGGCTACGTGCGAGGCAAAACTATCATGGCAAAGCAACACGCGCAGTCTCGAGATCGCTACGAAACAATCCGAAAGACCACCTGTCACTATTCTTATTCTCGAGCTATCCAAGGTGCCGAAGTATCTAACTAGCTCTTCCTTCTCCGAAGGGGAACCGAATACGTGCACATCCATGTCTCGCGCGACCAAGTGTCGTGCAAGAGATTGCCATTTCTCCATCTCCCATCTTCTCCAAGGCTGACTTGCCATAGGATGAATGCCTACAACGTTTTCTAGAGGATTCCAGGCGATCTTTTCCTTCGCGGGCGTGTAAAGGGCAGATTTCTGCCCCTCCGCACCGCTCACCGCAGTTCCCACGATCGATGCCGCGTCATAGATGTTGGGCTTGTTCGCAGGTATGAATATCGGTCGATTGGCAAAGGGGATGGCTGAGCGCCGAATTACTTGACCGCAGGCATGGTCAGCTGACCACGCAGGACTCCAATTGTCCTGATGCGAAATCAATTTTCCCAGAAATTCCTCTCGAAAATCGCCCGCGAGATTGACAACGTCGGTATATTCTCGGTGGCGTAACCTGCCCATCAGACGAAGGAGAGCGAACATCTCCCTTGGTCCAAAGTCACGAACGGAACCCATCGGGAAACGGCCTGTATGGGCACAATTCACAGAGGGGTTGTGTGCAAATATCGAATGAATCTCTGGTCTGGTCAGTACATCAATTTGTGCAGAGGGAAGGCCGCGCGCAATCGTTTCAATCAATGCAGTGCTGATCACCGCATCCCCTAAATTGTGTGCCTGCAATATAAGAATTCTACGTTGTTCTGTCATTGCTATCCTTGTAGGGATGCTATTCTAAGCCTAACACCACACAGGCCGCTTTAGCCCTTGCTCCCCGCCATGTAAGCATGAACCCTGTTCCGCCCTACCGCCTGCCAACTTGCGATACTTCCCTTGCCCCCTACACCTACAGGGCCGTTCCCTCCTGAGATCACTTCCGGTTTAGTTTTTTTGCATCTGACCAACAGACATATGAATTTGCCCATAACAAACCGCCCACTGCGTCAGAGGAGCGATGAACCGAACGAGGCCAGCTTTCGGTCTCTTGTATCGGAAAGTGTGCCCCATTTGGAGACCTTATGCCGCGAGGCAATGGTTGTTCTATGCTTGCAACGGCACATCTCTCACGTTGCCGTTGCTTCAATGACAGAGATATGTCAGCATTAGCCTTGATGCTTAGCCATTTTTTCAAGAGGCAATCCTATATAACAGGATTCCACCCAAAGATGCTTTTTCGGAGTCTTTTTGGGGTGCCACCCTTCTTGATTGATCTCTACAAGTACCGGGCGATGAATACCTCTTCCACCTTCCGGTTGAACTTTTTGGACATGTTCCCGATTCTTTCCGACCGGAAAGACAAGGCTGGTGTCGCCAGTGGCCATTACTTCAATCAGGATTTATGGGCCGCCAAAAAAATATTTGAGCGACATCCTTCGCAACACATTGATATTGGTTCGCGCCTGGACGGCTTCGTGGCCCATTTGCTTGTGTTCATGTCTGTCACGGTTGTTGATATACGGCGACTGGAAAGTAATCTGCCAGGACTTCGTTTTTTGCAAGATGACGCGACGGAATTGAGCAGCATGGCAGACAACAGTGTCGATTCAATCTCCACGCTTCACGCCGCAGAACATTTTGGATTGGGGCGATACTCTGATCCGATCGACCCGATGGCTTGCTTCAAGTTCATTGGCGCGCTGCAGCGAGTGCTGGCTCCAGGCGGACGGCTCTATTTCTCGGTTCCAATCGGCCGTGAACGGGTTGAATTTAATGCACATCGGGTCTTTGCACCGAAGACCATTCTCGATAGTTTTTCTTCTCTCCGTCTGGTGTCGTTCTCCTTCGTTGGAGATGACGGGCAGATTTACGAAGAGGTAGATGCTCTGAAAATTCCACAGAGCGAGTTCGCCTGCGGATTATTTGAATTCACCAAGTAGGAAGGGCTAAAGAGTTCTTGTCAGCTTTTTAAAGTACGATTGAAACAAGCCGCTCAGATGATCTCAAACCGTAAACTTCGTATTGCTGTCGAGTGCAGGATCGATGATCCGTATTCAGGAGTCGGTTCTGCAGTGTTGGCGTTCGCACACGCGTTGTCTGAATCTTCCGTTGAAGATCAGGAATATACTTTTATCGTTCACTCGACTACTCGGGAATGGCTTGAACCTCACATCTTCGGCCCTTGCCATCTGGCTGTTATTCCGAAGCTCGTCCCCTCGCGGCTAAAGCGCGCTCTGCGGCGCGTGCCTCCCATTCGCAACTTATGGCATCGACTGAGAATCAACCACACTGACGTTCCTGCTTCCGATGGATTTATCGAATCAAATGGATTTGATTTAGTCCACTTCGTATCGCCAACGGCCTATTTGACAACGTGCCCTGCGGTCTTTCAGCCCTGGGATCTGCAACACCTGCACTACCCGGAGTTTTTCTCGAAAAGAGATTTCATATTGCGGGAGAAATGGTATCGAGCATTTTGTAAGCAGGCAAAATTCGTTTGCGTACAGGCCGAATGGACTAAGAAAGATCTCATTTCGCACTACGGCACCACAGAAGAAAAGGTAGTAGTAGTTCCATGGGGCTCTGTTTTTGATACTTATAAATATCCATCAGATGAAGAGATACGAAACACAGTTGAAAGATATTCCCTTCCATCTCAGTTTTTTTTCTATCCGGCTGCGACCTGGGCACACAAGAACCATGAAGTTATCTTCCGCGCCTTGCATATTCTCAAGCGTGAGCACAACTGCACCCCTCATGTGTTTTTCACGGGCTCATCAACGGGCCACCGTTCCAAACTCGATAGTCTGGCGCAGAGTCTTGGAATATCCGAGCAAATACGCTTTCTGGGGTTTGTAACTTCGACTCAACTTCAGGCCATATTCAAGACGGCAACCGCCATGCTATTTCCCAGCAAATTTGAGGGGTTTGGGCTTCCCATTCTGGAGGCATTCCACGCCCGGCTTCCTGTGATCTCCTCAAATGCAACAACGCTGCCTGAAGTGGGCCAGGATGGTGCTCTTTACTTTAATCCCGATTCGCCCGAGGATCTGTCGGGGCTGATGAAGGCAATTCTGGATTCTCCAAAATTACGTCGGGACCTTATAGATAGAGCAACCCGTGTCCTATCGCAGTACTCGATGAACCAAACAGCATCTGGTTTTCAAAGCCTTTATAGGAGAACTGCCTCATTGGCCTTGGAGGATCGTCAATTGCTGCAGAATCAGCAGTGATCTGTTAGAGAATAAAATGGGAAAACGAGCGCTTATTTGCGGTATTTCGGGGCAAGATGGAACCTATCTCGCCAAGCTGTTGTTGGACCGGGGTTATGAGGTCTGGGGAAGTTCGCGAGATGCCGAGCTGACATCGTTCAACAATCTGCGCCGGCTTGGAATCTATAACTCCGTCCGACTGATTTCTCTGAACTCGCGGGATACGGGAAGCATTATCGGATTCCTTCGACGAATCCGTCCTGATGAAGTTTTCAGCCTGGCCGGTCAGAGCTCAGTTGGCCTTTCCTTTGAGCAACCTGTCGAAACCATAGAGAGCATCGCATTAGGGACGCTGTCCTTGCTTGACGCGATCCGGCTCTCCGACCTTGATATCCGCTTTTACAACGCTGGGTCAACGGAGTGTTTCGGAGATACGGGGAACAGAGTAGCAAATGAAGGCACCCAATTCCATCCGCGCAGCCCTTATGCCGTAGCCAAAGCATCCGCATTTTGGACTGTTGCAAACTACCGCGAAGCGTATGGTATGTTCGCGTGTACCGGGATCTTGTCTAACCACGATTCGCCATTGCGGCCTCGGCGATTCGTCACCAGTAAGATCATCCATGCAGCGGCGTCTCTAGCCTTGGGCAAGGATGTTCGAATTTCCCTCGGCAATTTAAACATAGAGAGAGATTGGGGCTGGGCTCCCGAATACGTTGAAGCCATTGCGATGATGCTGGAGCAACCTCGCGCCGAAGACTACATCATCGCGACGGGTCAAAGTCATACTCTCATTCAGTTCGTCGAGACGGCATTTAAACTCATCGAGAAAGATTGGATGACGTATGTCACGATTGATGAGCATTTAATGCGACCAACCGACATACTTTGGAACAAGGTCGACCCTTCCAAGGCGGCAAGTCAGCTTGGTTGGAAAGCCAAGAACGGTATGAAAGAAGTGATAAGCATGATGCTCGAATCTGAGATAAGAAATCTTCGTGAGGAGCATATACCGCAGTGACGAATCTCCACTCAGAGTGCGATCGATCACCTACTCTATGCAAGGTATGTGGAGCGCCGTCGACGTTCTTTGGGAAGACAGGCATACTCAAGAAATACAGCGTTCAGTATTTTCGTTGCCAACAATGCGGTTTCATCCAAACTGAAGAGCCGTTTTGGCTTGAGGAGGCATATTCTTCTGCCATTGCATGTCAAGATGTCGGGATCATGCAACGAAATCTCATTAACCGTGAGGTGACTTCCGCGGTTCTCAATCTCCTCTACCCCAGCATCTCTACGGCAGTCGATTTTGGCGCAGGGCATGGAGTGCTAGTCCGACTGATGAGAGATCGGGGATTCAATTTTTTCTGGTCGGACCTTCACGCTCAGAACGATTATGCACGAGGTTTCGAATGCCCTGAAGGGGCTACGTTCGATTTCCTGACAGCCTTTGAAGTGCTCGAACACCTGGTTGATCCTGTTTCTGAGCTGTCCAGATTAATGAGTGTCTCCGATAACGTATTTGTCTCCACTTGCACAGTCCCCAAGCCCGTCCCAAAGTTGTCTGAGTGGTGGTATTTCCTGCCTTCGAGTGGTCAGCATATCTCGTTCTATACAGTTGAGTCGCTTCAACTGCTTGCCACTCGCTTCGGAAGAAGCTTATTGTCAGCTGGGCCCTATCACCTCTTTAGCAGGGAACCCAAGAGCAGCCTACTGTACCGAATGGCGACCAGCTTTAGAGTTGCTAGAGTCGTGAGCGCCACGCGTCGGCGCCCCAGCTTGATAGAACGTGATTTTCAGCAGATGACGAGATAGTAGAGAGAATGTTCTTTTCGGCAAGGCTGCTGCTCCTCAAACAATTGAGCTATGGCCCTATTTCTCTACCGCATTGGTGGTTTCCACTTCACGTATATGCGGCCTCCGGGGGGATGATTGACATCTTGAGGTCTCAGATTTTTGGTAACGCCACAATGTTTTGAAATGCAAACAACTCACATCTAAGCGGGGAGTAGGGATCCAGGGAAATCAAACCATCACGAAGCATTCTAAAAAAGTTGTAATTAGGTAGTAGTTCACAAAAGTCTTTGAAAAATACCCCGCTGACCACATTCATTTCGTTGAACTCCAATTGAATCGCCCTGATTCGGTTCTCGCGCAGCAGCCTTGCTGCTCCTTTGAGCACCTCGAGTTCGTGCCCCTCAGCGTCAATTTTTAGAAGGTGAATCAGGGAAATACCGCGATTCGTCGCGAATGAGTCGAGAGCGATCACCTCAACGACATGCTGATCCGACAGTCCTCCGTGAATTCCGTCAATGACCCCGGGATGCAGCGATGCGTGCTCAGTTCCTTCGGAACCTGCATAATCGTAGAGTACAAGTTGTCCTGCCTCGCTTCCACACGCAGCATTGATCGTGGTGATGTTCTCTTGTCCAGATGAGTTCAGTAATAGGCGCGTATAGGTTTTCGGATGCGGTTCGAATGCAACCACATGTGCATCTCTGTTTGCCGCCCAGACATCTTTGCTATATAAACCCTCGTTTGCGCCGACGTCTAGGACGATAGGATTCTGGCATGACGAGAGATATTGCTTTAAAAAGTGATGCTCACCACTTATAACGTCATTCTTATAGTTAAGAATGCCTAATCCTCGTACGGAGGCGTCAAAAAGAAAATTGTTCAACTTATAAAGATAAGTTCGTGAAAACACAGATGCGTATATGTCCAACAACAAGGAACGGATCACGATAACCCTTTCAGGTGCTGTAAGGCTAACTATATCAACCCTTTCGGCGCGGGCAAATCTGAAGATCGATGGCTCCTGGTCAAAGGACTCTTGAGCCTTCCCTCAACATATCTGTTTAACTAAATCCAAAAACGTCTTGGGATGAAAGATTTCATCTGCATATAGAAAATGGGCCTCGTTCGAGGGCTGAATAGGTTGGCAAATACACCTGAAATCGCATAAGAAACGACAGTTGCGATGGCCGCGCCTATCGCCGAATATCGGGGAATCAAATACAAGTTCATTACGACGTTGATGATTGCGCCGCAGAGGGTGTAATAAAGCGACAACGTCAACAGATCCTTGGATAAATTCCAAGGCGATTGCGCGACCCCGAGGAAGACAAAAACGGATGCCCAAACATGGACGGCGAGGACCGGCGCTGCTTCGCTATAACTGTTCGAGTAGAGAGTGTGAATGATCGTGTGGGAGGCAAGGGCTACAATTGAACCGATGGCGCATGCTGTCATGGTCATCAACGAGAATAGCTTACGAAGCCTCTCATAAAAGATCTCAGGATTGTCCTTTGCCCGAATGATCGCGGGAGAGACGGAAGAGACGATAGCGGTGGGAATGAAATACCAGACCTCCGATACTCTGGTTGCGGCGGAGTATAGACCGACAGCAAAATCGCCTTGCATCATCTTGAGCATAACCATGTCGAGCCTCATATAAACCATGATGGCCATACCGGAGAAGATGACGGGCCAGCTTTGTTTGAGCAGGGCAGAGGCTCTCTTTGTGTAGACACGCCACGCGAACATTCTGCCGCCAGATAGCCGATACCCGAGTGCCAGCCCTGCCGCTCCGAGGGCGATTTCACCGGAATAGACCGCCGCGAACGTCCACAAGGGAGCTTTTATGTGGATCAGCATCACCTTGATGCCAGCAAAAACCAGGAAAGCACCGTTCTTCGCCCAAACCGTTATTTTTGACCGCACCTGCGATTGAAAGAAACAATCGATGGTATCGAACGCCTGGAAGAGCAGCGTGAGCGAGAGAATGCTGACCAACAGCAGCGCTTCCCTGTCGTGGGGTTGAATCAGTCGGAGGGTAGCGATCGATAACGCAATGGAAAGGAAGCCGCCGACACTCCGAAGGGCGAGGGTGGTACCCAAGATCTCGTGCATCTCGTCGGGGCTGTGCAACAGCTCCCGAACCACGATTCCTTCCAGACCAAGCGTGGTTGCAGTACTGAACAATGCGATAAACGCAAGCGCGAAGTTCAGACTGCCGAACTGTGCCGGCCCCAGGTACCGTGCGACCCACACGCCGACGAAGAGTCCCATCCCCATGCGCACAAAGCGATCGACGAACAGCCAGCCCATGTTCCCAATGATCTTGCGAAGGCCGGGGCCAATCTTGTCTAATTCTCTTGATATGCGCGCGCCAAGCGCTTGCTTCTTCAAACTCTGTGTCCTTCAACCGCGTTGATGGGTGTTAGGAGGGAATACCGCTGATGCGAGGCTTACTAATCAATCATGAGGCCCTCCATCTCATTTAGACCATCTCCACAATGAGGTCCCTCGCAGCCTGTATACTATCGCAAGCCGCGAGGGTACGCTTGATCTGGTTTCGAGCGCGGCGGCGACTAAACCTTGCGATATCCTCGCTTTAGGCAAGCAGGTCAGTGCTTCAGCTCATGCGTACAGAGACATTTGAAACTCCCGTAGCGCTGTTCGTCTTCAACCGACCTCACACCACACGTAGAGTGTTCGAAGCAATTGCCAAAGTTCGACCTGCAAGATTGCTGCTCGTAGCAGATGGGCCAAGACCTAACAGGCCAGGTGAGGCAGAAGCCTGCCAACAAGTGCGTGAAATTGTTGGCCGCGTTGATTGGCCGTGCGATGTCGATACAAACTTTGCTGACAGCAATCTCGGTTGTCAGGAGCGGGTCATCAGCGGCTTGGACTGGGTTTTTTCGTTAGTCGAAGAGGCAATCATTCTGGAGGACGACTGCCTCCCGGATTTGTCTTTTTTTCCATTTTGCCAGGAGTTGCTTAAGAAATACCGTGGGGACAGCCGGATTGCTTATATTTCCGGCGCCAACCTGACCGAGAAACATCTCAAGACCGCTGCCAGTTACTTTTTCTCGCAGATCGGTGGTATCTGGGGATGGGCTACTTGGAGATCAGAATGGAAACGCTATGACCGGTATCTGAAAGATTGGCCGCAGTTGAGAAGCGAGGGAATGCTCGAGGAAATTTTCGACGAGCCGCAAGCGGTGGCAAATTGGACGCGGATTTTCGATGCCATGTACCAAAAGACAGGGCCCAATACTTGGGATTATCAATGGCTATATACGTGTCTCAAAAACAATTCGCTTACGGCTGTCTCCAGCGTGAATCTCGTCGCCAACATTGGATTTGGACAGGGTGCAACCAACACAGTTGACGAAGATCCGCGATTTATGCGCCCAACCACTCCAGTGAAGTTCCCGCTCACGCACCCCTCCAGTCTTAGTCCGTTACGTAGCATAGACCGCCGCCGCGTTCACGACATGTTTTATGCGCCGATTCTTCATCGTGTAGCGAGAAAAACACGCCGTATTGCAAATCGGATTGCAGGTCGCTCACATTGAGACTGAACTGAGATATTGACCAATAACGCTGAAGAACCAATTATATCGGTTCAAGTGGGCGCGATCCATCCGGGCTGATGTACTGGTGCTCTGCCAAACCAGATATCCGCTCCAGTTGGGACTGGATGCGATATCATTTTGTAGCAAATGAAAGCTGCGCAAACACTAGAACCGCTGGCCAACAGTGATCTCTATTCAGGGAGCGAGGATTCCCGCTATCTGAGAATGCTCTTGATTCTGCTTCAAAGCCGACTGCACATTGCGATCATTACCTTCGGTTCGCTTCTCATCGGAGCAGCCATTGCATTTTTGATGATGAAAGTTACCTTTACTGCGACTGCGACAATTCTCCCTCCACAAGCCCCGCAGTCCACATCGTCAATCCTGATGGGACAACTGAGTTCCCTGGCGGGACTAGGGGCAAGTGGGGCTGCAAGTTTGCTGAAGAATCCGAGCGATATTTACGTGGGAATGCTCGAAAGCCGGACGATCACGGACCACATCATCAATCGATTCCAGCTCGAGTCTCTGTGGAAACAGAAAAAACTGGAGGATACGCGCAAAATACTTAAGGGACACGCGCAGTTCGACGCTGCGAAAAACGGATTAATCGTCATTACTGTGAAAGACCCAAACCCGAAGTTAGCCAGCGATATGGCAAATGCATTTGTGGATGAGTTGTATCAGATGAACTCAACTCTGGCAGTCACTGAGGCCGGTCAGAGGCGGTTATTTTTCGATCGGCAATTAGAGGAAGAAAAGAACGCTCTCACGGCTGCTGAAAACGACCTTCGAACAACTCAAGAGAAAACCGGCCTCATAGAGCTGAGCGGGCAATCAGCAATGGCTATCCGTACCATCGCAGAAACCGGGGCTGAGTTGAGAAGCCGCGAAGTGGAATTGCAGGCCATGCGAACCTACGCAACCGACGAGAATCCCGATCTCAAGAGACTGCAAACCCAGATTGAGGTCCTTCGCCAGCAACTATCTGCTTTGCAGAATAACCAGAAGAACATGTTCCCTGGAGACACTCAGGTGCCTGCCGGGCGGGTTCCGAAAGAGGGTATGGAATATGTCAGGAAATTGAGAGAGGTCCGGTACCATCAGACGCTCTTCGATTTGCTGTCAAGGCAATACGAAGCCGCCCGCATCGATGAGGCAAAATCGGCACCAATCATCCAGATAGTCGACCACGCCGTGCCTCCAGACAAAAAGTCCGGCCCGCCTCGCATGTTGATCACATTGGGTTTTGGGGTAGTTGGATTTTGCCTCGCATGTTTTTTGGCTCTTGGGCGCGAGGCCCTTATGCGAATGCGAGAGGATCATAGGTCTGCAGTCATATTGGATCAAGTGAGCAAGATTCTTCACGTTCGCTTGTAGGCAGGATAAGTGTCGACATTACAAAAACATATGGGAATGCGTAGTGCCGAGAGAAGCAGCTCGTCCCAGATAATCACCAGACTGTTTGCCGTGATCGTCATTTACAAGATGCAACCTCTTGATTCTCCGACATTGCAAACGCTTCTCGCTTCAGTTGAAAACACTTCCCCAGACAACTTCGATCTAAAAATACTAGTTTGGGACAACACGCCGGGTGGTCAAGACATCGGGGAACTCCGCAGCGGAATACTGTACGGATCCGCGCCGCATAACCCGGGCTTGGCGCAGGCTTACAATCAAGCCTTGGAACAGGCAGAAGCCGAGGGATACGAATGGCTACTGACGCTGGATCAGGACTCCTGCCTACCAGTGGATTTTTTGGCAAAAATTGCAGACTTTGCCCGTAAACTGAGCCTAGATAAGACGATCGGAGCGATTGTTCCTCAGGTTATTGCTGACGGCCGCATCGTCTCTCCTTTTCGGTTTTTATTCGGTGTGCCTTGTTGGTTTCGCCCAGGATTTGTAGGCCTCTCGAAGGGGGCGGCCTATGCAGCGAATTCTGGATCTACCTTACGGGTAAGCGCACTGCGTGAGATTGGTGGTTATGATCCTATGTTCCCGCTCGATCTCAGCGATACCAACCTTTTCCATCGTCTTTATGACTCCGGCAAAAAGACCTTTGTGGCTGGCAGTATTCTGGTACACCATGATTTCGCGCTGCTGAACAAGCACACTCGGATGAGTATTGAGCGATACAAAGAATCTCTTCTGGATGATTGTGCGTTCTGGGATCTCTACATGGGCCCAGTCGCAAGGCTCGAACGGATCATAAGATTTGTAGGCAGAGCTTACAAAGACCGTTCGATCTCTAAAGAATCGGGCTTTTGGAAAACGACTCTATCCGAGATAAAGCGGCGCCTGTTCACGTCAAGAAAGAAACGCATTGCCGACTGGAAAAAGTGGGCAATGTCGCGATACAACAACTCCCTTCAGGGGCCAAACGGGGAGTCGATGGGCCTGAAGCAGGGGCGGTAGGTTATCAATGATCGTGAAGAACGTTTATCCCTCAACAATTTAGGTTAAACCCAACCGCCAGATAATCCCAGTATGCTCTGCGCTGGTACGTAGCTATACTAGTGAAAATGAGGATATTAATTACCGGTGGGGCAGGATTCATTGGACAACACCTCACACGTCACCTGCTTTCGCTCAACCACGAAATCACTATATTGGACAATTTCCTGGAACAGGTGCATGCAGGTAATCGCGCGCTGCCAGCGAACCCCGGCGAACACGTAAAACTAATTGTGGGGGATGTTGCGGATCCAGCTGTGCTTAAGCCTGCCTTGGATGGTCAAGACTGCGTAGTTCATCTCGCTGCGGAGACGGGAACCGGGCAATCCATGTACGAGGTTTCCCGTTACGAGCGTACGAACATTGCGGGAACGGCACTGCTTTACGAACTTCTTTCAAAAGAGAACAGTTTTCGGGTAGGGCGTATCGTCATTGCCTCCTCAAGGGCGATCTATGGCGAAGGGACTTATCGCTGCGAGCGTGATGGAGTGGTTTATCCAATCTCAAGATCGGTTGAAGAAAAACGAGCCGGTCAATTCGATACCCTCTGTCCCCAATGCGGCGACGCTTGCGAGGCTATACCTACACCGGAGACGGCACCTTATCAACCGTCCTCGTTTTACGGACTGACAAAACAGGTGCAGGAGCAAATGGCGCTTATGTTCGGCCACGTTCTAAAGATTCCCACCGTTGCTTTGCGCTATCAGAACGTATACGGCCCGGGACAATCCCTTCAGAATCCATATACGGGGATCTTAGCAATCTTCTCGAATCTAGCCAGAGCTGGACGTTCTATCCAGGTCTTTGAGGACGGTCTTGAGAGCCGTGATTTTGTCTATATCGATGACGTTGTGCGCGCTACCTCGGCCGCTGTCACCACCCCGCTCGAGGATTGTAACGCGGTGAACGTTGGTTCCGACGAACGGACCACTGTTCTGGATGTCGCAAGACTCGTCAACACATTCTTTGGTTCGCCTTCGGAGCTGAAGGTCACTGGAGCCTTCCGAAACGGCGATATTAGACATGGAATGGCAGATCTGACCTTGGCTAGGCGATTACTGGGCTACAAGCCACAGCACACGTTCCCCGAAGGATTGCAAAAGTTTCTGACGTGGGCGAATCAAAATAAGCCCGATTGGAATGGATACGAGCGATCCCTAGATGAGATCAGGGAGCGTGGCCTTTTACATCAGAGATCTTAGACGAAGGATAGAACCTTGAGGACAGAGATCATCATGCGACATAAACTCTGTCCACTTTATCAAACAAGCTACCACCCTTTTGACGTTTAAACTCAAATGCTGGATCAAGAACAGACCGGAATAACTTGCATAGCAGCTCCACCGCAGGATGATCATGGGATCGCGTGGCACATAGCTGGTTATGCTTTTGGCTTTGCAGTACTCTGGCTAGCCTTCTATGGGATCTTTATTCTGTTTCCATTCATCAGCACGGGAGCTGACGTCGTTTACCGTGCCAAATTAAAACAAGAATTTCATGGAACCGTGTTTCCAGAGAATCATTCCAGCCAACGGATCTTAATCTTTGGAACCAGTAAAATTCTTGCCGGATTCATCCCGGATGAGTTTGATCGACTGGCCGCCGTCGACCATCTGAATTATTACTCTTATAACTCTGGCTATCCTGCACGACAAACCTTCGTACCCGAACTCCGCAAAATGGTGAAAAGAAAGTCAGGAGTACCGGATATCGTGCTTTTGACAATTCCATGGGAGAACACAACAAACCGCATTAATATCTTCCGCCTTCCATGGAGCGATCACGATATCGCAGAGGACTTTTTTCCTTTCAGATATCTAGTCCGGGACTTCTTCAGCTTCCTGATAACTTCACGACAACATGGAGGTCCACTCAACTATTATCGGGAAGGTGGTGCCAATGTTGCGAAGATGTTGAAAGACAGAGGTTATTACTTTGTCTCTGAACAGAGTCACTATCCGAACGATCGTCTACCTGATGATTTTCACCTGCCATCTGACGATCCTTCATTAGTCATGACACGATCTCCGGATGCCAGGAGTGCACAGCTTTCGGAACTCAATCAGATTATTGATGAGCATCACATCCGTTGCTATTTTGTTCCTCAATATGAGCGGGAAGGAGAATATGCTTCGCCCCCCAAAATGGATCGAGCATTCGCCGGCCTTCTCCGACTCCATTCATCCTGCAAGCTGCTCGGGCCTGATTACTTTCTGTATCCCAATCAGATGTTCTCGGATCGCGCTCATCTTAATCATGCAGGAGCACAGGTTTATACGCGAGCCATCTACGACCTACTTTCTGAAGAAGAAAGTAGAGGGCACTGACATTGCTCTTTAATAGCTTTCAATTCTTTCTTTTCTTTACGGTGAGCTGGTCGTTGTTCTTGGTGCTGGGCGGCACTCCACGTAAGGTCTTTTTACTTGTCGCCAGTTATTACTTTTACATGTGCTGGAACACGAAATATATCGTCGTCATCTGGTGCATCACGCTTATAGATTATGCGGCAGGTCTCCTAATTGAAAAAAGCGTGACGATAGCTAGGAGGAGATTTTTCCTTGGCCTCAGCTTATTTTGTAATATCGGACTCCTAGTCGTTTTCAAATATTTGAATTTTTTCAATACATCTTTTACTGAGATAGTCCACTTTTTCGGTGAACAACAAGATCTTCCAATCTTTCGGATTCTCCTTCCTGTTGGCCTGTCTTTTCATACATTTCAGGCGATGAGTTACACCATCGATGTTTACAAACAGAAGGCTCCAGCAGAAAAAAGTTTATTGGATTATGCGCTTTATGTAGCTTTCTTTCCGCAGATGGTTGCTGGTCCAATTGAGCGACCACGACAGTTGCTTCCACAATTCCACCATGAGCCGGTGTTCCGTCCTGATCGCATCAAAGCGGGCATCATTCTTGCAACCTGGGGCCTTTTCAAGAAGATGGTCATTGCGGATTCGCTGAGTGGGTTTGTCAATCTGGTTTATGCTCGCCCTCAATCCTATTCCGGAGTTGCATTACTACTCGCTACGCTAAGCTTTGCGATCCAGATCTATTGTGATTTCTCTGGATACTCTGATATCGCTCTCGGAATCGCCCGAATGATGGGTTATGAATTGCGTTTAAACTTTGCTCAGCCATACTTCAGCCGCTCAATCGGAGAGTTCTGGCATCGCTGGCATATTTCACTCTCAACGTGGTTTCGCGACTATGTCTATATCCCGTTAGGTGGGAGTCGAGTGAGGGCATTTCACTTGTACTTCAATTTAATGGCGACCTTTCTGTTAAGTGGGCTTTGGCATGGAGCAAACTGGACATTCGTGGCCTGGGGGGGATTACATGGGGCGCTTCTTATCTGTTCTCGTGTGACGGCCGGATTTAGAGGCAGGGTTCGAACTGCGCTCCGTCTTGATAAGCATCCTGAGATTCTCAGCCCCCTGCAACTTCTGTTCACCTTTATCCTGGTAACGATTGCCTGGGTACCCTTTCGGGCGAGCGATATTCACTCAGCCTGGTACATTTTGACTCATTTCTATCCACTCGGCGGCATGGACTCCACAATTCTGGCTGCGGCAGGTATCCCGCGGGCAAACGCTCCGTTTCTGCTCGGATTTGTGTTTCTTATGTTCTTCGTGGAATGGTGGATCCAACTCCCTCATCGGGCGCCGAGACTCTGGCAGTCTTCCCCGTTTCGCGTCTGCTGCTACTACGGATGTATCTACAGTATTGTTTTCTTTGGAGTCTTTGGACACACCGACTTCATTTATTTTCAATTCTGATCGACAAGCGATCAGGGGATCAGCATGTCTGCTTCATTGCAGGTCGCCGTACTTGCACGACTAGAATCGAGTGCATAGACGACTTCATAAAGTGATATGTCACAGCTGTCGTTGTTTCAAAAGCTAAGAGCAGTCCGATGCGCAGTCAACAGAAATGCAATTGACCAACACGCTATTAGACATTGCCATTATCTTTGCCGAACTACAACACAAGGGAATTGTTGAAGCAATGTCTGACTTCGATCTATGGCTACATGCATGGGATCACATTATCAAAAAACCTGCATTTCGTACCCCGTGAAACGACTTACAACGATATCGTGGAGTTCGAACAAAGTTGGATATCCATGATGTCCGTCGAAGCAAATGGCATCATCAATAAGAAGGACGTGGTCCTTGATCGGATGCCGGAGTATCGCTTCAATCTCTGCACGAATCGGACACTGAACATCTCCCAAAGCGGTAATCCCCCCGGAGTAATGGCCATCGAGCCAGAACAGGCAACGCATCATTGATGCTACCCAAGACACTCTCGATTGCAGTTGCGCTATCACCGGCAACAAGATGAATATGTGGGTACTTCCTAATGCCGACTTTGCCCTTTCGTGCAACTCCTTACTTAACTCGATGGAATAGATTTTCTTAAAGTGACCTTCATCGCAAAGATCATATCCCCGAGGAAGGTTTCGGTCTCTACCAGAGTATCTATATGAAATTTTGTGCATGATCCAGCAACATGCGCTGCTTAATAATGTGGGGCGGCCCAAATCGGCCTTCCTGTTTCCCATGCCTTGCTGCTTTCTGGCCCTCATCCCCATTAACAGGTTCAACACGGAGGAGTCCCTGGCCAAAACGCGGGCCTTCATTTTCCAAGTGAAATGCATTTGCAGAATCCTAGAAGATCTGCACGGGGAATGCAACCGTGGAGGGCAAAGGTATTAGATCAAAATGGAGAGTTCTTCTTCAAGTGGCAGAAGACTCTCGCAATGTAGCTTTTGTTTCGCAAAACGGTGGTCGGGCCCAGTTGAACGACCTCATCATGAGCCGGTGCTCTGTTTTGAAGGGCTTATTTTTCCTGTACCAAGAGCAGTGTTAGTCCCGGCCGGTTTAGGTTGCAGTGATCGCATCAATCGGGCATTTTGGTTTCGATATAATCTATGTTGATGAGTTGCAACACTACAATGAAACGCTAAGGTTGCTTCGTGCAGCTATACGAAGTGGTTCTCAAAGGCCAAAGAGCAATCCGATGCGCAATCAAGGAAGATGCAATTGACCAATACGCTATTAGACATAACCATCATCATCCCGAACTACAACACCAGGGAGTTGTTGAAGCAATGTCTGACTTCGATCTACGACTACACACAAGGGACCACATTTGAAGTCATCTGCATCGACGATAATTCGTCGGACGGCAGTGCCGACATGGTTGCAGCAGAGTTTCCCAGGGTTATTTTGGTTCGCAATACATCTAGTCAGATGTATGCAAAAAATAACAATCTCGGCATGAGGATGTCTCGTGCGCGTTATGCATGCCTGTTGAACAGCGACACGAGATTGATTGCAAATGCCTTTCAATCGCTCGTCGAGTTTATGGATAAGCATCCCGATGCGGCAGCCTGCACGCCCAAGCTGCTGAATCCCGACGGTACCACCCAAATGTGCGTCAGAAGATTCGCTCGGATGGGAACGCTCATCCTTCAAGGCTTAAACTGGCACAAGTTGTTCCCAAACGGAGTCGTTAGCACCGACTACTACGCCTCAAACTTTGACCATTCCCGCGAGCAGTTGATCGAGGCCTTAGGGAGCACAGCGTTTGTCATTCGAAGGACAACCTGGGAACAGGCGGGGATGCTTGATGAGCGTTTCCCACTTTTCCAAGTCGATTTAGCGTACTGTTACATGCTAAAGATCAAAGACTATAAAATATATTACACGCCCTGTGCGGATATCATTCATTTTGGTAGCCAAAGCGTTAACCAGAAGGCCACGGCCAGTATTCGGATGCAACACCAAGGATTCATTGATTTTAGCGACCATTACGACTACTTTAGCTCCAACCCTTTAACAAAGTTCTTGATCCGGCAGGCGGTTAGGCTACGGTACTGGCTAAAGCTGGCAGAATTTCATCTAAGTAAAGATAAGCGAGTCATTAAAGGCCCCGGCAGGGCGCCGATAACGAGGAGTAGCTGAAGCTGCTACTTCTAAACCCATCGGTCATGATCTAATTAATTACTGCGCGAAAATGTACCGAAACACATGCTAACCATTACCTCACGTGTTTTCCAAGTCCGAGGGCCATCGCAACTGCCGTTTTATTGCAAACCTCTCAGCCTGTTCGTCGCGGTTTGGTTACTCATGCTGGCCGCTCTTCAGCTCCGCATCTCATACACTTCCTATCCTGACATATCCCTCGGCCTGATCCTTTTTGTAGCCTCACTTCTCTCTTTTCTATTTGGATATGCCACAATCCGTGTAGCGTACTCTTCCATAGGGTACGTTCCCTCTGGTTACACCCACTACAAAATTGACATTACAAGATTGCGACGCTTTCACTTGTTCTTAGTCGGAATAGTGCTTGCAATCATGATCATGAATTGGAGACTGCACGGGTTACCGCCATTATTCGGCTTTATTGGTCTGGATACCCTCGACTACATGGAATACGGATCATTGCGTCAACTACTCTTTCCCTGCATTCTTCTTATTTTTATATCGGCTCCATTGGAGACATCTTTGCTGCGCAAGGGGTGCCTACTTCTATTTGCACCATTATGCCTTTTAATTTATGTATCTCGCGGCTTAATGCTGATAATGCTATTCCAAGCTTTGGTAGTGTTCTCTATGAGAACGTCGCTCAGCAAGAGGAAGATTTACCTCGTCGCGATATCGACCCTATGCTGTGGACTTATGTTGTCCGACTTTATTGGAAACGGTCGCAGTAGTGTTGGTAGTGCGGGAATGCTTAGTTATATGCAAATAAAGAAGATATACTACGACTGGCCAACGGCGTACCTGTGGATGGCCTCGTATATCTCTACGCCGATTTCGAATCTATGTTGGATCGTCCATGTTTATCGTTACGAACATGCATCGTTCTCTTTCCTCTACTCGGCACTCCCCATAGTATTGACGGGTAAGTCTCTTGAGGTTACGGACCTGGGAAGCGACATGATCGTTGACGGTGTCCACACCTACATCGCCAAATATTTCTTGGACTTCTGGTTCTTTGGAATTTTTGGGATTAACTACATTTGGGGTCTAATTGCCGCTTACATAAGTTCCGGTAATCGACTGACGAGAAGATATCTGCCTTCGGCAGTCTTACTGGGCTGTTTGGGTTTTATTTTTTTCTCCGACTTTCTATCGATCCTCTACATCCTAATTGAACTTTTCGCAATAAGTGTCGCTCAGCAATATTTTACGATTGGGATTGACGGTTCGCCGAAAAAAGTCTCGGGCCATAGCTCTATCTAAATTGAGAGTTATCCGCCGATAGCGAAGGGTCGAGTTTCCAGCTTCATAAATATAACATCGCCGGGCAGGACTGACCCAGACCAAGGTCCTACTTCACGAAGCGTTATGTCGTGCGAGTGATTCAGTAGCGCCGACGAATAAGCCCTGAATGCGTCCGGTCCCTTGGCAAAGTCAACACTGGATGCCGTTCCTCTCGCCTGTTTTGAAGTGGGTCGTGAGCTATCCTTCACAGACGACTAGACTAGGCCGCAGCGAATATAAAGCCCATTCCGCCATCACTAAAGGCGATCGAATAACCAAGTGAGCCCATTAGATCGATGGTCTTCGTTCGATTGGGGGTGTCCCATAACTCGCAAAATACAATTGGGTGAAATCTCTCCAACAGCGTCTTTGCCCCGTTGAGGACATGATACTCGTGGTCCTCTACATCGATTTTGATCGCATCTACACACTGGAATTGAAATGAATCCAGCGTTCGCATTTTGACATCTATGGTCGCAAAAGGATAACGCTCCACATCCGGATTGCTGAACTCGTCGGAGACAACGTGGCACAGCGCCAACCCTTCTCTGCCTTCGATTCTCGGAATCGCGATCGTAACAGTCCCTTCATGATCGCCAACTGCGACGGGATGTACCTCCATGTCCTTCATCGAATAGAGCGACCGTATTCTGTGGAGGATCTTGATATTCAGGGGAACAGGTTCAAAGGCGATTAGATGAAGATCAGGCCTGCGCTTTCCCGCAATCCCGCACGTAATTCCAACATTTGCTCCAACATCGAGTATTGTTCCATGTTGCGGCACCATCGCCAAAAACTTCTGATAGATCGGTTCATATTCCCCCTGGATTCGTCGAATTGCGCCCAACGTGAAAAACCATTCTGGTTTCATTACGGAATAAACAGCACGTTTAATGGCTGGCAACATACATCTCCCCGTCAACTGTAAAGTTCTTCTGACAAAATTTGCGCCGAGTGCCGGGTCAAACACTGATCTGGCACTCGCTTCCCATCTCCGACATTTTTTGTAGCCTGTCACAACGAAAACAGCCCCTCCGGATAAACGACAAGACGAGCTATTGACTAGGACGGATTCGGATTACATTACCGAAAACCTGCATTTCGTACCCGGGAAACGGACGTGGTCCTTGATCGGATGCCGGAGAATCGCTTCAATCTCTGCACGAATCGGACATCGAGTATTTCCCAAAAAGGTAATTCCCCCAAGTAATGACCATCAAGCCAGAACAGGCTATGCTCCTTGATGTCGCCGAAGACACTCTCGAGTGCAGTTGCGCTATCACCGGCACCAAGATGAATACTTGGATACTTTTTAAATGCCGATTTTGCCCGGTTATGTAACTCTTCACTTAGCTCAATGGAATAGATTTCCTTAAAGTGGTCTTTCATCGCAAAGACCATATCCCCAAGGAAGGTTTCCGTCTTACTAGAATATCTGTATGAAGTTTTTGGCATGATCCAGCAACATGCGCTGCTTGATGATGTGGGGAGTCTCAAACCGGCCTCCTGTTTCCCAAGCCTTTTGTCGCTTTTTGTCCCTTATACCCAGCAACAAGCTTCCGACAGATGTGTCCCTGAGCAAGACGCGAGCCCTTATTTTTGAGGGTTAGATGCATTGACGAATGCTAAGGTATCTGCGTCAGTGACGCAACGATAAAGTGTCAATTAGCATCGCATGGCGAGTTCCTCTTGAAGAGAAGGTTTTCGCAACAAAGTCTTCCCGAAGAAAGGCCCGCCGTTAGTTGTTTAGTCCCACAGTGGGACGATGTAGAGGCTCAAGAGCCTATTGCGATTCAAGTCAGGCGAGAAGTGAATGTTGAGTCGAGGCAAGTTGCGATCTGTTGCAGTCAAGGTGCAGAAATCACTCTCCTTTATAATTTTATGAATAATGCCGAGAGTGGTAGAGGACCATCGACGACGTGAAATACCGTCAGATGTTAAGCCTCTTGTTTCGATCATCACCGTTGTCTTTCATGCGCGACAAGATCTCCCGGATCTGATTGAGAGTGTTGCTCGCCTCAAAAACGATAAAAATGTTGAATTCATTGTGATCGATGGCGGATCACAGGATGGAACCTGCGAACTGCTAAGTCAGTACAATTCCGTGATCGATTATTGGGTGAGCGAGCCAGATAAGGGTATCTACGATGCAATGAATAAAGGTATCACTGTAGCCCAGGGTACCTTTCTCTTTCATCTCAATGCGGGAGACAGGCTTCTGCATATCCCATTTCGCGAGCTTGAGGCCGCCAAATCAAGACATGTCGATGTTGTGGCATTTCGCGTCTCGATCGATGGCAAACAGGAGTTTCGTCCTGGACGTGGAATCGCGTTACGACTCAAGAACACCTTGCACCACCAAGGAACGTTCTATAAGAGAGAAGGTTTTCCATTTTACGACGTGAACTATCGGGTATTTGCCGACTTCGACGCGAACCAACGGCTTGTGCGCAGCGGAGCCCGCATTGAGATCTTCGATCAGGTGGTTGCTTCCCATCAGGGCGGCGGCCTTTCCGATGCCCACACAGAAGCGAACGTTAGTGAGTTTTTTAGGGTCATCAAGAGAAACTATGGCTGGACGCATTTGCCTCCGGCTTGGTTGATATGCAAATGGCGAGGTATGAAAACGCGGCTCTCGATGATGCGTCAAAGGTTCTAAACAGAAGATCCACAAAACCTTCTGTTCAGAAATTTCGCGCATAAAGTACCTCGGTATGCCCACAAACCTCTGCGGTTCAAGCGATAACTTCGACCTCGTAAACTCATATGTCCTCGCCACTCTCCGCCGCCCGTCCCATGGCGGAGAATCAATGCATTCACTTCTATAGTAAAAATACGCGCTCACTGTAATTTCCTTGTATTGTTGCATTTATAGCGATATCAGGGAAGGAGTTTTGGTGGGCCGGAGGGATTTGACCCCCAGCTGGCCCGACCGATCTTTTGCACCGTCACACCTGCCGTCGTGCTTCCAGCCGAGTTTGATGCGGTAACCGTATAGGCTGCTTGAGCAGTAACGGCAGTGGGCGTGTTCCAGAGATGGCGCCCGTGGAAATGCTCAGGCTCAAGCCTGCGGGAAGTGCAGGACTGACAGCATAGGACGTGACTGTTCCTGTAACGCCAGGAATATTAGAGATAATAGCCTGCCCAACCGTTGCTGTGATCGTAGTCTGGGGATAGACAAGGTGGGAAGGAGGTACAACTGCTGAACTGACTGTAACCTGGATAGTCGCGGAGGTGGATCCGGCCGAGTTACTCGCGGTGATGGTATAAGTTGCCTGAGCAGCGACGGCGGTTGGGGTTCCGGAGATTGCTCCTGTGGACGTGTTCAGGCTTAAGCCTGCAGGAAGCGCCGGACTGACGGCATAGGATGTAACCGTTCCTGTAACAGTGGGGGTGTCGGCTGTGATCGCTTGTCCTACCGCTGCTGTGATCGTCGTCTGGGGATAGACGACTTTGGCGGGAGGTGTGGCTTGGGAGGTGCTGCTCGCTCCACTACTAGCGCAACCGAGGACTGATCCTAAGGCTGCGGTAATGACGATCGCCAACAAAATGTTTAAAAAGCATATGGAGTTACGACGGCAGAAAGAAAAAACAAGTCTTGCTATTTGTCATGGAGAACTTTCGGATATTTTTGTAAAGGCACATTAGCAATATCACGAGGCACCTAGTTCGACCAGTTAAATTGAGCCCACTCCGATAGTTACCGATAATTTTTCCCCGTGGACGAACGCTCTCTCCACCTATCGCCCCGGCTTGTGAGCTTGTCTCGGCACAAGATATGGACCTTCAGCATTGCGGGGTCGCTTATCGCCATAAGCTTCGTGATTTCCTATGGCGTAGCACCGCGTCTTCGCATTGGAGAAGCGTGTGGCGCCGATGACTCGACTACGTGCGGGTGGAGTCAGCAGACCAAGCAGATTTGTCCTTTGGTGATCCGCTCTTACTGGAGCGATGGTTTTTTTGTAGCTTATCTGCTTGGGCCTTGCAGGGGCCATTTCGCTTAGGCATAAATCTTGAGGCTTTCCACAACTGAACGGTACTCCTTACGATATCCCAATATGCAGAACCGAGGAGTAATACCAACGTCAGCACGGTAGTCACTAAGAAACCAACCGCGAGTGGGACGAAGATGGCAGAGGTTTCAACACCCGTCGTCCTCGCCTCTTGGCGCACCCGCGCAAAGCGCTTACTACGTCCTGGACACCTTGAGCCGACAGCCGTACAGAGATATCCGGAATGCCAGCGCCGATGCCCATAGCGCCAAGCTAATGAGGCTCATCACACCAAACAAGGTGATTCGCGGAATTACCTTGTTTGGGATGTTTGGAAATTGTTCGGTTAGATTTACCGTCCGATTGAGCGGTGAGCCTCATACGTCCGGACGCAGCACTTTCTAACTTCAATACAGAACCTTGGGTGTTGTTGTAGAGCCGGGATATACAACATACTTCGATCCCATCCAGCCACCTATGGATCCCGTTGTATTTCGCACTCGATATCCAGCGATAGAGTTTGGAGGCGAATTGCTGTCGATCACGTTATTGTTGAAGCCGCAAAGATCAGTACAAGACCAGCACTCAACGATATAGCCGGTGTACGGCGGAAACGGGGAAGTGTTGCAATTTCGCGCCGTATTGTTATTAAAGACCAAGCCGTCAATATTATTGAGAAAGTAGGCATCGGCGGCCGAATAGTTGACCATATTTCCCGTTAAGGAGATATTTGAGAGCCGTTTGTTTTCAACTTCATATTGATAGTCTGCTCCAAAAGAGCCTACGGTAATGGCGGCTTTTCCTGCCCCGCCTTGGCTGTTATCACCTTGCAATTTCCCGAGGATTTTGTGGCTCTTAAGGCATGCGTAGGAAACGAGATTGTCGGAAATCACGACATCCTGGACCTGTGTATCGGGTCCTTGAAAACTTTCAGCGGTGTTGAATACCTCAATGCCGCAATTGACCACGTGTTCGATTACATTGCCGGAGATGACCAGCGCCTGCAAGCCGATCGAGGCTATGCCGCGCATCGCATTTTTGATTCTGTTGTTGACGATAATACTGTTGCCCGCTTGTCGATACCCAAGCGTCTGGATATTATGCTTCGCTCCATTGAATCCATAATCATGCATGCTTAGAGCGTCGTCTGTGATGTTCTCCAGATAATTTCCGCTGTAAAGAACATTCACGGAATAGTGGCTATAGACGCCATCACGTGTCGTGTTCTTGATGATGTTATCGACTATTTTGACGTTCATGCCATTCCCGATACCGATCCCCATTCCAGGAGAGCCATCGATGAAAATATTTTGAACAGTGACATCTACGCAGTTGATGAAATAAAAACAATGTCGATCAGTAGGCCACGAGGCACTGGGCACACCGGACCGCGTGTATTTACCTCCAGTAATGGTCACGAACTCACACTGATCGACCTCGAAGCAATGTTGAGTTAGAGTCGTGTTCGTAAGAATCGCACCGGTCGCCCAGATATGAACGTTTTTGAGAGACCGCAAGTGAATCGTCTTTGATACGAGATAATTTCCGGACGGAAAAAAGATGAGAGCATCCGACCGCATGGCACGTTGGATAGGCTCCGTATCATCGGCGATACCATTACCCTTTGCACCATAATCTTTGACGCTTATCACTAGATTTTGATTGGGAATTGAGGTCGATCTCATGGGCGATTGCTCAGCGGCTGATGTGGAACCAGCCCGGTTGATTATAGGGTCGCTGCCATCAGCGGGCGGTTTAGGCATGGAAGGGGTCATCGCCACAATTGAAGACAATGCCAGCTGTTTGCAGAAATCTTTCCGATTGGTCAATCGATTCATCAGTCTCCTCCCGCCTTGGCGTGTGGCAAGACCATTTTACGGACATCTATGTCAAAGAAGATAAGGGTGGCTTGGTTGGATATAGGGGAAAGGCGCACGCTTGTCGGAGAGCATTCCACATGAACGCCAGTCATTTGTACGCATGAGTGTCGCCGCAAAGACTGCGAGCTTGATATTCACGTCTGCGCAATGACTTTAGCGTTATTTTCTTCTGAGCTGGCCGGGCACGCCAAGGTGGGACTTGGCGGAAGGCAAAACGCGAGTGTATTTAGCGCTCACGAACGGTAACCTTCCTGGATGAAGTAGCCGAAATAAAGGGGTTTGTGGTTGACCTCAAAGATGATCTACAAGCTCGCCAAGAAGCGGCACCTTGAGAATTTGCGTATGGAGGCTCGATCCATGGGACAGCGAGTGAATCCACGTCACAGGAACGGATTGCAAATAGGCTACTTGGTTGCTTGTGTTTTCTTGGGAGCGGGCTTCTTGCGCTTTGTGGCGGCGGGGGTGGGAGGAACTTCTGACGCTATCCTCTTTGCCCAGCGAGCTGCCACAATTTTCCGTGCCTGCGCGCTTCGCTCTTCAGGGGTGAGCTTCGTCCAGGCGAGCCTTGCCACCATCCGATTGGATCGTCTTTAGGTTTCCCGAACCGTCAAATCTTTCTTAAGCATTTTGCACAACCGAAGGCAGGGGATATCTCAAATATAACGGACCCGATCTCTCAACAACGAGAGCTAAATGCTAATCGCTGGTCCCGGCGATAATTCTTTTCTTTCCGCAAGCCTTATTTGCGCACTGGTATCTGATCCAGCCAGTCAACAAGGTCCTCAATTCTCAAGTGCGTGTAGCGTTTCAGCATTTGCATGCTCTTGTGTCCGCTGATGGCAGATACCTCTTGATCCGAGAAGCCAGCCTCAACGAAACGGCTGACGGCTTCGTGGCGTAGATCATGGAAGCGAACGTCGGCTAAATCCTGTTTGCGTTTGATTTTCATCCACACGGGATTGAATTGGTAAGGTCGCCGCTTCCTATCTTTACTCGGTTCTCCATAAAAGATCAGGTTGGTATCCATGGGGCGAACAGGGTGACTTATCGCTTCGCGAAATAGTTCGACTGCCGTCACGCTGAGTGGCACAGTACGTGGAGTAGTGTTCTTCGTTTCCAGCAGGCGAACATTGCGACCTTAGCAGGTCCACCTGCATTCCGCGCAACGTAAGAATCTCCGAAGCTCGCATCCCAGTTTCCAAAGCGATGCGCACAATCTACCGAATCAAGCAAGCACTTCTCCACATCCCGAGAGAGACGGCGATTACGCTCAGGTCCAGGAGCTGGTTTCCGAATGTTCATCACCCGGGTTTGACGGGAGGCCGATGGCCCATTCTTTGATCGCGACAGTAAAGAGTTGCCCCAAGAGCGCAAGGTCAAGGCGCACTGTGCCATTCGCGCGTGGGATTGGCTCGCCCTTTGCGTCTTTGCGATCCTTGCCGGCAAGGCGTGCTTCTCGAAAGTTGGCGATGATCTCGGGCGTGAGAGCGGCAAGAGAATATTTGCCCAAATGCTCGGTAAGAGTTTTTGGAACGCTTGTTGTCGGAAATTTGAGAGCTCGGACATTTGGTCGGTGTTACCTCTGCAAGATAGCGCTTCAGCGCATCTCGACCGTCATGCGATCCGCGGACGCGCACTGGATATACGCACCCCGCACCATGTCATCCTCAGTACGGCGTACCCAGTCCTCGGCGTCTCGTTTCATCCGAAACGTCTTCGAAGCAGTGGGCCATCCGGTTTTGCGGATAACCGCTTTCCACTTTCCTAGATCGGTTTTTGGTGGGCCCATCAGGACTCGAACCTGGAACCAAAGCATTATGAGTTCGCTGCTCTAACCAATTGGCTGGTTTGCATAAGGACGCCGGGCATTGAGACTACCTCGAACCGTGGGTGCGAACCCTTGCTCGAAGCAGGCAGGATAAGCTGGATAGCCTTCCGTATCTTCAGTGTCGCATAGCTGTTCTGGCACGCAAAGCCTTACCCGCATCTGTTTCATGAGCACAGATGGAATGGGCCGAGGAAGTTTCGTCGCTCGTCTCGTGATGTCTTAAAGCCGAGCTTCGAAGATCAGGTTGAAGGGAGTTTGCGAGGCGCGGCGGAACTGGGTGAAGCCTCCGGAGGTGACGACGTCGCGCATGCGTGCTTCGCCGGCCTGAGCTCCGAGGGCGAGGCCTACCTCCTGCGAGCATGAGGCAGGAGTACAGATCATGGTGGAGGCGGAGTAGAAGATCCGTCCCACGGGATTGAGGTTGTCTTCGACGTGGTCGTTGGCGAAGGGCTCGACGATCATCCATGAACCTTCGGGTGCGAGGGTGGAGAGAACGTGAGTGGAGGCCCCGGCTGGATCTCCCATGTCGTGCAGGCAGTCGAAGAAGGTGACGAGATCATAGCCCTCGCCGGGAAAGTCTTTGGCCGAGGCGACCGTGAAGGTGATGCGGTCGCTCACGCCAGCGTCTTTTGCCGCTTTTCGGGCCCACTGGATGGAAGGGGGATGGTAGTCGAAGCCGAAGAAGGTGGAGTTGGGAAAGGCTTTGGCCATGAGGATGGTGGAAGAACCGTGTCCACAGCCGACGTCGGCGACGCGGGCTCCGGTCTCTAGCTTCTTCTGGATGCCGGTGAGTGAGGGGATCCACTGGGAGATGAGATTGGCTGCGTAGTTGGGGCGGAAGAAACGCTCGACACCCTGGAACAAATCGGGATCGTGCTCGTGCCATCCGACACCGTTGCCGGAGAGGAAGGCAGCAGTGATCTTCGGCTCATCGCGCATCAAGGCGCTGATGATCTGGAAAGCTCCGGGGAGGAATGCAGGACTGTCTTCGACGGCGAGGGCGAGGGCCTGTTCGGGGGGAAGGGTATAGGTCTTGTCCGCTGCGTCATAAGTGATATAGCCGCTGGCGGCGTTCGCGTTGAGCCACTCGCGCACATAGCGTTCGTTGGTGTTTGTCTTTGCGGCGAGTTGCGTCGAGGTGAGGGGCCCGGCTCCGGCCATGGCTTTGTAGAGGCCGAGCTTGTCCCCGATGATGACGAGTGCGGCGTGCATGGCGGCCCCCATGTCGAGGACGGCCTGGTTCATGAAGGCATTGAGTTTCGATTCGTCGAAGGCGAGCGGGAGTGCGGATGTGGACATGGTTCCCTCCACTGCGCGTCGATTCGCGCATTTTTTTGGGGGCCCGGGTTTGATGTCTACCATGCTGCTCCGCGTCGCAGGGCGATGGCAAGGGGGAGCCAGGTATCTTTCGATTTCTTCCTGCGCGGGCGACTATTTCTCGGGCGCCGTGCCGGGAGTCGCATTGGTGTCTTCGGGAGAGGGGTTGATGTGTCCTTCGGCGTTTTCAGGAGTGTCGGAACGTACGGACGTTGGTCCGGGTCCTGCTGTTCCAGGATTATCCCCTCGTGGGCCGGAGGGCTCTATGCCATGTCGCTTAGTATCAGGTGATTTGCTGTCAACGGGAGTTCCTATGGGTTGCGGATTCATGGCCATGGTTCGAGATCCTTTCGCTGTTGAGTAGGAGATCGGGAGTATGAGCTCCGTTGCCTCAGAGTGGAAGGTAAAATGCAGTGCTGTACTCTGATTTTGAGCACCGGGCAGTCTGCCGCGCAGGGTACAGGAGGCGACGCTGGTTTCCGAGAGGAGTCTTTCGAACGACATGGATGCAAAGCAGAGTCTGAGCAGAGGGGATCGAGCGCCCATTCTTGTAACCGGCGGGGCGGGGTTTATTGGCTCGAATTTTGTACTGGAGTGGCTGGCCGCGGGCCTTGGGCCGGTGGTGAATCTCGACAAGCTGACCTATGCGGGTAATCCAGAGAATCTGGCCGAGGTGGAGAAGAACCCGGCGTACACGTTCGTCCATGGGGATATCTGCGACCCGGCGGTAGTGAAACAATTACTGGAGACGCACAGGCCGCGCGCTGTGGTGCACTTTGCCGCAGAGAGTCATGTGGACCGGTCGATCCTGGGGCCGGAGGCATTTCTGCGGACCAACATCGATGGCACCTTCACGCTGTTGCAGGCGGCGCGAGCTTACTTCGGCTCGCTTGAAGGGGGGCAGCGGGAGGGATTCCGGTTTCTGCACGTTTCGACCGATGAGGTATACGGGACGCTCGAGCCGGAGGACCCGGCATTCCACGAGGAGACTCCATACGCTCCGAACTCTCCTTATGCGGCCTCGAAGGCGGCGAGCGATCACCTGGTGCGGGCGTGGGTCCACACATATGGACTTCCGGCGATGATTACGAACTGCTCGAACAACTATGGGCCGTATCAGTTTCCCGAGAAACTGATTCCGCTGATGATCGCGAATGCGCGCAAGGGCAAGCCGTTGCCGGTGTATGGCGACGGTCAGCAGGTGCGGGACTGGCTTTATGTAGCGGATCACTGCAGGGCGCTGATAGCGGTGCTGGAGCGCGGGCGCGTGGGCGAGACCTATAACGTGGGCGGGGGCAATCAGCGCAGCAACCTTGAGGTAGTGACGACGCTGTGCAGTCTGCTGGATGAGCTTTCTCCGGAGTCGCCGAAGCGGCCGCACAAGGAGTTGGTTACCTATGTCGCGGATCGTCCGGGGCATGATCGCAGGTATGCGATCGATGCGCGGAAGCTCGAGAGCGAGCTGGGATGGAAGGCGCAGGAGAGCTTCGAGACCGGGCTGAGGAAGACGGTGGAGTGGTACCTGACGAATAAGGTGTGGGTGGAGAGCGTGACTAGCGGTGCATATCAGAACTGGGTGAAGCAGAACTATGGCGCGCGCGAGGCTAAAGCCAGCGAGACGACGGCAGGTGCCCGATGAAGGGGATCATTCTTGCGGGCGGCTCGGGGACGCGGCTGCATCCGGTGACGCAGGCGGTCTCGAAGCAACTGCTGCCGGTGTATGACAAGCCGATGATCTATTACCCGCTGTCGGTGCTTCTGCTGGCGGGGATTCGGGAGATCCTTATTATCTCGACCCCACAGGACACGCCGCGGTTCGAGCAGCTGCTGGGCTCGGGTGAGCAGTGGGGGATTCGGCTGCAGTATGCGGTACAACCGTCGCCGGATGGACTGGCGCAGGCGTTTCTGATCGGCAAGGAGTTTATTGGCGGGGAGCCGTGCTGCCTGGCGCTGGGCGACAACATCTTCTACGGGCACGATATGGTGAAGACGCTGCGTTCGGCGGCGGAGAGTCGGGAGGGCGCGACGGTGTTTGCCTATCCGGTGCTCGATCCGGAGCGGTATGGCGTGGTGGAGTTCGATGCGAACCGCAAGGCAATCTCGATTGAGGAGAAGCCGGCGAAGCCGAAGTCGCGGTATGCAGTGACGGGAATCTATTTTTACGACACGCAGGTGGTGGGAGTTGCCGAGGGGCTGAAGCCTTCGCCGCGCGGTGAGCTGGAGATCACAGATGTGAACCGCTGGTACCTGGAGCGCGGCCAGTTGAAGACCGAGGTGCTGGGGCGTGGGATGGCCTGGCTGGATACGGGGACCCATGACTCGCTGCTGGAGGCGTCCTCGTTTATCCAGACGATCGAGAAGCGGCAGGGGCTGAAGGTGGCCTGCCTGGAGGAGATCGTCTACAGGCTGGGATATATCGATGAGGCGAAGCTGCGGTCGCTGGCGAATGGGATGGGCAAGAGCAGCTATGGACAATATCTGACGAGATTGCTCTCGGAGCCGGTGTTCTGGGGATGAGTGAACGGATTCTGCTGACAGGGGTGACAGGGCAGGTGGGGGGAGAGCTTGTCCGGGCTCTGGCTTCGATGGGTGAGGTTGTGGCTCCGGGGCGCGACGAGCTGGACTTGGCGGATGCAGCTTCGGTGCAGAAGTGCGTGCTTACTGTGCGTCCGCGGTGGATTGTGAATCCCGGAGCGTATACCGCGGTGGACAAGGCGGAGAGCGAACCGGATCTGGCCTATGCGATCAACGTGGAGGCGGTTCGTGCGCTGGGAGAGAGTGCGCGCGAGGTCGGCGCGGCGATGATCCACTTTTCGACCGATTATGTTTTCGACGGCGAGGGAACAGCGCCCTATCGCGAGACCG
>Ga0193742_1000350_pt1 | contig 32582 bp, 24 predicted proteins | sample L2c1metaG_FD_165511 | JGI IMG/M metagenome (GOLD analysis project Ga0193742, IMG submission 165511) | Soil microbial communities from a riparian zone of the East river system, Colorado, United States - L2c1 | ecosystem: Environmental > Terrestrial > Soil > Riparian zone | place: USA: East River... | reverse complement strand
GACTGTTCCGAAGAAGACCCGATGATCGCCACCATCGATCTCTGCATACGGCTCGCATTCGAGTTGCGCGAGAGAGTCTGCGAATAGAGCGCATCCATTCTCTCCTTCTATAAAAGGAGTCTCTTTCCAGTCTGCTGAAGACGGCCGCGCAAACATGTTTGATAACGATTCCTGACCATGGGACAGGATATTTACAGCGAAGTTTTTGGCCGACTGAAAATGTGGCAGCACATTGGCTTTCTTTGCCAAGGCGAACAAAATTAAGGGTGGATTCAATGAAACTGACGAGAATGAGTTAATCGTGACGGCCACGTGTTGCCCGGTCGAAGCTCGCGTAGTAAGCACGGCGACTCCCGTAGCAAAACACCCAAGCACGTTGCGAAGACTACGCGAATCGATCGTCATTTTCTGCTCGCCAGATCGTACGTCTCCATAAATCTGTCCACCATGCCAGTGGAGCTTTCCCAATCTGCTGTGCGAAAGGCATGGCTTCGCGTGACCATGTTCGCTCCTGCATAAAACATCTCGTATTGTAGGTGGCGCGATCCGAACTCTGAGCCAACAGCATCCCAGGCGAGTTTGAACAGCTTTACGCGCCCCTTAGAGTCTGTGGCGGGAGAACGCTGTGTCTTGGCGACTAAGCCCGCGATCTCAGCGTTGGCAAAATCGTTTACTGAGGATGGCAGCATAATCATGCCCCCCCCGGACAACTCCCGTAGCTGCCCAATGAACTTCGGATAAAGTTGTTGCGTCAAGACCATGGCAGAGTACAGTCTGCTTGCGTTGGGAACAAAATACGCACCATAGTAGGTTCCTGTTATCTCCATGGCTTCGAGCATGCTTTGAACCATAGATGCTTCAGCTGCCATCTGCCCGAGCATCTCGCGGACCGGCGGGATTTCGACGATGCCGTTCGTCTCCGCGATCTTACGCGCCAGCCCAAGCAGAAAACGCATTTTAACCACAAGACGAATCTGGCATTGGTAGTTCTGATACACGTGGGCCGGGGTGGAATGCCATTGTGCCTGTGCAAGCTTTATGTCGCTGTGGACGAAGACACGGTTCCAGGAAATTTTGACATCCTCAAGGTAAAGAACGCAGTCATTTTCGTCGAATGCTGACGAGAGGGGATTATCAAAGACAGACAAAGCAGAGGCTTCGAACGATTTCCGTGAAAGGAGCTTCACACCTTTTGCGCCCAGTGGCACCATTGCCGTAAAACTGTATTTCTCTTCTCCAGGTTTCAGAGGCTGGATCGCTGCGACCATCACCTCATTCGCCATGGGGACGGCGGTCGCTAGCATCTTTGCTCCGCGGACTGTAATTCCCTCAGCATCTTCATCTACTACGCCGGCGGCTAAGAACTCATCCGACTGCTGGCTCGCACCTTTACTGCGGTCTGCCTGCGGACTGATGATGGCGTACGTCAGGTACAGATCATTATCGCGCGCGAATTCGTAGTAATCCGCTACTGCGCGTTCCGCTCTTTCTCCAAAGAGATGACGCCCCATATACATCGCGGATAACGCCGACGCTACATGATCCGGCGACCTTCCGAGAAAGCCGCACGACAGCTCAGCCCATGCCTCGAGCGCCTTGCGTCGCTCGACCAAACCTTCATAGCAAGTAGGGAGTTGCCACATGTGACTGACCCGCTCGCCTGTTTTGGGCGACACAAATGTCATCTTGCTTTGATTCTCTGGTGCCGCCTGGAAATCAAACATCTTAGCCGCTGAAGCGATACTGGCGCGGAACGCATGATGGTTCACGTGATCGCTGACAGGCGCGCCATCCAGGAATATCTGGCGTCCATCCTGCAGGCTAGCGAGATACTGTGCTCCGCTTTTCGGCATGTGTGGGCTACCGGAACTACTTGGGTGAAGCATAGGGGCTTGAAAAGAAAATAGTCAAGTAGCTTAACTAAGTTTATTATTCGTTTCCAAGGAAATGCTATGTCATCTGTCACGTCCCGGAAGAGTCGCCATGGTTCGGGCAAAAAAAAAGTACGAGGAATCGATGGCGAGAAAAAGCCTCCGATCTCCCGAACACGCCAAGTTATCCCCTCGGTATCTTCGCCCGCGCTGCTTGACCCCCAAGGAAAGACGGATCATCGCTTCCGCCAATTCCTATACGATTTCTCGACCCTTGGCGTTTCGCTGGAGACCGTGCGCTCACATCTTGCCTCTCTGCTAGGGCTGACCTCACCGCAATACAACATCATCATGGTTCTGGCGAATGGTGGCGGCAAAGGGATCAGCGTAAGCGATGTGGCACGAAGACTTCACGTGAGCACAGCATTTATCGCCGCTGAAGGTATCAATCTCGAATCGAGCGGCCTGATCGAAAAACATCGAAATCCCAATGACGGTCGTGGGGTTCTGCTTCAGCTGACCCAACTTGGGTGGGAACGGGTGGCCCAGATAGGCCCGGAGCGGCAAAAGATCAATGACCATCTGTTTGGCAGCCTGTCTGCGCAAGGCTTTCAGCATTTGGCTGAAACGCTGGCTTCCCTCTTGGACGACTTCAATTACACGGTCAGATTGATCAAAAATGCTCCGACTTCTCGGGATCAATCCGATTACTTCGTCGTCCATAACTTCAAGGCTCTAAAGGAGAAACAATGAAATTGCGCCTTATTCGTCTAGTTGCTCTCTTTGGTGTTTCAATCCTAGGAGCCTCAGGCCAACAAGCGCCTTCCGTGTCTGCTTCCACCTCGCCGGATTACGACCTGCTCCTCAAAGGCGGGCACGTGATAGACGCAAAGAATGGCGTTGATGGCTTATACGATGTCGCCATAAAAGATGGCAGGATCGCAAAGGTGGCGAAGAGTATCCCAGCCAACTATGCCGTGAAGACAGTCGTACTGAAAGACATGTATGTTGTGCCGGGGCTGATCGACATCCACGTCCATGTCTACGCGGGCACCGGCGAACGGAACTCTTATGCTGGCGACAACTCCGTCTACCCCGACGGTTTTACCTTCAGAGTCGGCGTAACAACAGTTGTTGATGCCGGATGCTCCGGCTGGCGCAACTTTGAAGACTTCAAAAACCACATTATCGACCGCTCACAAACACGCGTTCTTGCCATGCTCAATATCGTGGGTCACGGCATGCGTGGGGGAAAATTCGAGAACGACACTACCGACATGCAGGCTGAGCCGACTGCGGCTATGGCAAAGAAGTATCCAAATATCATCGTAGGAATCAAGACTGCCCACTACATGGGGCCGGAATGGATACCCGTTGAGCAAGCCGTAAAGGCTGGCACGATAGCGAACATCCCGGTAATGGTCGACTTCGGTGGCAGAAGAACAGAACGTCCTATGTATCAGTTGCTGGAAGAGAAGCTGCGTCCCGGCGATATCTATACCCATGCGTTCTCAGGAGAACGTGGAGAACAGGATTTCAAAACCGGTGGCCCAGGTCGCGGTATGCGAGAAGGTCGAGCGCGCGGTATCTATTTTGACGTAGGGCATGGCCAAGCCAGCTTCGCTTGGTTCACCGCCATTCCCCTATATAAGGCCGGCTTCGCACCGGACTCAATCTCCACTGATCTACACATTGAGAGCATGAACGCAGGAATGAAAGACATGCTCAATGTAGGTGACAAGTATCTCGCCATGGGTATGCCGCTAACCGAAGTTGTTCGCGACATGACCTGGAATCCCGCAAAAGAGATCAAGCAAACACAATTGGGACATCTCTCTGAAGGTGCCATTGCTGACGTCGCCGTTCTAAGTATCCAACATGGTGACTTTGGCTTCGATGATGCATATAGCACCTATCTGAGAAGCGACAAAAAGATGCAAGCTGAACTCACGATTAAGGAAGGCAAAATTGTCTACGACCTCAACGCCATTTCAGGCGAGCCATGGGATCAACCACCATCTGAAGCACAGCGACAAGCGAAGCGCTGGACAAAGCTGCGGGTGCAGAGCTTCGGTCCATCACATTGGCGTCCTCTACCAGGCCAACCCACCGTCCAGGACTGGCGTCCGTATTCCTATGTGCCATCAGATCCGAACAGCAACCAGGATGGCACAACCACGACGAATCACTAGTAGTTAAAGCTTGCAGCCTCCAGCGTTCGTCGATTGTGGGAGATATGTTATGTGTCGTCTACCTGCCGTCGGGTGTGGACCCCAGATGCAGGCCGCGCCTTCGACTACGTCGGTTACCTAGCAGACTGAATCAATCAATATAAGTCAGGCATCGCCACAGTCAACTTAATCCTGTGGGGATGCGTCTGCCAGCGCGTGCAATTTTTCCACTAACTGTTCTGGCCGTCATGGCTCGGATGACGCGGCGCGGAGCGGGCACGACACGCTTAGCGCTGAGCTACACCGCTTCGTCCCATGATGGGCCACACATTGACGATCTGGTCACCTTGGGCAACGTAGTAGCGGTCGAAGGCGTTGGTGCTTTGATCAAGATTGGTGCAGTAGATCTCCACACGGTCACCGAGCTTCGGTGCCTGCTCCCCATCTTTCCATCGTAAAGCGCCATACTCCGCCCCTTGGACTCCTACCTGCAGCCATGGCCTTCCATCGAAGTCTTCTTCCGCGCCTCGAAGCCCTTGGTATGCGCGGCTCCACCCGAGTAAGCCATAAAGCTCTCAAATTGCATGTGTTTTGAGGAGCATTTTTTTTTGGCGAGATCGACAGCGGGCCTGCCTCCTGCGATTCCCTGACGGGTCATGCCTGCGTAGACCGAGACGAGCATCTTCACTTTGGCGTTTTGAGCGTCTGCGGCCTGCTCAACCCAGTCGACCACCTGCGCGTCATCGGCGACGAACATAAAAGTGGGGTCTTTCTTCGAGAGAGCGATCGCCCGCTGCGTGTTATTGATCCCGACAGGTTGCTTCGTCCATAAGACGTCCTTGATTCCCGCTCCAGAGAAGAGTTCTGCTTCGGCTATGGTGGCGCAGGTGAGTCCGATAGCTCCTGCCTCCATCTGATATTTCGCAACATCCACACTCTTGTGGACCTTGACGTGAGGCCTTACGTTGATGCCGTTTGTCTTCGCGGTATCGGCCATGTGCTTGACGTTGGCCTTGAACATGTTTAGGTCGACGACCATGCAGGGCGTGGGTAGCATATCCTTAGTCATGCCACGGAAGTCGCGTCGAGCGATGCGCGCTTCAAAGTCGGCGATCGAGCAGCCAGTTGGACAGGGCGTCGTCGCCGCGCGGCCGCGAGTCACTGCGAGCAGACCCATGGCGGCGCTGGTGGACAGAAACTCTCGGCGGGATCTCATCGAACTTTCTCCTGAGTAAGGCGTGCATTCATTCTGCACCAGGGACTGGACTACCGCTATCAAATACTTCTCGCTGGGCTGACTCGTTGATTTGAGAACTGGAAGATGGCATTTTTGAGGGCATTGTGGACATCTCTACAACAGTTTCCCCAATCCACTTGACTCGTTGCCCGAGCAGAGCGTCACTGTACCTGTATGCTCTCTAACCCGTCAGCCCAACTACTCGAAAAATTGCCTTCGCTTAGTAAAGCTCAACTAAAAGAGCTTTGGCGAAAAAGTAGCCCACCATCGCCACGTCTTCGCCGCGAACTCATGCTGCCTATCCTGGCCTTCCGCTTACAGGAGATTTCACATGGAGGGCTGACGGAACGGGCTCTAATGAACCTTAGAGAAGCGATCAATGCTCTTCCTCTGAAGGGACAATCTACCCTACGGAAGTTTAGAGCTGGCACGCGCATCGTGCGGGAGTGGAAAGGTAAGATCCACGAAGTCCAGGTCACGGACGAGGGATTTGAGTATGAGGGCGAGACCTTCAAGAGCCTATCTCCGATAGCCTGTCGCATCACAGGAACGCATTGGTCTGGCCCGGCATTCTTCGGAACGAAAGAAAGAAAGCCTTGAAACCGAGCCCGTGCGCGATCTACACCCGGAAGTCCTCCGAGGAAGGACTGGATCAGTCTTTCAATTCGCTACACGCTCAAAGGGAGGCGTGCGAAGCTTACATCCTGAGTCAGAAGCATGAGGGCTGGCACGCGCTTTCCGCTAAATACGATGATGGAGGCTTCTCTGGCGGAAACATGGAACGTCCTGGCCTAAAGAAGCTGCTCGAAGATATTGCTGCAGGCAGAATCGATACCGTCGTGGTCTGTAAAGTAGACCGCCTGACCCGCTCTTTGGCAGACTTCGCCAAGATCGTCGAGACGTTCGACGGCAAAGGCGTCAGCTTCGTATCCGTCACCCAGCAGTTCAACACAACAACGTCGATGGGGCGCCTAACCCTGAATGTCCTGCTCTCGTTCGCTCAGTTCGAGCGAGAGGTACGGTCTCGAGCTTGATCCGCTATACGTAGACACCATCATTCGTCGATGGCAACGGCAGAAAAAGCTTGATGCCGTCAATGCGGAGACTGGAGAAACATTCAACAGCAGAGAAGCGAAAGGAGCCAATAACTATGAGCGACGAGAAAACGCCAGATGACTACGAAGTGGGTTATGGGAAGCCTCCTAAGGAGGCTCAGTTCCAAAAGGGTATCTCCGGAAACCCCAAAGGCCGCCCCAAGAAAATTGTGGACTTCGATACTGAATTGATTAAGGAAGTCAATTCCCTCATCACCATTAATGACAATGGAAGACGAAAAAGCATTTCGAAGCTCCAAGGCATAGCGAAGCAACTGACAAACAAAGCATTGACCGGAAACATCTCTGCCTTGCGGATGCTTCTTACTGTTTGCCAACCAGCACTAGAGAGGGCTGCTCTGTCGCAACACAGCAATCCAAAAGCCTGGAAGAGTACGACGACGTCAGGAAGATTCCCGAGAAAGAATTGGAGAGGTTTCTCTGGGAGAAATAGAGAGACAGAAGCGGAACGCTAAAAGCGACACGCAATAAGTACGGAATAATATTCTGTGCTGGTGTTCTGCAACGGCTCGCTCCCGGGCTGCTGATGCAAGCAGGATTTCACTCGATTGCGGCGTCGGCCTCAGCAATTTCAACTTGATGTGCGTTCCTTTCTTTGAGAACGGAGACGCCATGGCTGGAAGCAGAACTGGAAGCCGTCCAACCGGAACTGATTGTATGCCTCGGAGCGACGGCAGCTCAATCGTTGCTTGGCTCGGGCTTCAAGATCACGCAGTCGCATGGAAAGGTCCAACAGGCTAACGGCTTTCCTCTGAGCATCGACACCCTGCATCCGTCTGCCATTCTTCGCTCCAGACAGACGAAGACCGGGAGCCGGACAGCAAAAATTTTCCTGGATGACCTCCGACGGTGCATCGATTTTTTGAATAAATAAGCCTCCTGTTTTCAATGAAAAAGTCGATTGTTTGCACTGCGATTGAGGCGGAGCCTGATTGACAGCCTTCACCTGCATGGCGAACATAAGACGAATACAGTTATATGTCCTCCTCCACCACACTTCGCCGCCAGATCGAGGCCGGCCTCGCAAACCGGATACCTTCGGCGCTCACGCCTGCGCCGCGAACCATACGACCGGTTGCGGCCACCGGAATTCAAACTATCGATGACCTGCTGGAAGGAGGCCTCCCGCTGGGAGCCATTACCGAGATAGTCGGTCCTGAATGCTCCGGGAGAACTTCTTTTGCGCTCTCCTTTCTCGCTCAAATGACGCAAGCAGAAAAGGTGTGCGCCCGGATCGATGTATCCGACACTCTCGATCCAGAGTCGGCGGCAGCAGTGGGCGTGGATCTGTCCCGGCTTCTCTGGGTGTGTTGCGGAGTACAAACTATGCCTCAGGCAAGACCATCAACGCAACGAACGTTCTCTCTTCCAGCGAAATACATTGTTCCGCCACCAATCAAGAAGGGACTACATGGGGGAGGGTTCGGGTCGCACCCACGCAACGAGATCAAAGGGCTTTCTGATGCTGTCAGTGGCTTGTTGAAACCGGAAGTATTTGCTCCACGCTGTACCGACGCGCAGGGAAAAGAGCGACCAGAAAAGGAAAGCTTCGAGCCGAGCGCACAGAGGATCCCAGTTGAGCGCCGCAGAACAACAGCTTGTCCCAGCAAGCCCTGGGCACGGATCGAGCAGGCACTTCGCACGACCGATCTGCTTCTACAGGGAGGCGGATTCAGCGCGATCATTTTTGACGTGGGCAGCATCGCACCTGAGAAGAACGCCTTGGGTCATTGTCCTTGTACTGTGACCGGGAGGGGATCACACGGCCGCTGGCACCGAAGCATTGACCCTCTGATAGGCAGTCCGATCGGTACTGGAAGAGAGTGAGACAACAAGAAATGTTAACGATCGGGTGACATTTCAGGACCCTCATGAGAACCCTTGATTCAAGAATCCGCCCGAATCTTCGCTCATACCTCTGACGTGCACGAGCAGCAGTCCCCAAGTCCACGTGACTACCGACAAGCCGACTTATCAGGACTAATCCGGGTTTGACGGCAATAAATTGGGCCGCTGCATTTCCTGGTTACGATACGTCAGATAGAAGCCAGCCGGAACGAGGAAAATGGTCAGCAAAACGGAAAACGTCAAACCACCGATTAATGCCTGGGCAAGTGGAGCATATGATTCACTACCCTCACCCAACTTCAAGGCCATGGGCAACAATCCTATAAGCGTCGCCAGCGAAGTCATCAGGATCGGCCGCAAACGTACACGGCAGGATGTCGTAATCGCCTCCTTGATGCTCCTGCCCTGACCAATCAGATGGTGGGCAAACTCGACGATCAGGATGCTGTTGGAGAGCGCGATGCCGGCAAGCATGACGACGCCCATCAACGACATCACATTCAGCGTGGTTCCCCAAAGCAACAGCGCCACAATCACTCCAGTGATGCCGGGAGGAAGCGCCAGCAAGATGATGAACGGATCGACGAAAGAGCGGAACTGCGCCACAAGAATCAGGTACAACAACGCGACAGACAGCGTGAGACCGATAGCGAAGCTGCGGAACGATTCATTCATGGAGGTGACGCTCCCGGTTAAGGACACATCGATTCCGTGAGGCGGATTAGCCTGATCGACGATCTTCTGAATTTGTTTGGTGATCTTGCCTAAGTCTTCCTCCTGCGGGCGAACATAAATATCGAGGTTACGGCGAATCTGCGTATGGTCCATCTCGGTAGGCGCGTTGAACTGCTCGATGTTCGCGACCATATCGAGCCGAGTGGGCTGCGCAAGATTTGCTCCGTGAAGCGGGATGGCCTTTAGGTCTTCGAGGGACTTGATCTGGCCTTCTTTGTACATAACGGTCAGGAAGTAGTTGTTTCCACTGTTTGGATCGATCCAGATGGAAGGTGCAATCATCTGGTTCGATGTCAGCGCTGTGATTATGTTGGAGACGACCTCCTTCTCCGTCAGACCGAGTTCACTGGCGCGCGTTCGATCCACCGAGATGCGCAGAGAAGGATAGTCAATATCCTGTGGAATATAAACATCAGCAACGCCATGAATCAGTCGGATCTGCGAAGCTATGCGTTGCGCAAGGCCGAAGTCAGCTGTCTCATCGTTACCAGTGATCCGAACATCTATCGGTGCCGGAGCGCCCATGTTGAGAACACCGTCAACCAAACTGCCAGATGAGTAGAAGGTCTGTACTTCTGGAACTTCCTTCGTAATCGCGGCTTTGACTTCGTCTATGTAGCGGAAGCTGCTGACCTTGTGATCCTCCGCAAGCGCTACCTGTGTGAATCCTGTATGCATTGCCGCATTCGGAGAAAAGAGTGCGGAGAATCCAGGATCGACGCCGATATTTGTCACCACAATGCCCAGATCGTGTTTAGAGACAATACGGCGGACGATACCTTCGATTCGTTGGGCTTCACCTTCAGTAGCTTCGAGCCTCGTTCCCGAGGGCGCTTTGAAGCTGATCACGAACTGACCTGCATCGGTGCGTGGAAAGAACGACAGCCCCATGAGAGGAAAGAGGCATAAAGACGCGAGGAACAGAAGGCCAGCACCGCCGAGAATCTGCCACGGTTTCTCAAGAACCCTGGCCACCATGCGATCGTAGCGATGGAGCATCGCGTCGAAACCCCGCGTGAACGCTATGTTGAACCGCGCCCAGAGACCGTGATGTGTGCTCTTGGCGTCCGCCGTGATGGCTTGTTCCGTTTCCGCGGATTCATGAACGACGTCGCCGTGCGGACCCTTGATGAAGCGGGCGCAAAAGAGTGGAACTACGGTCAAGGCGACGAAATACGAAGCGAAGAGCGAGATCACAACGGCGAGTGCAAGTGCGGAGAACAGGAATTTGCTGACACCGTAGAGCATTGTGACCGGGAAAAAGACGACGACCGTCGTGAGTGTACCGGCCAACACAGGAAGGGCCACTTCTTCTCCACCCTCTTCAGCTGCGACCTCTGGAGACTCGCCCTCTTCCATGTGCCGGAAGATGTTCTCCAGCACTACGACGGAATTGTCGATTAGGCGTGAGAGTGCGAGAGCCAGGCCTCCCAGAACCATGCTGTTCACCGAGCTTCCGGTCAGCTTCAGAATGAAAAAGGTTGTGAACAGAGAAAGGGGGATAGAAAAGAAGACTGCCACGGTCGCACGCAGGCTCCCAAGAAAGATCAGGATCATCAAGCAAGTGAGGAACAAGCCGACGCCGCCCTCATGTATCAACGTTTCAATCGCAGTTTTCACGAACCGTGATTGGTCGAAAACGACGTTGGTCTTTAGAGAGGATGGAACGTCAACGAGCTTCTTGAGCGTCGCGTTCACACCGTTCACGATGGCAATCGTATTCGAGTCCCCTCCCTGCTTGAAGATGGGGAGGTAAACGCCACGCTGTCCGTTTACCCGGACGATGTTGTACTGCAAGCCAAAGGAATCCTGAGGCGTAGCCACGTCCCCAACGCGAACGGGAGACTGCCCAACCATCTTGAGCGGGACTTGCGCGATGTCGGACGCTCCCTTGAGCATTGAGTTCGTATAGATGTTGTAGTCATAGCGTCCGATCTGAACGTCGCCCGCGGGCAGGATCACGTTGGCATCGTTGACCGAACGAACTACGTCCATCGGACTCAGTTGATTCGCTTCGAGCTTGTAGGGGTCGGCATACAGCATGATTTGCCGCCAGCGACCGCCAAACGGTTGAGTGACTGAAGCACCCTGAACGCTTGCCAACTGGTTGCGAACGAAATTCTGCCCCACATCCTTCAGCTTGCTTTCGTTCAAACCCGAGCCGCTCAGCGTCACAAGCGCGACAGGTGTGCTCGCCGCGTCCTGCTTGAGCACAATCGGCGGATATGTGCCTGGTGGCATATCGCGCAAGTCACTGCTTGCAAGTGAAGAGATGCTGGCAGCATCGGCGTCCGGGTCGGTACCCGCGCGGAAATATACCTTGATGAGAGATACACCCGGAAGCGAGCGCGACTCCATGTGATCAATGCCGGCAGCCAGCGTGAACTGACGTTCGAGGTGATAGGTAATGTTCGCTTCAATCTGCTGCGGCGGCATGCCCGAGTAAAAGGTCGCCACGGCGACGACGGGCAGGTTGACGGCGGGAAACATGTCGATAGGCATGTCTCCTACACTGACCGTACCGAGGATCATCATCACAAGGCACAGGACCACGATCAGATACGGATTGCGAATGGAAAATCGTGACATCGGCCTTCGGTCGTCCTCTCTTTAGCTACCTTTGCTCTCATACGCGGCGGGCTGAGCATCGACCCGCTCTCCATCGGACAGACCTGTGTGGCGGCCGACAATCACCTTGTCTCCGTTGCGCAAGCCAGAGAGGATTTCGACACGATCTGCGGTTTGCAGACCTACCTGAACGGTCACCAGATGCACAATGCCGTCGCGGACGATGTAAGCCTGTTGCACGCTCGTCCCCAGGCCGTCTACGGCATCGACAGGGACACTCAACACACTTGGATGGTTGGCGAGGTGTAAATGAACCTCTGCATACATACCAGGGACAAGCGTGCCGTCAGGGTTAGGGACATCTACTTCGGTCTCCATGGTGCGGGTGGCCATCTGAACAGAGTTCGCGTAACGTGCGATCTTGCCTTGTAGCTTGCGCCCGGTGTTGGTCACCTCTACATCCACCGTCTGTCCATCGCGAATGTCTGCAACGGCATTGACTGGAACGGGCAATGCGAGCCGGAGCAGATTGTTCTGCACCAATTGCACAACAGGCATTGCTTGCGTCTGTGAGGAGATGCCCGCCTGGATCATGGACCCTGTGTTCGCATAGCGTTTTGTTACGACACCTGTGAAGGGAGCGCGGATCGTTGCGTACTGCAGCATTGCTTGAGTACGCGAATATTCAGACTGAGCTTGAGCCTTCATCTGTTCAGCCGACTTCAGAGCCGAGTTCGCGCTTGCAAGCTGCGCAGCCGCTTGCATCTCCTTGGCCTGTGCTACATCGATCTCCTGGCGCGGTACTAGCCCTTGGTCACGCTTCGCCACGTCGCTGATTCGCTTGAAGGAGAGACTTGCAATATTCGAACCGGCTTCAGCTTGTTGGACCGCCGCCTGAGCGGTCGTAATGTTGGCGTCCGCTGCGGCAAGAGCGGCTTTCGCCTTGGCAACATCATCTTGAACTTCAGGAACCTCAAGCGTAGCCAGCACCTCATTTTGGGATACATGACTTCCGATATCGACGTTGATTGCTTTCACATACCCGGCGATCTTCGCCATGACATCGACTTCCTGAAATGGACGAAACTCTGCTGACAGAACCAAATTGCTCTCAAGAGACGCGGGTCCGGCAGTGGCAACAGGAACAGTCGGTGGCGCAGCAGGGGCCGGTGCCGATGATTTGCAACCTTGTGTGGCTATCAAAGCGCTGGCAACTGCCGTCGCGATGAGGCTGTTCTTGTGCGTCATATATGCCCTCTCAATTCAAAAGTCCTGCTGCGAAGTCCAGTTCCGCACGGCGCGCGAGGTAGGTGTATGTTGCGTCTGCGGCGCTGATTTCCGCCGAAGTTTCGTTCAACTGTGCTTCATTCAATTCCACGATGCTTCCAAGACCTGCGTCGTATCGGTCCTGAGCAAGCCTTAAGGCTTCCTTGCCTTGCGCTACGAGTCGCGCGGTGACGTCAAGGCTGCGGTATGCTTCGTCAGCGCGATACCACGCGTCACGTACTTGCTGATTGACTTCCAGACACAGCGCGGACGTATCGCGTATTCTTGCGCTTGCTTCGAGCTCTGCTTCGGCGCGCCTCGCAGCAAACAGACTGCCGTTGAAAACAGGGATGTTGAGATTGAATCCAGCTGCCGCATAACTGTCGTGCAGCGTGTGATCGTGGTAAGGGAGTCGGCCTGCTGCACCCAAAACGTTCAGCGATGGGTAACTAAGCCTTTTCTCGGAGGAAGCGAACTCCTGCGCTGCTTTTTGCTGCGCCTGCGCCGCGCTCAAATCTGCTCGCTGCGTTTGCGCTTTTGCCACGATCTCTTCGGGAGCCGCCGAGACTGCACTGGGTGTCACCGGCTCAACTAAATGAGAACCGACAGGCTGCTGTTGTCCCATCGTCGTGGCTAACCGTGAGCGCTCTTGCGCGACCGTACTCTGCGCGCGGACAACGGCGAGTTCCGCCTCACTCTCAAGCACCTTTGCAAAGTTCACATCTAAACTGGAGCGCAGTTCATTCTGTGCGAGAGTTTCCAACTGGCGTGAAATGAGGTGTCGGTTTGACTGCGCAGCTTGCGCCGCGCGGAGCACGGCCTCCGCGCCAAGTGTTCCGTAGTAGGCCTCGCGCACGTTCAGTCGGACTTGGGCCTTCGTCAGCGTTGTGAGGTACTGCTGGGCTGCAGCCTGATAGCGCGTGGATTGGATAAGTGCACTCGTTCGTCCGAAATCAGTGACTAACTGCGTCAGATTACCGCCGTAGGCGAAGCGGTCGGAGATGGCGGATGTCGTCAGTGCACCAGCCGCAGTGGCGGTGCCAGCGTCAACAGCAAGAGCACCCGTTGCGTTGAACGCAACCAACGGCTGAAGGCCCGCTCGTGCTTCCCGCACGCGCTGAGCGTATGCCTTGGCACGGAGTTGCTCGGCGAGAAGCCGCGGCTGACTCGCGACCGCGATCGCCTCTGCCTGCTCAAGGCTTAATTCAGATGGCTGTGCTGGCGCTGCCACCTCTTGCGCCGTCAAACCTACTGATAACAGCAAAAGGCAGCAGACAAATCCGAATTTGGCGATCGCCATCCGCCGCTACCGCCGCACCGAGGCTTGCTCCTGGGGGAGCACCTCAAGCAAAGCAGTGCTGTGCTTCCAGATGGCAGGAGAGGTACGGGAAGAGGTCAGAGTCAGCGTCGACGGATTTCCCTGGGAGCCAAACTCGACAGCGGCCACATTGGTGTAGCCATAGAGCCCACAAGCCGTAGCAGCGAAGATCCCCATGGAAACTTCCGTAGAGTTTCCGTCGCAGTGACCGTTCGAAATGAGATGTGCATAGACACCGCCGTGCCGGTTGTATGCAACGACATCCCCGTCCATGTTCCGAACTTCGCTTTGCGAGGGGATGAGATATTCCCCTCCCACGAGCGTCAACGTTCCCAATGGGTCCATATCACTTGCTTGTGGCTCTTCGGCGGCAGTTGTCGCGAAGACGTCCGCAAGTGCTAGCACAGTTACATTTAGGGGAACCATTGCTCCATTAAGCTCAACAGCGTCAAAATGAACCGTAAGGGTCGAGTTCTTCTGCTTCGCGTACGGCGTTTTGTCATAGACGAATCTTGACGCCTCCACGACGTGACCGACAACCCGACTCCCGGAAGGCAGGGCGGTGCCGTTCGGCAACTGGACTGCCTGAATGGTTTTGGCAGTGACGGGATCGCCGACGTGAGCTCTCTTCGCCGAAACCGTATTGGTGAACGCAATGGGGAGAGTCGTCTGTGGTGGTAACTGTACGGCAGAACCGCCTCCCCGTGCGACGGCTACGAAAGAAGATGCGATGAGCATGAAGGCTGATGCGGTTCTGTACATGCCGTAATCTCCGGGAGCAAATATGCTCAATCGGAGTGAACCATCATCTTTCCTTACATACCCTTACAAGTTTCTGACATTTGCCTGACTGCCCTTGTCGGCAGTCGCATTGCTGCGAAAATCATAGAGAATCAAGGCACAAGGAATTTCGCTGTCCATGTCTAGGATCCTGATTATCGAAGATGACAAAAAGATGTCGGACGCCCTCGCTTCGGGCGTGCAGGCCGCTGGCTACGATGTTCTGACGGCTGCGTCTGCGGAGGAGGGATTTTATCTCGTCCATAGCCGGCATCCGGACCTTCTACTGCTGGACCTGACTCTCCCGCATCGCAATGGCCTCGACATACTCCGGCAGCTTCGGCAGGAAGGCATCGATATGCGAATACTGATCCTTACCTCCCACAACACGGTCGAAGATCGAGTTGCTGGACTTAGTACCGGCGCGGATGACTACCTGGGAAAACCCTTTTCTTTCCCAGAATTGCTGGCGCGGATCGACGCCTTGCTCCGTCGCTTCCTGCCTTCTAAGAACGAGCCCCAAATCCTCATCGGCGACCTGCGCCTGGATCGCAAATCGCGTGCTGCGATGCGTGGCGGAGAAGTCCTCGAACTGACACCGCGTGAGTTTGAGCTCTTGCTCTACCTGGCCGAGAACACGGGTCGCACCGTCTCGCGGGAAATGCTTGCCCGAGACATCTGGCGAGAGACCTCTCGGTTCACACCGATCGATAACGTGATCGATGTCCAGGTAGCACGATTAAGGAAGAAGATCGACGACCCCTTCAAGATAAAGCTTCTACAGACGGTGCGTGGCCTCGGTTTCAGCTTACGGGAGCCTCAGCATTGAGACGATGGTGGCCATCGAATCTACGGAGTCGCCTGACATTCTGGTATGTCGGCGTGCTCGCGGTCCTTCTAGTTGTGTATGCCACGCTGGTCTTCGCTTTTCAATACGTCGTTCTAACCAAGCAGATAGTTCATGACGAGATTCAGGATGTCGAGACCGTCGAAGGCTTACTGTTTTTCGACGAAGCTGGAACACTTCAATTACGACAAGACTATTACTCGCGTCCGCAGTCACACCTTCTGATCGACCGGATGATGGAAGTCCGAGATCCCTCGGGAATCGTCCTCTATCGAAGTCCCACCCTGAAGGGCATGAGCCTCGGTGGCCCGACACGTCCGGGAGAAGGTGGCGCAGATTTCGGTGAGCGGCTAACCCGACTTGACGATGGTACTCACGTCCTTCTCATTAGCCACATTCATGGCATGGACAACCGTCAGCTTCTCATCCGGTTGGGATACAGTCTCGCTCCCTTGCGGGAGAGAATGTTTCAGTTCTTAGCCGTATTGCTGATCGCCATCCCTCTCGCTCTACTAATGGCTGCCATCGCAGGGCAAGCAATCGCAAGACGAGCTCTTCGTCCCATCGAAAGAATGGCAACACGGGCTGAAGGCATCACAGCTAAGAACTTGCAGGACAGACTGGAAATTCTCAATCCCGAGGATGAACTTGGCCATTTAGCTTCCGTTTTCAATCATTTGCTCAATCGGCTTGAACAATCATTTGAGCAATTGCAGCGCTTCACCGCAGACGCGGCCCACGAATTGCGCACGCCTATCGCAGCCTTGCGCACCATCGGTGAAGTGGCCCTAGAGGATGACGGAGGAGAACGTTTTTGCAAAGAAGCTCTGAGCAGCATTCTCGAAGAAACCTCGCGCCTGAGTGAGACCATCGATGCTTTACTCCTCTTGGCACGCGCAGAGGCGACACAGGGGGCACGCGAGCCGAAGGCCTGGCCTTTGAAATCTGTGGTGGACGAAGTGCTCGCGCTGCTTGAGGTTCTAAGCGAAGAGAAATCACTCAATGTCCTCCAAGAAGGTGGGGCACTGGGAGAAGGCAGCATTCGGGCAGACCGTGGTTTATTGCGGACAGCTATCATGAACGTTCTTCACAACGCCATCAAATTTTCGCCGGAGGGTGGCGTTGTCCGTGTCTCCTATAGTCGCTCAGAGACAGACCCACAAATCCTTCAACTCCATGTGCAAGACGAGGGCGCAGGCATAGCCAAGGGCGAACACGAGCGTGTTTTCGAGCGCTTCTTTACAAGTAGCGCTCGCGAGACCGCAATCTACAGTGGAACAGGTCTTGGACTATCCGTTGCGAAGCTCATCATCGAGCGTTTAGGTGGGTCGATACGCTTCGATGTTCAGGCAACTAGCGGCGCCCGGTGCCTTATCGAACTGCCCGTCATCGGCCGCGAGCAATAGTCATATTTTTCGTTAAATTCAGACCTTACTTTGGAGGAGTGATGAATGAAAAAGGGCAGGTCACAGAATTGTTAGAAGCCCTAGTCAGTTGATCAATACATAAGCGACTGAGACGAACAAACCTGCCATTACAATCCTTCTTTACGATGAAAACTTGGGAGCTGCTCTGCATCATCTCGTCGTCATTAGTGGCCATTCTGTTCTCAGGCCCGTGGATTGTGTTGAGCCGTTCCTTCAAATCCTTTCAACCTAAACTCTTTCTAGGGATTGTCAGCCACATGAGTCAGAGCATAGCGCCCGCGATGACTGTACTTATGCCAATCTCGATGTTCTCGATGATTGCGGTTTTGATTGGCTCTTACGCCTCAAATTCCCTAGTTTTTGGACTCAACACTGCCGCCCTCGCGCTCAACGTCTTGTCGTTGGTCGCAGGGGCATTCTTCGAAGTTCCCGCTGTGGACGAAATCGTCTCTTGGGCATCGTCGTCGATCCCGGAGAACTGGCAACACCGCAGAGACCGTTGGATCGCCATCCACAGAATTCGCGTATTCGCAGGGCTGGCAAGCCTGCTTTCGCTCATAGCGGCCATGATCCTTGAATATCACTCTCGTTGATATGACTGCTCCGTAAATCTCGCTACCTTACGTGGGCTCCGCTCGACGTCGCGTCTTCGATGAGGTGTTCGGGCCACCTTCTAAACGGAGTGTCAGTAACGAGAACCGCGCTTGTATTGATCAATCGATGACTTTTCAGCACCCTCTTGAGCACCCAAAATCGAAGAAAGTCCGCGGAACTTGGCCAAAACCTCTGCCGTGCATGGACAGCATTTTCTTTGATGTTGGTTAGCTATAACCTAGATGAATAGTAGCCAGGTCTGGATCTCGATCATGCTCAGGACATGAGAGAAGCCAACCGGAGCAAGTTTCATGCATGGGTCCTATGCAGCCACATCGATAGTCACGATCTCGGGCAACAATTGTTTCGTGCTCCTAAGGTACTCGAAGAGAACTACCGCACCCCGCCGCAGATCCTCAATCGCGGCGTCTTTCGTGTCTCCGTCACCGATGATTGTGTGATCGCCAATGACTACGACGGCAGTATATATATTTCATGCTCCGCTCGCTCTACAGTTGCTGTATGACCATTCCCATAAACCCTGTTCGTTTCAGCGTAGACGTCACTTCCTGACAACAGCCTACAAACTTCCGTTTACTAGATGCAGAAGAACAGCATACCGTCGTTACTGCGAGTCGGGTACGACCCAAAACACGGAGACCGCTTTTCGAGTCGGGTGTAAGCTTTTTTGACTCCTCTGCAGATCGGCCTGTAATTCGGAGAAAACTCTACTAAGAGGCGAAATCTTCGCAATCAAGATTCTCTGTCGAAGTTTCCACCTCGCGATGCGCAGTTTTACCGCCGAAATCTCGCTGTTTTCGACCAGCCTATCCGAAAGATTTCAGAGACAAGACGAAATGGCGGAAGAGGAGGGATTCGAACCCCCGATACCCTTTCAGGTACGCCAGTTTTCAAGACTGGAGCCATCAACCACTCGGCCACTCTTCCCTCCTTGAGTCTAGTACGTCCTGAGTACCTCGCGCAAAAGCTGAAATATCCCGTTCACCCCTTTCCCCTAAAACTTTCGATCCAGGTCTTGATGTCGGATTCGCGCCATCCACGTCTCTCGCACCGAGCAAAGCCCGCCTAGGGCGGGTACCCTTCGCGATCTGGAGATAGATTGAGCTGCGCGACAAATTAGTGAGCTCAATAACGGAAGGTAAACGGAGAATTCTTAGTCCCTCCGCGTAAGAGTGCTGCTAGTTTCCTGAAGAGGATGACTCGAAGTACAGACCGCAGGAGTCCGGCACAGAAGTATAGAGTCGGAAGCTCGTCACGGATATCCACTTTTCATCGCTGAACGATTACGGTTACTAGATTTGTCGATTATCTTTCCTTATTTTCGAGCACACTCCTAACGAAAGATCACCACCCGCTACAGAGCAAGGGTTTGGTACAATTATCTATAGATTTGTTGCCTATTCTTCATAGAATAGAACTCTGCAATTTAGAGCAACTGATTGAGACAAAAAGCAGGCGCGTAGCTCAGTTGGTTAGAGCGCTACCTTGACACGGTAGAGGTCAGCGGTTCGAATCCGCTCGTGCCTACCATATCTTTCAATCAGATACGGGATTTCCGATCCGCTCCCGCGCCACATTCCATTCCGCTATTGGACCGGCGCGTTGCTGAGCAGCGTGTCGAGAAACTGTCCCTGAGCCGCCAACTGCTTGGAACCGACAGCGTGACTGTAGATTCCCAGCGTGGTTTCGAGTCTCAGCAAAAGCTCTTCTCCCCCTTCAGTGGCGTTCGAGTCGATCTCCGGCAGAGGTTCACCGTCGGTCTGCTCCAGAGCAAATACCGCGATAGAGCGGAATCCAATGGGCCGCGTTACCTGTTCGGTGGTGCCGTTCTTGTCCTCTTCGACCTTGCGGATGATGGGAGCAAAGATGCGAATGCCACTCTCACCTTTTTTGACGAAGCGGCGTAAGCTCCTCCACGTCTGGAAGCCCGCGACGCGGGTTGCGTCGGGTCGCTGCGTGTAGATCAAGAGCCAGTTGTTAAAGGAGTAAGAATAGAAACGGCTCAAGGTCTGGAGCCATGCGCGATAGGTCTCGTTCTGCTTAGCCGCGTCGGTCTCGGCGCAGAGTGCGGCGATGGATTCGTTGATCTTCTCGGTGAGTTCTTTGGTCTTGTCGGAGTTAGTTGTCATGGTTGTTGCTCCTGTTGTTGTGGCAGTGGCATGTGACATACATGCCGAACGCCACCTGGCGAAGGCAGGGGGGTAGCAACTGCAAGCTGAGGGGTCTCCCCACCCTTGCAATGGAGCGAAGCGGAATGGAAAGGGCGGAGCGGAGGTCTGCACAAGCGCAGCGCGGAAGATTGGGGATACGGCTTGCGGGCGAGGGGCGGAGCTCCCCTTAGAGGCTTTGGCGGTTGCTTTTAGGGTCGGCGTTGCGGGCAGGAACAGGACCGCAGAGATTCTCTCTCAAGAATCAAGTTCTTTTTCTCTTTAGGGGTGTCCAGAGGGGATGTTTCTCTTTTGAGAGAAAGTGCAGCGAGATCACGAACGGAGACCAGCCACTGATCTCAGTTGACGACCTTCACCGATAAGAAGACGGACTCAGGTGGCCAATCATGACTCAATGAGTGACTTGGCGATTTATCGACAACTGGGCTTGGCGCGGATTACGCCCGGTTTGCCGACAAACCGGGCGTAAAGTGACGAAAGAGCATATTCATAATATGCTTACGCCTTCTAAACGATCCAGATCGTTGGAAAACGAGCACGGCAGAGACCGTTAATGCCTTTTGAAAAAACTCGCCAATGCATGAGTTAAGTTGCTTGCCTCGATAGAGCTGCACTTCAATGTGATAACGGCGATGTTCTTTGATCCGACAGCGCTGTGCTATTGGTCTGGGTTTAGAAGAACAACTCCCACCGCACTCATGCTACTGAGGTCCGTGTTCGTAGCAATTACGGAAACGACCTCGAGCGTCGATATCTTCGATGGAGCGGTATAGTTTCCATCCGAGTCAACGGTTCCTCCCGTTGCTGGAAGTATGGACCATACTATGTTTCCTGACGAAAATGGTTCCACCGTGGCGAACGTTTGTGTCCCTTTGCTTTTGAGTTCGACGAAGGCCGGGGTCACGCCACCGACAAAAGGTAATTGGGGCAGTATCAAAATACTGGATGTTCCAGAACCGCTGGACGTCGTGGCCGTGACAGTGGCCAGCGTCAGACCGCCCACCGAGGACGGTGGAGTGTAGTTGCCTCCATTGTCAATGGTTCCTCCACCCGCGCTCACTGTCCAATTCGCCGACCCGCCATCACTGTTTGGACCGGAAGCAGTAAATGTCTGAGATCCATAATCAGGAAAGGTCAACGCGAAGATCGGATTGACGATTAACACGTTCGGCTCCAAAGCGACGACCGCGGAAGCGGATTCGCTTGTTTCCGAAGATGTAGCAGTGACCCAACTGATCGATCCCTGATTTATGACCGGGGGAGCGGTGTAAACCCCATCCTGAGTTATGACACCTTTTTCCGCGCTCCATGTGACAGTGTCCCCCGACGCAACTGTTGCGGTGAAGGTCACAGAGGCAGCAGCAGACAAAACAGACTTCGATGGAGATATCTGGATATTTCCTGAACTCATATTTCCAAAAGCAACTAAATCACCCGGCAGATATACGGTCTCAAAATTGACACTGCTCTGATCTGGAAAGAGTAGATTGCTTACCGCGAAAGTATTGATGTCAGGGATACTGAACTCGAACAAGTTTTCCAGTACATTTTGGAACGTACTGGCAACTTGATTCGCTGCTTGAGCCGCGTCAAAGTTGGCAGGAAGGTTAAGGTTAGAGGCAATTGTAAGCTGGAGCGGTCCTCCGCCTCCAAACTGAATGTTGTTTGACTCGATGTATAGAGTGTAGGTGGGTGTGTAATTCCAAATGAGCCCCAAAGTGGCCAGTTGGCAATCACCTTGTGTAGGTATGAAAGCCACGCTCCAGTAGCCTGAACCGCCTCCAGAGATTTCGTTGACCCCCGAGTTGGAATTCGGCGACCATTGAAGGGAGACCGGGAGGACTACATTGCCGGGACCACCGTCACAGGAACCTGTCGTCCATTGCGGTATAGAGACAGCATTTTCACTAATGGGGCTGCCCATAATAGCAAAGCCGAAGTCGCTGCTGGTAGCATACACGTCTTGTACTGATTGCTTTTCCCAGTTAGTCTCGATGGCGTTACCAAAAAGACCTGCGAAGAATTTTGTGCTCGAAACTATCAGGGCTGCGCTATAGCCGGGTGGAACGAGATTGGTATACGACAGATTTGTGGTTGTCCCCGGTGTTCCGTCCTGTGTCGTCACGAAGAGCAGCACTCGGCCAGCATCATTCGAATCCTCACTCACTTGTGTCCCGATCACAAAGGAAACAGGGGATAAGTTTCCTGCCGAACCTGTGAAGATTGTTCCGAGGCTATAGGTATTTCCGGATGATTCAGCCAACAACTTCTGCAGAGCTTTCCCTAAGGCTGTTGGTGCCAGCTGGCCGAGGCCGAGTTGTGCGGAGAAATTGGCGCCACTGGCAATGTCCAGGATTACTTCGGCCTGGTTTTTCACGTCACCTTGAATACTACTCAGGGGCACATCACCTGTGATGGCATAATTCTGAGACGAAGTGATCAACTGAATCCCAAAAACGGTGTCGACACCGGATTCTCCGTTTAGCTGAAGACAGACCCCACCGACTATAGGGATGGTCAGACTTGCCTGTTGTGATTGGTTTGCCGGCGAAATCTGAATTAAGGGCGATCCCAGAATTACATTGACCAATTGAGCTTGCTGGCCATTTCCAATATCCACCGACGTGCTGATGGAGGTGGTTTGATGGCTGAAATAGTTCAACGCAAATGTATTTTGGAATATGGAATTGACCTGTTCCGCTGAAATGGCAACGATAGCGTCCCAGCCCTCCGTGATCGTCGTCCCCTGCATATCGCTGACAAATTGTGGAGGATCGGTAATTCCATTTGCCCACGTCCACTGTTGATTGGCCGCCAGCGGAGTCTTCATGGGATAGGCAATTACAGGAACATTGGGTTGAGGAATGCCTCCATCTACATCGACCACCAGGTTTGGATACACGGAGTTCACGAGAGTGAGCAGATCGGAATCTGACGCAATCCACTGGGAATTATTACTTGGATCCTCGTTTGCCAACAAGACGAGGTAGTATCCGTCTACGCCATTTCCTATAGCATCCCCCACACCCAGACTGCAGGCAGTAGGAGCCATCGCCATGTTCTGGAACCGGATAAAGTATTGATCAGAGGAATATCCATAACACCATTGCTGGGTAGGCTTACCGGACACGAAGGGTTGAACGACTACCTGTGTTCCAGGAGCAGTGTCGTCATTGAGCAGATCCAACACATACACAGTATCTGGATTGTCAGGATCGCTGGCTGCGCTTTGGATGCAGCCGATAAACCCACTCGGTGGGAGTCCGGATCCCAAAGTCGCTTGTGCTTGCCGAGGTCCCAGGTGTCGATACGGTGGTTGATTACGTGTCTTCATCGCGATAGCTCTCCTCGTCTCTCAACTAAAATACGAAGACCGGGAACTATAAGGATTTCCTCAACATCGTCCTTGTTGCGAGAAGACGAGCAGAGTTTGGAGTGTGGCATTTGCTCTGTGAAATGAATGCCTGCTACTCCAAAATAGAAAGACACGGGTCACATCAATGACCCATTCGATGTAGGGATCAACAATACCATTACATCATTACCGATTCCTTAAAGTCGGAGAATAGTTCCATTGAAAAGTTCACATCCAAGCGTACGCGAACTTAATTAAAAGTTTGTTCGGTTGCCTTTCGTTCATAAGGAAGGTATGTATATACTCACTCACAGGCGGGAACAGAGTTGTAAAAATCCCGCAGACCGGGCTGACTGTACTGATGTGATGATGTCTTGATGCGATCTCCCCCTTGTGTCGCCACATCACACGCAAAGGGCCCCTCAATGACACTCACGTCAGTCCCACCATTTAATGTTCAGGCAGATTCTCGTCTTTCTGACGACACGCTATTAGTCTCTCCCCTCAGTATTGATCCCAACGCTATCAGAGGCACAGCTGTCGCGCTGGCGGATGACGACCAGACATACTTGTTTGCGATCCTTGCAGAGACCGGCGCTTCTGAGGTGCAACGCTCGGAATCTTCGGCATCGGGTTATGAACCGGTGACTCTCCCGTCGGGTGCGGGCGCCACAGAAATACAGGCATTTGTCGATAGCTCACAAACGTTACATTCATTTTGGGTGACCGGATCTGCCGTCATGCATGCCTCGAGGGCAATCGAGGGGAGCTGGGGCTCGGCGGATACGCTTACTGCCGCGAACGCGCTAGGAATAGGACGCGTCCCAATGACAGATACCTGGATAGCCTACGGAGTTGCAACCGATGGCAATCTTGTTCTCTACCTCTACTCTTTGGCCACACAATCCTGGACTGGCTATACTTTGGGCATTTCGGAAGGTTTATTGGGCTGCACCAGCCTCTGCATTGAGTTCGTTGAATCAACGGCGTTCACGGTCTTCGCAGCGGTCGGCGGGAATCTGAACATGTGGAGTGGAAGCTGGTCAAACGAGGGAGGAGGAACGATTGGTCCTCCTGCCAAGCCTATCTCCGTTTCCGGTGAAGGCAATGCTGTGACTCAGGTCTTTTTCTCCTATCAACATCAAAACTCCGCCATGGTTGTCTTTGGAGATACAGAAACCAATCTCTATACCACCTTTAGCTCCAGTACGACATTTCAGCAGGTTCGAGGCGCACAAGTGGTAAGCGGCAGTGGATTCGTAACAGACCACAACTCCATGATCCACTTCTATGGCGCAGATAAGAACGGACATCTTTGGGTACTTCATCAAAAGAAGTGGAATGACGACGGAACCCCTTCATGGGCCGACATTTTTCCGCTCGATCGCGATATCACTTATGTGGCCGCTCCCGCTCGAAGAGGCAAGCATGTATCACTGCTAGCCATCTGCATGGACACGACTCTTCATCTTTTGACGATGAGACCGTCCATGCAGACTCCAGGACGAGCGCCCTGGGTCAGGCTGCCTATCCGATCTCGTTCCCACCATCTTCACCCGATGCGAACCAATAGATACCGAACCTCTCTGACCATAACGGACACCAATGGCACTCTGTGTCAGGACGCGCCAGTCACCATTACCCCTACCAGCGCGGTCGCCCTGGAGGTGAATGGAAAAACAGTCTTCGCGACCCCGGACAAGCCTGCCGAGATGACGACGGACATCACCGGTGTCGTCACGTTTACACAGCCGGCTCTAAGCCTCAATTCAGTCTCCTTTCATGTCACCGGTGAGAACATCCCAGAAAAAATCGCGATTGTTCCGCACCATTATCTGCATCAACAACTGAGCGGTTCCCATGACATCTTCACCGGATCGGTAAAAGTCCCACCCGTGTCGACGTCGACATTGCAGACAGCGACCGTACCGAACGGAGATGGCGGATCGGAAATCCTCGCACCCAAAGCGCAGAATGATAGCAGTCTGGCTAAAGCGGCTGCTCAAGGAATTAATACGGCGACGACCCGCGCCGCGTCTAAATCGCCCGAATCACTACTAGCGGGAGGAGGTGAGCCTCTTTTTTCCGAAAGCTTCAGTCTCAAGCTAAAAGGGCCTAACCCGGAATTCAAACTCCTTTCCTCGAAAGAGGATCTTGCAGTCGAGCTCGCCTCTATCCAACAGCCGGATAGCATCTGGTCTGACATCGCCGATTTCTTTGAAGACATCTGGCATGCAATCGCCCAGGGCGTCATGACCGTAGTTCATTGGGTCGTAGATGTGGTCGAAAGCGCCGTACACGTCGTCGTACAGTTCGCCGAGCAGACCTTCAATGCCATCAAAAAACTCGCCATTGAAGGTTTCGAGGCCGTCGTAGGTTTTGTGCATGGAGTCTTTGCTTGGATAGGTGCAGAGGTCGAGAAAGTGATCGATTGGCTCAAGGATCTTTTCGATTGGAACTCCATATGGACAACAATGGAAACGTTCTACACGTATCTACAAACTGGACTGACCAATGTAAACACCTGGCTTGGCGAGAGACCGCAGAATGTGGATACATTTTTCGCCGATCTTACGAACGACGTCAATACTGGATTTGCGAACGCCATCAGCAAGTTGGGAGGCACTCCTTTTTCGGGCGGCGGTCAACAAAGCATGAGCCCCTTTGCCGCCATTTCAGGAGCTCCCAACGCCGTTCCACCTCCGGTGACCCCACCCGGTAGTGCAACACAAAACAATTGGTTTCTTTCCAAGCTAATGTCACATTTTCCGGGGTCGAACCTTCTCGGTCAACTTTCTCCCCAGTTCCCCCCCGACCTTGAATCACGTATTGAAGACGCCTGGACTAACTCTGGCATGATCCAGGATCTCCAGAACACTCTCTCCGCGATTGAGAACGTTTTCAGCGATTTCTACCAGAATCCAAAGAGCCTCTGGCAAACGGCTATAGCGGACATATTGAAAGTGCTTCAGGATATCGTTGACACAATTCTGGCTGGCCTGGATGCCCTCACCGACACTCTCATCTACGCGATGCAGACTGCGATCACGATGATCCTTGAGGTGCTGGATACACCCCTGAACGATATTCCAGTAATTAGCTGGCTCTGGGATAACATCCTCAGGCCACAAGGTAGTCAGGAGCCAATGACTCTCGGAAAACTTGCCTGCCTGGTCATGGCGGTTCCGGTCACGCTCGTCTGTGAACTCGTCACAGGTTCTGCACCATTCAGCGAAACCGGTGAGGGAATGTCTGCATCCCCTGAAGATCTTCAGAATGTTCAATTTTACTTTTCACTCTTTCTTGCAATCGTCGACGGCATAAATGACGCAGCAAATGCTTTTGCTGATTCCACCATCATCAATCCACTTATTCTTCTCTGGAATTGGCTCGACGTCGTCGCGAACGGAATAGAACTTGTCCTCTTTTGGCCGACAGGCACTGTAGGGAGTACTTGGAATTGGCAGGAACTCACTAAAGGTCAGATTTATAGTTACGGAACCTGGATTGGTTATTGGATCCCTGTATTAACCGACGCCATATTTGTCGGCGCCAATACATACCTTTGGAAGAAAGGTGAAACCATGCCTGAACTTGCCTATGGAAATCAAGTCTTAGACACAATATTTGGATTGGTCACCTGCGGCACCGGTACCGCAGGAGCTATATTTTCTTTACAGGATAACCCTCCAAGCGACACGTTAGATATTGTTTCGGCAGTTCTTTTCCCACTACCCTGGGCTGCTTCGTTCCTTTGCTTTTCAGCTGTTGTTGACGTTTCGAGCGGACTATCTGTCCCACTCAAAATGTTGATCGATATTGCTGGAGATTTAGACTTGAGCGTCTTTTCATCAGATGGAAGCCAACTTCAACTGCAAGGGAGTTGAAATAAATTGTGGCACTCGTTGGGCACCACTGTATCTATGCCAACGAGTGCCTACTATGAGCAATCTGTTTCGCCATAGGTGGGTTCGCCCTAAAGGTATGCCTATTCCAGCTTTGGGCGATTCAACACGAGACGGCGACAATAGATGCTCGCGACTTCAACTCGTGCAGGATTTTGTAATGTCCTTGACCTTCTACCTGTATTGAGAGAATGAGACATCATCCAGCATCCGCAACGACTTTGCGACATAAGGTCATTTTAGGAACGATGCAAATTGCGGCCAGTCTCACGATTTTGTCCGCGAATGGGTGTGGTCCCGGTGAGAAAATGCCACCTCCGCGAGTACCCCTCCAGCATGTCCTATTCGTGGGTGACAGTTTCACCCATGGGAGATATCTACCTGTTCGGCTCTATAACTCCGGCGGCAGTCAAGATGGGACAACCGGATCACCACTAGTGTTCGACGAGAATTATGGGGCAACTGGCTCTCGTCAGGAAAGCACAGCGGAATATGGGCCGTATGGCGGAATTCCTGGCATTTTTGCGGAACTCGCCAGCGAAGCGGGCCTAGCATACGACGTACACATTGAAGCAATATCCATGACTAGCCTGCACGAAAACTATGCTGCGACCTCTGCGATTATCGACCAGGCGAAGTGGAATGTTGTCGTCCTTCAGGAGCTTAGTAGTCGGCCGTTGCCTTACGATTTGAGCGGAGACCCAACAAGCGATCCGGAAAGCTTCTGCAAGAGCGTCCAAATAATCGAAGCGGGTGTACACGCAGTTGCTCCAAGCGCCAGTATCTATCTGTACGAGACATGGCCGCGCGCGGACCTTGCTCAACAACTGGCGGGAAGCACCTCTTCTCCTGGCTTCTCTTCGGCGTACCAAGTAAGTCTGCAAAATCTCGGATATGCGAACCACAATGCTTACTATTCAGCGGCAGCACACGATGGCGCAATTGCTGGCATCGCCCCGGCTGGAGATGCCTGGAGTCGCGCTTGGGCACAGGGAATCGCCAACTCAAATCCTTTTTCCGGTAACTCTTCCCTCCCTTTGCTCTGGTATGGATTCCATGAAGTGAACGAACCGGAAATTAGATCCCCCGACTATCTTCATCCCAGCGTCTATGGCGCGTATCTCAATGGACTCGTTCTCTTTCAGGAGATTACGGGGCATGATGCACGCGTCTTCGGTGCTCATGAAGAAGCAGCAATGGCGCTCGGAATTTCAGTGTCCGCTGTCGTAGAACTACAGCAGGTTGCAAATGAGGCGGTAACACAGCAAAATCCAGAACTTATCAATCAGACCACGGATCCCTGCACAATCACTCACTAAAAGAGACAAGGCTTCGATCAACATCACCTCGTAAACGATTATCTTGCCTTCTTGATCTACTCGATTGCGCGCACTGTTGCGATAGAAAAGTTCCCCAAAAATCTGCTCTTCGCCAGTTCGCCACTTAGCTGGCTATAACAGATGGGATGAGAAGGCGGTCTCCAGCGGGATGCTTTAAGCTCCCAAGTTATCGACGCGCTCGAAGCGCGGGAGATAGAGGAGACCGGCGATGAAGAAGCTTACCACCACGATGATGCAGCGGACATTCAACGAGCAGGGCGGACGCCTGACCATCGGCCTGGATTTGGGCAACAGGTCGAGCTTTTATTGCGTGCTGGATGAGGCAGGTCCTGTTGGAGCAGAAGGTGAGCACGACTCCCAAGGCGATAAAAGAGATTTTCGGAGCGATGCCCCGGAGCCGTCTCGCACTGGAGACCGTAACGCATTCACCGTGGGTAAGTCGTTTGCTCAGAGAACTCGGTCATGAGCCGATCGTGGCGCACGCGCGCAGCGTGCGGCTGATCGGGGAGAGCAGGCGCAAGGATGATCGGCTGGATGCGAGGACACTCGCGCGACTCGTAAGGATCGATCCCGAGCTTTTGCGTCCGGTGAAGCATCGCAGCGCCGAGGCACAAGCGGACCTTACGGTAATCCGAGCGCGAGCTGCCCTGGCCCGCACACGGACGATGTTGGTCAACGTGGCGCGCGGTCTGACGAAGTCTTATGGGGAGCGGCTCCGCGGATGCAACACACGCGGGATGAAGCCGCAGGCAGCCCAGGATCTGAGTCCGGAGTTGAAGAGTGCACTGGAACCGATGATGAGAGAGATAGAGTCGGTCAGCGAACGGATCCGCGAGTACGACCAGATGCTCGAGTCCATGGCACGGAACAGATATCCAGAAGCAGAGCGGCTGAAGCAGATCAAGGGAGTGGGAACGCTGATCGCCCTCACCTACATGCTGACTCTTGAAGATCCACATCGTTTTCGCAAGAGCCGGGATGCAGGCTGCCCACCACATACTCGGTCCGTGGGGAGTCGACAGCGACCTGCGCCGTTGGGGCATGAAGCTGGCTGAGCACGAAGGCAAGCGCGGGAAGAAGCGCGCAGTGATCGCAGTCGCACGTAAGCTGGCCGTCCTGCTGCATCGGCTATGGGTAAGCGCAGAGGTTTATGTTCCGCTACGGCCAGCAGTCGGGCGACACTGCCAGCGGTGGCAAGTTCAGTCCAGACCGATGGAGGTTAACGTCATAAGCCGAGTTCCGGTGACTGCGTCATTGCCCTGGCCCGACTCTCTGCGAGATCGAGGGAGAGGTCGCCATAACAGGTGGCGGCACCGGCTGAATCGAGAACACCCACTTACACCGAGCGACGAAACGCTCACATCAGAGTGCGGATGGAAGGGTGACGACAGACGCAGCTCGGCATGCCAAAAATCGTGTTCACATCGGAAGGAGATGAACTTGTTCCTACAGAAAACCATTGACACCGACCGGCCTTCTCATGGAGGGCATTGCACTCATCCACTTCGGTTTGTGACCGCAAATTCAATCAGACGTGGATCAGTGCCCAAGGCGTGTTGTTGAGGGGATCGGGTCAGTACAGCTTGATCATTGGAAACAGCTTTGCCCCCTCATACTTCAGACCACTTCGAAATATCCCGTATATGGCGTGGAGCAATTTTCTCGCAACAGCAATGAGCGCCTGGAGACGAGCTTTGTTTCGGGCCAGAAGGCTTTCGAAAAAGGCTTTTGCGTGAGGATCGCAACGGGATGCGACCAGCGCTGGCATGTAAAGTGCTCTTCTTAGGTGACGATTTCCCGCGCGGCTGATACGAGAGGCCCTCCTCACTGAACTTCCTGATATTTCGTGGGCAGGATCAAGACCGCTATGTGCGACCCATTCTCGCACCGTGAGGTCTAACGGCAGTGTAGACAGTTCCGCGAGCAATTGCATCGCGCTCATCTGTGCGATCCCAGGAATGCTTACCAACAGCTCAAATCGCTTGCGGAGCAACTCGTCCTCTCGGACGAGTGTCAAGGCTTCGCGCCGAAGTTTATGGATACGTAGCTCTAAAGACGTCACGGATCGCTTCAAATCTTGAACAATGCAGCCGGGCGTGGAAGTGGAGCCGTGAGCCGCGTGAAGACGGTTCTGATTCTGAGCGCTCTGCACAGACAGGCTCTCGACATGGCGAACAATCGAGCGCAGTCGCATTGAACTGGAACTAGGGGCCACCCAAGCTGTGAACGGCATCTGATGAGTGTATTCAGCTAGTACCTCAGCGTCTGCCGCATCTGTTTTTGACCGCCGAATGGTTTGAGCAAATCGATTGGCAACCTTGGGATCCAGACTGCGACTTCGATCCCTTCCGCTGCATCAAGTGCAAACGCGAGATCCAGAGAGTAGATCCCCGTCGCTTCCAACGAAACTCGAACCGGTGACTTGGCTTTCCGCAGCCAAGCGATAAGAACCTTGTGCCCAATTGGATTGTTAGGAAAGCTCCTTTGCTCGACTGGTTGATGCATGCGCTGAATTGCCACGGTGAGACTTTTCGCACTGACATCAATGCCGCAGTACATGGTTTCCTGAACCTGTATGGATTGTTTGCTCATGAACGGCCTCCGGCGTTAAGATTCGGCTTCGGCTGCCGTACCTGTCCGCAGTCACGGATTTGCTCTTGTCGCCGACCTTGAACATGCAGGCTTTATGCCTCCGATTCTCCACAGCGTAATAAGAGAGGGACGGTGGCCGTTCTCTGCGTCAGGCTCAGAATCGCTCCCGGCCTCAGGTGGGTACGGCCTTTCCGCCGAAGCGCAACTTCATCGTTACGCCTCAATTCGCAACATACAAGATTCTCCGGCGTCGCTATCTTGGGATCGAACTTGATGCTCAGTACCATGCAGCCGCCACCAGGCAGCTGCATCTGGATGGCATTCGACTGTCTTGGGAACTTTATCCGCTGAAGATGATACCGGCGTCAGGGCCACAGCCACCACTCGCGGTGCGCTGGAGACTTCAATGATGCTTAACTGAACGATGCGCAGCCTTGGCTCCTGCGTTGCGGCGGTTCTCTTCCTTTTCATCGCTCGAATGACAGTTTCTATCGAAAATTTCAACAAATGATCGACTGACCGTACCTTCTGGATTTCCGACCATCGAGAAATAAGTGACGAGATGCACGTTTATCGGCACTAAACGTTCTTTTCTTCGAATACCTGCACCATAAATATCTCGCTGCCATTGGGGATCTGCATCGATCACCCTACTCGGTGATCTTGTCGATAACCAAGGCATGCGAAGAGTTGCGAACATAGTCTTTGCCGGTGACCGTTACATGCTCGCCTGCAAACGGCATCAGCTTCGGGTTTTGCGAAGAGGAAGGCGTTTTATTGTCGATGGGGAGGAAGATCGTGCCATCATCGCGAAGGATGACGAGCGGAGAGCCGTTTTTTGCGCATGCCTTGGCGCACGCTACGCCGATGGGTTTGTCGAGACCCTTGGTGTAGGCGCATGCCGAATCAATCACCCAACCAGAGACTGTGATGTTAGTGCCGCCATCTGCCGCGATGGCGAAACAGGTCACTCCGATGAAGGCCGATGCCAAAAACTTACGGTATAAACGAGTCATTCTTCTACCTCGAAAGCATGTGCTTTCACTATGGTGAGCGTGCTATTTCCATTGAAGAAAACATCGTACGCCAAGCGATTCGGCATCACCTCAACCAAAAGATTGATACAGGGGATCAATCTTCTCAGGCGAGTTCACGAGCAGCCAGTGATGTGCCTTCAACTCTCGCTCGAATTTTGCTGAAGGCCACATCGCGAGCGGTAGAAGTATCATCGGCAAACGGAGCAAAACCACAATCGTCTGTAGTTGCAAGTTGCGCCACAGGAAGAATGGAAGCCGCTTCGAGAATGCGTTCACGCACCTCATCAGGTGTCTCGATCGTGGAATCGATAGGATTGATTACACCTATAAAGACAATATGATTCGGACTGAGAACCTGACTGACGATTCGCAGAACCCGCTTTCTAT
>Ga0193742_1000349_pt1 | contig 32649 bp, 20 predicted proteins | sample L2c1metaG_FD_165511 | JGI IMG/M metagenome (GOLD analysis project Ga0193742, IMG submission 165511) | Soil microbial communities from a riparian zone of the East river system, Colorado, United States - L2c1 | ecosystem: Environmental > Terrestrial > Soil > Riparian zone | place: USA: East River... | reverse complement strand
TGATGACCTGATCTTTTTTCTTGGTATAAGGCAGGACCTGACACTTCTCGATGTCGGTCCCGGCGATACAGGCGATGGTGGCCAGACAGATGGCGGCTGCGCAACCCGTCGTCGTGATGCCCCACTCTGCGCCAGTCAGTTCGCCGAGCTGAGCTCCAATGCCATTCATCATCTCGTCGAGATGAACAAAGTAGAACGACGCATCGTACATCGCCTGCTTAACTTCAGGCAGCGAGCAGGAGCCGCTGATGATCGTAAAGGTACCGCGCCCGTTGATCATGGGCCGGACACCGATGCGCGTGAACAGGTTGTCCTGAAGGTTGTGCTCGTGAGTCAGGGAATGGCCGGTGAGTGGTTTGTCAGCAAGGGCGGCAGCACTGGCGGTGAGTGGAGACGCGGCCGAAGCCGCTCCAAGCGCTGAGAGGATTCCAGACTGCTTTAGAACCTCCCGGCGAGACCATTTGGCATTGCGAAGTGACGGCATGGACCCTCCCTTACGAATCTGTGATGGAAAAAAATAGACGAGGCGATCGCAGAGGACTCTGCCTTCATTGCATGATCCTCTGCAATCCGTTCGGAGCCTAAATGTAGGCGATCATGTCGATCTCCACCAGCGAGTTGCCGGGGATTCCATTCGCAGGAGAGACGGTAGTGCGGACCGGTGGCGTGCTTCCCCACTTCGCAGTCGCGTAGACCTTGTTCATCGCGTCGTAGTCCTTCAGGTCATTCAGATAGACGTTGACCTTCAGTACCTTCTCCATCGACGAGCCGGCGCTTTCGAGCTTCTGCTGAAGCTCATCGAGAACATGCTGGGTGTGCTGCTCGATCGTGCCCTGGAAGTGCGCTCCAACTCCGGCAAGAAATAGCATGTTGCCATAGGAGACCGCTCCAGAGAACAGGGCGGGCTTGCCATTGGCAGGCGGCGTAGCCGGCTTCGCCGGATAGGATTTCTTCTCGAGCTTGCCGGTGGTCTGGGCGGCGGCGCTCCTGGACGCCATCATGGTTCCGCCGGTGGCTACAACCACCGCCTTGGCCGCGTTCTTAAGAAGACCTCTTCTCGACTGCTTCTGCTCCATGATTCCTACTCCTTCTATGGTTTGAAGATTAGCTGTTATTGTATGGAACGGCTACGCCTTGCTCATCAGGGCCGTTCGAATCTGATGGCCTACAATCTCCGGTTCGCCGGGCAGCAACATCCAGGTGCCCACGACGAGAGCATTCGGTCCTGCCGGCATTCCATTGTTGGCCTTGGCGCTTCCAGTCGATGGATTGAGCTCGATGGTGGGATTCAAAGAACGGAGACGTTCCTGCACCTGCTTGGGAGTAACGCCGACAACGGCAGGATCGTAAGTCAGGATAAGATGAGGAATATGGTTAGCCACCTCGGGGGTGAAGAGGCTCGCCTTCATCGTGGGAACATCCTTGACGAGATGGCTGATCACATTCGCCCGGCGGATGTACTCCTTCTCGTTCGCCTCGTCCGATTGCTCCAGGAGCCAGTCGATCGCAGCTACCATGCCGACGATCTGCTCCTTCGCCACCTTCATCCCGCGGGCGACGCCGTCGACGGGATTGTTGTTCGCATGGGCAAGATCGGTAAGATGCTTCTTGCCCAGAAGCAGACCAGCGTTCTGAGGGCCGCGGATTCCCTTCCCTCCAGAGAAGCAGACAAGATCGAAGCCCATTCCCGTGTACTTCCACAAGTTCGAGATGGGAGGCATGTCCGCCGCCGCATCGATATGGCAGGGCACATTATGCTGACGAGCGACCTCGAGCCACTGCTCATGACCGATCTCTCCCGCACCGGCGGCATTGAAGAAGTTCGTCATGATCGTCTTCTCATTGAAGGCACGCTTGTAGTCTTCAAGCGTAACGACCTCCACAATCTTGACGCCGCATAGATACATCGCATGGTCATATCCATAACGATGTGCCTTCTGAACGATGACTTCATTCTTCATCGAACCGACATTCTGAGGAATATCTTCCGGCTTCGCGTCATTCGCGGAGGCGACACAGGCGGCCGTAGCCAGGGTGAGCGCCGAGGAGGCTCCGCAGGTCACGACCGCACCTTCACAGCTCAGCTTCTGGGCGAGATACTCCCCGGAGCGAACCTGCAGATCTTTCAGGTGGACGGGATGTTTGGCCGCCTCCGCCACCGCGCGCTGCACCTGAGGAGGCATGACAGCAGCGGTATAGGTGGTATAGGTTCCGGCGGCGTTGATCATCTTCTTGACACCGAGTTTGGTGTAGTAGTCCTCAGTCGTCCCGGCATGAGGCGAAGCCTCAGCGAGCGCATGAGCCGATGAGCCGACCAGCGGTGCAGCCCCAAGCATTGCCATCATGGATTGCGACCATCGCAGGAAGCTGCGACGCGTCAATAGACCGGAGCCGTCTCCGTTAAACATCGAGAACCGTCCTTTCCTTTATGGCCCCGGATGAGTAGTCAGAGGCATCTTTACAGGTAAAAACCATCTGAACCTAAACGAAGCCGATTGTCATAGGGCAAGAGACGAAGAGGAAGGTACGACAAATGACATAGAACCTCTTCGCCCCTGCAATCTAAGAGATCAAGCTAGAACAGATACTTTACTCCAAGCTGCAACTCGCGGTTGTCGATCTTGGTTGAGGTAATCTTACCGAAGTCGCCATTGCCCAGTGCGATCCCGGGGTTGGCAAATTGCGGCGTGTTGAGGGTGTTGAAGCTCTCCAGGCGAAGCTCCAGGCTATGGGTTTCAGCAAAGGGCATCGTAAAGGTTCTGGCGACGGCTAGATTGGTGTTGCGTGTCGAGGGTCCGACAAGCGGGTTGCGGGGCGTGTTTCCGTAGCTAAGGATGCTGGGCGTAAAGGCCGCAGCGTTGAACCAGCCGTTGACGGATCGGTCAGAGAGCTTCGGATTGACACCGGGAACGAGATTCGGACGCTGCCACGAGTTGTCCGTGTTCTGACTATCCTGCGCCTGGGTGATGAACAGGGGTGTTCCGCTGGCGACCTGAGCGATGCCGTTGAGACGCCAGCCGTTCACGACACCGCGGACGACGCGGTTGCTCTGCTTCAGGGTGGGGAGATTCCAGACATACCCAACGGTCAGGTTATGACGCTGGTCATTGAGCGAGTTGGCCCACTCATGAATGACGAGTGGATTCTGGCACTCGCATCCTCCGTTATTCGTATCGGCTCCCTGGTTATCGAGGGTGTGCGAGAACGAGTAGGCCGCGGTGAAGCTCAAACCGTGCGACATGCGGTGCTCGAAGTGGACCTGTAAGGCGTTGTAGTTCGAGGCTCCGCTGAAGTCAAGCATGCGGATGCGGGCGAAGTTCGGATACGGGCGCCGCTGCTGAATGGGGCCAGCTCCAGGCTGAGGTGAGTTGGAGTAGGTGAGGCTGGAATCCAGATGGGTTCCTTTGACACCAACGTAGGTGACATCGATGACATTCGACCAGAACTGCTTCGAGATCGCCAGGTTGTAGGTCTGAAGATACAGATCAGGATGCTTTCTATCTGCGGGAAGCGTCGTGGCGTTGAAGAAGGGCGTCGACGGGTAGAGAGCTGCCGGAACAGGAGTCTCAATCGTCGCAATGGGGGCATCGTTGGTCGGATTCGTGGACGTCGGTCCGGTGGGATTCGAGATGGTGAGGCTTCCGGCCGTCGGAGGATTGAGCTGAAGGATGTTGATGTTGTCGAACTGTCCGCCGTAGAAGGAGATTCCGTAAGCTCCGCGAACGACGAGGCTCGGCGACACGCTATAGGCGAATCCGAACCTGGGCTCGAAGTTCTTATGCGAGACGCTCCAGATGTTGTTGAGCCGCTGCCCGGGAGCCGGCGTGAAGACCGGCTCAGGTCCGCTGAAATCGAGCGTACGGGATACGTTGTTGACGTCCACGGGTGGAACCCAAAGGTCGTAACGCATACCGAGATTCAAGGTCAGGCGAGGAGTCAACTTCCAGTCATCCTGAACGTAGGCGGCGATACGCCACTGCCGAATCTTGGAGATAGGAACACCCTCGGGCGTGATCGAGGTCGCAGGAACTCCCAGGATAAAGTCGGCCGCAGGATCGCCGGTCATGCTTCCGGTAAAGGACTCCGATCCATAAGGGGTGTTATTGGTGGTGGCGTTGTCCTGAACGTGACGGATATCCGCTCCAACAACGATGGTGTGCTTGCCTTTGGTCCAGGTGAGGTTGTCCGCAAGCTGATAGGTGCGGCTGTCGTCGAGGTTCGAGGCCGCGGTACCGTCCCCAACGTTGATGTAGCTGCCAATGGAAAGGGTCGGGAAACCCTGCTCGGCCGGAGTGAGAGTGCGTCCATTCGGGCCTCCCACGAGAAACCCATTGATGCCGAGCTGCGATGCGGTGAAGTCGGTGTTCGCCCTTACGCTCAGCTGCTTGACGTGCTCGAGATCGATGCCGAGCCGCACCTCGTTGACCAGTGCGGGGGTGAAGACGTGGATATACTGCAGGGCCGCGTTATGGATGGGATAGGTGCCGGTGAAATGAAAGTTCGGATTCACGTTCGTGACCGGGAAGTCCCGAAACGCGTAGAGGTAATGGACGAAGATCTGATCCTTCTCGCTGAACTTATGATCGACGCGGGCAATTCCCTGGTCCACACTGAGCCTGCCTAAAGAAGCTGCCGCGTAGTTGTTGAGATCGCCCGATAGATTGGGCGACGGCATGTACTGATTCACGATGTTGGCAGAGACCGGATTGACGGGGACTTGATTGTTGGGATAGAAACCGCCGGTATACGGATTGCGAAGAGGGAAGGTGTAGGAGGAAAAATCTCCCCGTCGCTGCGCTGCCGTCAGCACCGACTCAGTGGAGGGAACCTCCTGAATGGAACGCAGACCTTCATAACTGAGAAAGAAGAAGGTGCGGTTCTTATAGATCGGCCCCCCTAACGTCGCTCCAAACTGGTTCTGCTTAAGGATGTTTTTGGGCAGCGGGGCCGGACGGAATAGATTGCGGGCATCCACGGCCTGATTCCGGATAAATTCGAAGACGCTTCCGTGAAACGAATTGGTTCCGGTCTTGAGCTGCACGTTGATGATCGATCCCGCGCCTCCGCCGTACTCGGCCGAATAGTTGCCGGTGAGAACCTTGAACTCATTGATCGCATCGACCGAAGGGTATGCGTTTACATAGGCATGGCGGTTGTTCACCATGGTGATGCCGTCGATATTGACCTGGCCCCAGGTCTCTCGTCCTCCGTTGGAGGAGATGGTCGAGCCGTCGGTGCTTGAGGTGTGGTTATCGGGGTTCGTAACCACGGTGCCGGGAGTGAGGATGGCGAGGTCGTTGAACTTACGGCCATTGAGCGGAAGATTGGCGGCGCGCGTGGAATCGATGACGGCGCCAAGCGAGGCGTCTTCAGCCTGGATAAGAGGCTGCTCGCTGGTCACCTGAACGCTCTGGCCCTGCGAGCTGATCGACATGGCAGCATTGATCCTCGCCTGCTGGTTCAGCTGCAGCACAATTCCCTTCTGGAGGTAAGGAGCGAAACCATTGGCCGAGATGGTGACGTCGTAGGACCCGGGGGTGAGGTAGGTGATCGAATACTGGCCTTCGGCTCCTGCGGTGGCCTTCTTCTCAATGCCTGTTGCGGGAGAAAGAACGGTTACGGTCGCACCGGGAAGCACCGCGCCGGAACCATCTGTAATCGTGCCTACGATTGCTGTGTCCACCGATTGGGCTGACAGCGGAAGCGAGAGCACAATGGAACATACAAGAGCGAAGAGAGAATAGAGTCTGCGCATGAAAAGTCTCCTCATCGAGATTTCGATAAACAATGGCAAATCTGCGGGAACAGGCCTTCTCGTGGGCCGTTATGGTCTCAGGTATCCATGGGAGTAGCTTCTCTCATTGAATGACAGCACTGATGCGAGTCATCCTGCGGGGAGGAAATCAGAAGCAACTGGTTGTGTGTGGGTAGTATGTGTCAAGGCCAGGTTACTGGCTACGGTCAATTGTCCCCGATTGAACTAGGTCAGATAGCCTATCCTCGCAATTCATCCCATGAACAGGGACATAGAAATATAGCTCGCGCCTTCCCTGCGAGCTATATCCCATGCCTGATAGGGATCGGGATTTCGGACTATTGTCTTTTGTGAGTTAGATTCTTCCAAACTGCTTGACGGCTTCTACGATCGAGTGAAACTTTTCGATGTACGGATACATGGAGTGCTCGCTGTTATCCAGCTTCTGCGCAAGAACAAGGATCTCCGCCGCATGCTCCCGAGGTACGACGACGACGCCATCCTGATCGGCGACGATGATGTCATTGGGATTGACCTTGACTCCATCGCAATCGATCGGGATATTCACGCCGCCGAATTTGTAGTGCCCGACCGAAGTGGAGGGAACCGGGCCCAGAGCGTAGACGGGAAAGCCGATCTTCTTCAACTGCGGAAGATCGCGCACGCCACCATCGACGACAGCGCCGGAGAAGCCACGGGCAAACATGGCCGTTCCCATCAGTCCACCCATTCCGGCGATATCAGCTCCGTCCTCGACCTTCATCACGTAGACCGATCCTGGGCCGCCCGAATCGATCGCACTCAACATTCCCGACAGCGCATTCGGGTCGTGATTCTCAACCTTGACCAGCTTGACCGTCAAAGCAGTCCCGGCGAACTTCGTGGGAAAGATGGACTGCATACGGTGTGACATATACGTCTTCACATGAAGGCTCTGTTCGATCGCATCTGAGACGGAGGCCGCCTCGACATGACGATAGGCATCGATCATTCCCGCCGGATCGGCCGTGTAGTCGGCGGCAGTCTTAGGCGCGTCTGCGCGCACGATATGCGTAATCGTAAGGGCGGAGGCGCAGACGACCGCTACCGTTGCCACTGTGCGCATGCGCAGAAAGAAAGAGGAAGAAGATACGGAAGTCATTTTCACTCCTGACACCTAAAGACATGCTACTTGAAGCTTGAGGCCAGCAAAAAGCCGCCGGATATTCTCCGGCGGCTTTTTGAGTTATTCATGCAAGGTTAGAAGTTGATCTTACCCACCAACTGCAGGACACGTGGATCGGTCTGCGTGTTGGTGATGGTGCCGAAGTTTGCTGTTCCCAGCTGTGGGTTTCCAGTGTTATTTGGATTGGCCGGGTTTGCGTGATTGAAGAGGTTGAACGCCTCTGCACGGAACTGAAAGGTCAAGCGCTCGTAAATTGGGAAGTTCTTGAACATGGAGAAGTTCACCAATTCACGCCCAGGTCCGTCCTGGTCGTTACGATGCAAGTTGCCGTAGGTAAACGAAGCAGGCGTCGCGTAAGCCGTAGCGTCAATGCAGCTTGCTGCTGTCCCATTGCGAACAACAAAGCCAGCTGAACAGGTGTTCGATCCCGTCTTCACAAAGTTCGGACGCTGGATTCCAGCGGTGTTTGTGTTGGCGATGTCAGACGCCAGGCCGACATTGAATGGCATGCCAGTCTGCAGGAAGATGATGGCGTTAGCCTGCCATCCTCCCGCGAGGGTACGGAAGGCAACGCCACGATTTGAGAAGGCGGGTAGTTCATAGAGTATGGTTCCTACGAAACGATGGCGGATGTCCCAGTTCGAATTGCCGTAGTCAGCTTTTATGTTATACGGGTTCATCAGGTATCCACCGCCGTTAGAGTCGTTGGATGTATCCAGGTTGTGCGCCCATGTATAGGACAGATTCAGGTTCAAGCCATGACTCATGCGCTGACGCAGGATCGCAGTGAGTCCGTTGTAGGTCGAGTATCCACCGTTGTAGATCTCGCGGATTGCGCCAAATCCCTGGTTGGGGCGACGCGCATTGACGTTGCCAGCACCAGGCAACGGCTGATTCGGCTGGAGCGAAAAGTCCAGATGAACCGATTTGGAGCCGAGGTACTGCAATTCAAAGGCTGCATCTTTCCACAGCTCAACACCCGTATCGACGTTCCACTGGTACATGCGGGGCGTAGACAGCTTCGGTGCATCGGTGAAGACGGAGGTATAGCACCCGATCGTACCTGGTACACAGGCGACAGGAGCAGTGCCGCCGCCGCTGGGGTTGGTATAGGTGTTTGTTGAGAAATACGTATCCGCGCTATAAGTGGTCGTGTTCGCGAGCGGATAGTTTCCGCTGGCCAACGTGAAGGAATTGAGATGATTGGGGTTATAGTAGATACCCCCGCCTCCGCGAACGACGATCCTGTCCGTTGCGCGATAAGCGAAGCCAAGGCGTGGAGCCCACAGATTGTTATTTGGCCCGGTGAACTGGAATCCAGGCGTCGGGGTAAATGCGGCACCGCTTGTAGCGTTGGTTTCCGGAATGAGGGCAGTGAAGTCCGCATTCAGAATACGGGCATTTCCATTCAATGAATAAGGGATCGTCGGCTGTTCATAGCGGATACCATACAGCAGGGTCAGCTTCTGGGTTACCTGCCAGTTGTCCTGAACGAAGTAGCCGTTACGCCAGCTTCCTACGGATCCCTTCACCTGGAAGGTCGGGGTTGCCACACTTGCGGCACGACCCACAATGAAGTCGGCGAATGCGTTATTGGGCGCAGCGTTGTCGCAGGCTGCCGTGGAGGTCGGGCGGCACTGGCTCGTATACCGACCGCTGAAGGTAAAGTTTCCGCGAGGATCATTCTGCGCCGCGCGCCCGATGGTCATACGGCGGATATCCGCCCCGGCCATAATGTTGTGCTTGCCTTTGGTCCAGGAGATCTGATCGTACCCGTGCAAGGTGCGGTCGTCCTGCTTCCAGTTGCTGCCAGCCTGGCCGAGACCTAAGTAACCCGGAATAACGAAGGTCGGGATTCCGGGGTTGTTGTTGTCCACGTCTGCCGTAAAGCCGGGAATCCCAAGCTGCGATCCCGCGTCTGTGATCCCGGACTGGGCGAACCCGTTGTTGACATTGCTTGTAAGGACATTGAATCCGAAGCGGAAGTCATTGATCAAGTTAGGCGTGATGATGTGGGTATAGCCGATGACACCATTGCGGTCCATGGTCGGCGAGAAGACGCTTGAGGTCGTCACCGGACTTCCGCTCTCGAACGTCAGGTTCTGCCAGAGAAACCGACCAAACAGGCGAATATTCTGCCCGATATTATGATCGACACGATCAAGTGTCTGGTTCTGCACCAAATTCAAGGGAACGGCTTGATTGAAGTTATTTGTAATCCCGGGGCCGGTCGGTAACGGGTAATACTGCATCAATTGAGCGGCAACCGAAGACACGGGCAGCTGGTTATTCAGATAAGGTGTGGTACGGTTTGTCGGATTATAGAGCTGGGTGCCCGGCAGCAACTCCGAGAAGTCACCTGTGCGCATCCGGAGTGTCGGAACCGTGCCGATACCGCCGGTAAGGGTCTGCGTATACGATCTCAGGCCCTCGTATGACCCCGTGAAAAAGGTCTTATCTCGGCCATTGTAGAGAAACGGGATCACAACCGGGCCACTGAGAACGCCACCAAACTGATTGAACCGCATATTTGGAGTGCGCGAGCCCACGGTAGCAAGCCACGGCTTAGCGTTGAAGAAATCGTTCTGGATATAGTCGTATGCTGTTCCGTGGAGTGTATTGGTACCGGCCTTGGTATCCGAGTTGATGTGGATGCCCATGTAGGCGCCGTACTGTGCCGTGTAGTTGCCGCTCTGCACCTGAACCGCCGCGATCGCATCCGGATTGGGCGTGACAGGCGAGTTGGAGATCAGCGAGTTCATGATCGTGATTCCATCCAGCGTCAACGAGTTGGTGACCTCGCGGGTACCGGCGCCGATGTAGTTCGCGCCCGGCGGAATGCCGCTGAAAGATGTCTTAGGGCCCTGGATGACGTTCGACGCAGTAGTTGCCAGATCCATCACACGGCGAGTGTTGATGGGAAGATTCGTAACCTGGTGGGTGCCGATCGTATCGCCGATGAGTGCATCATCGGTCGAGAGCGCCGGGGTTGCGGCCGATACAGTAATCTCTGTCGCTTCCGAGCCGATGTTGAGAGTGAAGTCCGTACGGGCAGCCATATTGAGCTGAACAACTACGCCCGAGGCCGTGATCTTCCTAAATCCCGTTTTTTCAACCGAGATGTCATAGGTACCCGGTGCGACAAAGGGGATGGAGTAATACCCTTCCCCGTTGGTTTCAGCTGAATAGGAGACCTTTGTGTCTCGGTTTACGCCCACAACGTGAGCGCCTGCGATTACTCCTGAGGTTGGGTCTGCAACCGTCCCCACCAATGCTGTATTGTTTGCGACCTGGGCCATCAGCGCCAGTGGAGCGGCCAATAAAACGAGACAAAAAAGTAATTTTCTCTTCACAATAGACTCCTATGATTCCGGAATGTGTCGTACCGGTTTTTTGGGGTTGCGTGAACAGCCCTCAAACAGACCGGCACTGCCTTTGCGCCGGAGCTGAGATTTCTTAGAGTGGAGTCATTCCACTATCTTTCAAAAGAACTGTCATCAGACAGTTGACGTGTCCGTCTTTAAGGCGAATGACCTAGACAAGTCCAGCGATCGCTGCTCGAAAAAACGTGGCGCAGAATCTCAGCATCCAGCCGAAACTATAAGTTTTCAGTCCCGCTTCGCGATATGAGTTCAGTCCAAATGGATCAGACCACGCTGCAGAGCGTAGATCGTGGCCTGTGTCCGGTCCCGTGCTCCCATCTTATCTAAAACGGAGCTGACGTGGATCCGCACCGTCTTTTCCGCAATGCGAAGCTCTTCGGCGATCTCGCGATTGCTCCGGCCCTGCGTGATACAGGCCAGGACCTCCGACTCCCTCGGGGTAAGTTCCACGGAAGGCATGCGTTCCGCGAGCCGGTCCAGCGCGACATGCGGCAGGTAACGCAGGCCTCGGTCGACGTTCTGGATCGCGTTCAAAAGCTCTTCCCCGCTGGCGTCCTTCGTGAGATAGGCCATGGCCCCGCTCCGTACGGCGCGGTAGATGTCCTCGCTGCCCCTGTAGTTGGAGAGCACCACGATGCGGGCTGCGGGAAACTCCTTGCGAAGCAAGATGATCACCTCAAAGCCGCTCACCCGGGGCAGGCGTAGATCCAACACCACCACGTCCGGCCGGTGTTGGCGATACATCGCGATTCCAGCCTCGCCGTCGCTGGCCTCTCCGATAATTCGAATCTGCGAGTGGCCGGAGAGCACGGAGTGCAGCGCCATGCGAGCCAGGAAGTGATCCTCTATGAGGAGAACGCGTATCTGTTTCATATTCCGATCCACCGTATCACGTGATGTTCCTGGTTGACGGGCAACTGCATTGCGTTGAACGGGACCCAGACCGTAATCTCGGTGCCGCTGCCTACTGCCGTTTGCAGGCGAAAGGTGCCGCCGAGCTTGCGGGTGCGTTCTTCCATGACCGGAATTCCAAAGTGTCCGTGCCGCGACGCAGTGCGATCCGAAGACTGAAAGCCTCGTCCATTGTCGTGGATCGAGAGGAAGAGAGCGTCGCTCTCATATTTTAGATGGACCGTAATACTGGTCGGATCGGCGTGGCGGACGGCATTCGTAATCGCCTCCTGGCCGATGCAGACCAGGTGATGAACGCACCCGGGAGGCAAGGGCAGCTCGTCGCCTTCGACATCCAGCACGGTCGCGATCGATTCGCGCAGGTGATTCGCAGAGAGCGTTCTCGCAAGCGCCTGGGAGAGGACATTGGTGATCTCATCGGTATCGCGCAGATCCCAGATAATGCGCCGCGCCTCCGCCTGGCAGTGCGAGACCATGCTCCGCGCCAGTTCGCAGGACTTCGCCGCCGGGGTGGAGGCAAGGTCGCCATCGTGAAAAAGCTTCGAAGTGGCCTCGAGCTGCCAGGAGATCGCCGCAAAGCCCGCCATCAGCGTGTCGTGGCACTCCCGCGCGATGCGGTTGCGCTCCTCGAGCACAATGCCGATGTGCCCCTTGATCATCTGGACGCGACGGCGATAGAGGTACGCAGGAAGCACGATGGCCAGCAGCAGAAGCCCCAGGTAGAAGTACCAGGTCTGATAGATCTGTGGATTCTCCCCAACCGAGAGCGTAATCACCCGGGAGAGCCACTCCTCGCCCCCGCCTTTGCGTTCCTGCACCTCCAGCTGATAACTGCCTGGGGTCAATCGGCTGTAGTGCGCCGCGCGAAAGGGAGTGTGCTTCCAGTCGGTGTCATATCCCAGCAGCCGGTAGCGCACCTCGCTCGGCTCAGGACGGTGATCTTTCTCAAAGACGATGACGATGTCGCGTTGGCCGGCGACTAGATCAATGCGAGGGGCCTCCAGGGAATCCTGAGAATCGGAAAGCCACGAAGAGACTTCGCCTGGAGAATCGGAGGGGGGGTTTGCCGTGAGATAGGTCGCGGGAGCAGCGGAGGAAGGGGTTTGCGGTCCTTTTCGAGCCATGGCGTGACAACAGGTCAGCGGGATCGAGGCCGCCAGGCAGGCTATCAGGACGCGCGAGGCGGCAGCTCGCAAACGGACCAGAGGTTTCGTCACCTGGCCGGCGCACACCTTGACGGAATGTGGCTGGATTGGCACGATTTTATAAGCGCGGCATCAAAGGCTTGTCATAACTGCAACAAAAAGTTAAACGGCTGTCAAATCCTCAGCCAGCGGCTGTTCAGGATGAACGGTCATCCAGCAGATCGAGCCGACGACCGCCAGGGCCGCCGAAACCGAAAATGAGGTGGTCCAGCCGTAGCGTAGCGCGAGCCAGGGAGTCAGCGAGGCGGTCACCGCCCCTCCAATCTGCCCCCCCATATTGACCATGCTCGAGAACACTCCCGAGCTGCGTCCTGCAATATCCACTGAGACCGACCAGAACGAGCTCTGCGACAGATACAACGCCCCGGCCGCGCCCGCAAGAATCACCCCGGCCCACCGGGGACTCTCCACCTGCGACCCCAGAACCAGCAAAACTGCCGACAATAGCAGGGCTGCGGCGGCCAGCCCGCATCGCCCCACGCGCAGGCCGTATCGCTTTGTCATCCGATCGCTCAACGCCCCTCCCACCAGGCAACACACGGTGATTAAGACAAAGGGCAACATGGCAAACAGCGCGCTCGACTTCAGGTCGAATCCCCGGATCTGAGCCATATACAGAAAAAACCAGCTGAAGAAGATCCAGGCCACATAGCCGAAGGCGAAGTAGCCGACCATCAGCGCGGCAAGGTCGCGGCGTCGGAAGATCGCTCGCCAGGAGATCTTGTGCGCCGAGGTCGCGTCAGGCGACTGCGAGGAGGGAGAACTGGCAGGAGCCCCAAAATAAACTCCATCCCGGATCTCCTTCAGCTCCACCGGAGTCATGCCGGGATGCTCTTCGGGGGTATCGCGTGCCAGCTGCCACCACACCGCCCCTACCGCAAACCCCACAACAGCGCTGAACCAGAAGGCGGCACGCCAGCCGTGATGGGTGATCAGCCAGGTCAGCATCGGTGGAGTCAGACCACTGCCCGCGCCGACTCCCGCGAAGATCAGGCCATTGATAAAACCACGCTCCTGCAGAGGAACCCACCGCGCTACGAACTGGTTTGCCGCGGGGTAGATCACGCTCTCCCCTGCTCCTAGAGCGAACCGGATCGCAATCAGAAGTGCCACGGCATGCGGGATACCAGAGGGAAGGAGCGCGGTCATAATCGTCGCCACCCCCCAGAACATCACGCCATAGGTCAAAACCCGTCGCGGCCCAAAGCGCGCTGCCAGCCACCCCGCCGGAAGCTGAAAACCTGCATAGCCGATCAGGAACGCGCTGAAGATCCAGCCCAGCCGTTGGTTCCCGAGGCCATATTCTGTACTGATCTGCAGGCCGGCGATAGAGATGTTTGTGCGATCCAGAAAGGCAACTCCGCTCAACACAAACAGCCAGAAGGCTAGAAAATATCGCACTCGCATCCAACGTCCCAAAACCCCTCACTCCCTAAACGGCGGCTCGGCCTTGCTGTGGAAGACCTACACCGGACAAAACGAATGGCGCGACCGCGATACTGGACCAGAGACACTCCTGACATCAAGGTTAAAGCCTGTGCCAAGACTGGAGTTGCCACTACTATACAAAATTTCATAGCGTGCCTGCCCTCTTTAACAAGGACAGGCACTCGTCCTGATGACGATAATCGGCCTGCGGGTGGGAGAGATTGAGGAGAGGATGGGATTGCAGTGATTCGTCGGCGACTAGACGAAGACCAGGCACTCCGGCTTGTCCAGCGGAAAATCCTTGCCCGAGTTCGACAACCGGCCCGTCTTTCTGTCGCGCGCAAAGACAGAGATAGTATTCGTGTCCTGGTTGGCGACCAGCAGCCAGCGATCCGTGGGATCCAGAGCGAGGTGGCGGGGCCGCTTCCCTCCGCACGATGTCTTCTCAAGAAACGTCAGCTTGCCCGTCTCAGGTGACACCGTGAAGGTCGCCATAAAATCATCCAACCGGCTGGCGACATAGGCAAAGCGCATCTTCCTGTCGAAGACGATATCCGCTGGAGCCGAAAGCCCCTGATAGTCCTCCGGCACCAGGGCAATGTCCTGCAGAGTCGTCAGGGTTCCCTTCTCTTTATCCCATTCGAGCACATTGACCGTTGGCTTCAGCTCGTTGACGCAGTACACCCACTTCCCATTCGGATGAAATCGCAAAGCCCTCGGTCCGTATCCAGCAGCTGCCTTCCAGACGGAAGGCTCGTGAGGAGTCAGCTTCGCCGTCGCCGCATCCAGGCGGTAGATATGGATGACATCCAGCCCCAGGTCGTTGACCAGCAGAAAGCGGTTATCGGGCGAGACGGTAACGCGGTGCGCGTGCGACCGCTTCTTCTCTCCAGCGGGAGGATATTGAAAGAACGAGACCGCCTCGCTCAGATGCCCCTCTCCGGTCACCTGAAAAGACACCACGCTGCCTCCGCCGTAGTTTGCCGCAAAGACGCAACGACCGGTGTGGTCGACGGTAATGTGAGTCGGGCCTCCGCCCTTCGAGGAGCTCTTATTGATCAGGGCCATCTTTGCGTTCTTCTTGTCAAAGCTGAAGCTGGAGACCGTGGCCGCACGTCCCTCGTTGACCGAGTAGACATATCTCTCATTCGGCGAGAGCACGAAGAACGTTGGGTTCTCCGCCTCGACCGCCAGGCTTGTCTGCTTCAGTTCGCCCTTGCCGGAGTCAAACCGATAGGCATAGATCCCCTTGCTCGTGCTCGGCGCGCTGGTACCGGTTCCCACCAGGAGCAGTCTTTCTTTCCCAAAACCCTTCGCGAGCGCCGGCGAAAAATTCACTCCAAGGGCAAGCAGGGACAGGCCCCGCACAAAATCACGTCTCGAACTCTCTGCCATCGTTTCCTTCTGAGCCTGGTTTGGACTACTTTGCGGGAGCCGTGAACTGATAGCGAAGCTTCCACGTGCCGGTCTCGCCGGGAGGAATATTCAAGTGGATATACCCCTCCGGGCAGATCGTCGTGCGGGTCGACCAGAAGTACAGCCGGGCCAGGGGATGATCGGCCGTCTGCCGGATCGAGACCCCCGAGTTTGTATCCTCAACCGTAAAGTCGAAGTCCGAAGCCTTGTCCGAGTAGCCCGTCAGATATCCCTGCACGCCATTTCGTGGAGCCAGCGGTTCGACGTAAACAAGATTCTTGCCCTCGATCTTCGCAGCCGATCCTATCGGGTCCTCCGGCTTCGGCTCGAACGCGAAGCGGACCACATGACCAGGCCCCGTCGGCTTGCCGTCCATCATGAAGAAGTCATGATCGTAGACGCTGGTGTCGATTGTCTTCTTGCCTGTGTTCTTCAGACGATGATCGAGAGTCATCGCCGAGCCATCCTTATCGAGGCTCAGGGTCTTCTCGTACACATAGGCGTAGCCGTCCGGTCCATTCAAAACCTGGCGAAAGGTGATCGAGCGCTTTGTCGAGCTCACCGTCCACTTGCCTGTATCGACGATCGGATAGGCGAATCCGAAGGCGTAAGGCTTGTCATCGACCTTGCGCAGCACTCCAACGCCCGGCTTCAGAAAGGTCTCTCCCGGCTTGGCCTCGGCATATCCGATCGCTCCCGGAGGCACGACAAGTTCGCCCTTCGGGCCCGTATGCCCGATCGGTCCGCCGACCGTGCGAAACTCCTCCACCGGCCCGGTGATCGAATCGTTCTTCATCGGGTCATATCCCGAGAACCACTCGCCAAAGAACCGGTGGCCGTTCAGCGAAGCACATCCGACGACACCCGACCAATCAAAACGCGTCGAACGGTAGTATCCGTTCTTGGCGTCGGGAAGAAAGACCAGTACATCCAGCTTGCCGTTCGAGAGCAGCTTTCGCGGATGATCGCCGTGCGGGACGTCCTCGCAGAGCGATACACTCTTCGCTGCGTTCGAGGTCTGGGCCGTGAGAGTCATGCCGCAGGCCAGGGCACCCAGGCTCAGTCCCGACAGAACTCGCCGTCGTATCTTCGTCATATCTTCCGGCTTCCTTATATAAACTTCATCGCGACACTTACAGGCGCAGAGATCTTGGCCACAGGAACAGTATCCTTCACGCGGCCGCTGACAGGATCAAGCTGCAGCTGCACCACGCTGCCTCGTTCACGCGAAACCAGCATCAGGCTATTGCCATCTTTGGCCATCGCCATGGCATGGATTCCATGCAATCCCTCCTCCGCAGACTGCACCGGCGTCAATGCGCCGGACGCACTGGTGCGCCACACCATCACTCCATCAGCCGATGAGGCCGCCTTCGGATCGCGGTTCGCTGTATAGAGAAACTGTCCCGAAGGATGCATCGCCATCACGACACCACTCTCCTTCGCCTCGCCTCCCGCCGTCGCCACATGCCCAAGCTGGCTGCCGATCCTGCCGGTCGAAGAATCGTACTCGTAGCATGAGACCGAAGCCTCCAGCCCATTCGCGACAAAGAGCAGACGGCCCTCGGGGTGAAGCGCCAGGGATCGCGGACCGCTGCCCGCCCGCAGCGAGCTGCGGTGGTTGACCGCGACCTGGTCTCCCGCAAGCGAGAAGACGCTGAGCCGGTCGCTGCCCAGGTCGGCTCCCAGCAAACGCTGTCCCGTCGTGTCAAACAGAACCATCTGCGGATGAGCCGCTTCCTGATGTCTCTCCTTCACACTCGATCCCGTCTCCTTCACAATCGCCGAGACCCGTCCCAGCTCGCCGTTGCCCGCGATCGGCAGGACGTTGTAAGCCCCGCCGCCGTGCGACGCAACCACCACGGCGCTTCCATCCGGAGAGATCGCCATGTGCCGCGGCGACGTCGCGGAAAGCGACAGCGGCTGACGGTTCAGACGGGAGAGATAACCGCTGGCGGGGTCAATCGCAAAGGCCTCGACCGATCCCGAAGGCAGGTGCCGGTAAGAGTCAATCTCATTGACCGCATACAAAAACTGCTCGCCGGGATGCAGCGCCAGGAACACAGGCCGTTCGCTCGCGATATCCTGCACCCTCCTCCAGCCTCTGCGCTCGACGGCGAAGACCTGAATGCCATGCTCCCGCCCCTCGTCCATATGGCCGACGTAAGCAAACCGTGGCTCGCTGGGTCTGGCCGAAGACCCGGTCAGCCACGCAAGGCGAGAGCCCATCCCGCTCAGCGAGGAGCATCCCATCATCTGCAAGAAATCTCGACGGCTCCATGGCAAGTTCATTCGCTCTTCTCCTCAGCAACCTCTCCGGCAAAGACATCCCTCTCAGATCCGTATCGACATCGCCCCGGTGAAAGACATCCTCTGGATCATAGCTCCGGATCGTGTTTTGCGGGCTCAATGCTCTCTCCGGCACACTCCTCCGGCTCCAGGAGGTCGCTCCTCTGGGTTCAACCTGTGTTCAAGATGTAGGAGCACTTTAGCCTCCGGGCCTCGGACCGGCTACAGGCAAATGCCCGCACCTTCTTCTAGGACTTATGGCCTATCAGGCCGCCAGGGATTCGGATCTGCGGTGAGAGGGCTCGGGGGCAAACGGAAGGAATTGATCCGTCCACTTTTTACGATTGGAGAATATTTTCCTATTGACACTCGTAATTCCTGCCCCATAAAGTTTTGTCCGAAACTACATCGCCTTACCCACCTGTTCTGGAGGACCCATGTCATATCTGATGAGCGCTCTTAAGAAGCGCACCCCCATGTTTGAGCCGCGCTCTCGCGGAAAAAGACATCGACCGGGCCTCGGCCTGCTGCTCGCTCTGATCCTCCTTCTTCTCCCCGCATCCGTTCTGGCTCAGACCGGCGGCGAGGCCGGAATCCAGGGAACCGTCACCGACGCCGAGGGCGCCGCGATCCCCAATGCGACCGTGACCGTCACCAACGATGCCACCGGCGTCGTGCTGACACGTCAGACCACTGGCGACGGCCTCTACACCGTCTCTCCGATCCTTCCCGGAACCTACACGGTGCGCGCCAAGGCCCAGGGGTTCAGCGACGTTCTCCAGAAGAACTTGGTTGCGAACGCCCTGGCGATGACCTCTCTCAATCTCTCGATGAAGGTGGGCGGCGCCGAAACCACAGTGGAGGTCACCGACGCTCCTCCACAGCTCGTGACCACCAACGCGACGCTTGGCCTCACGATCGAGAACACGACCTACGCGAATCTCCCCCTGGCCATGAACGGATCGCAGCGTGATCCCACTTATGTTGCGCAGCTCTCGCCCGGCGCAACGGCAGGTTCTCGCCTTCCGATCATCGGCGGCACCGGCAACTATCTCGGCCAGCTCTACCTCGATGGCCTTCCGGCCCAGACCGTCAGCCAGCAGGGCGACAACCGCCTCGTCTCGCAGGCCGTCACAGTAGACGCAGTCGACCAGATCCAAGTCGTCACCAGCACGCCCCCGGTCGAGTATGCCGGAGCAGGCGCCGCGAACTTCACCATGAAGTCCGGCGGACTCGGCTATCACGGCTCGGTCAAGGACTTCATCCGCAACACTTCGCTCGACGCATGGCCCTTCAGCGGCAAGCTTCGCAACGCCGCCGGCCAACTCACCCAGGCCAAGCCTGTCGATCATCAGAACGAGCTCTCCATCACCTTCGGCGGACACGTCCCCGGAACCAAGCGCGTCTTCTTCTTCTTCGGATACGACCGCTACCACAACCGCACCCAGAAGCCCCCAGCCAACTTCACCATCCCCAGCATGCTGGAGCGTGCCGGCGACTTCACCGAGCTGAACCAGCCCGCGAACGGAGCGGGGACTGGCGGTATAACAGGCAACGCGGGTAATCCGTCTTTCCTTTACGATCCCACCTCAACCACCTGCGGCAGCAATGGAAACTGCGCCCGCAAGCCGCTGCAGGCGATAAAGAATGGCGTCCTCACCAACAACATCATCCCGGACAGCTACATCTCCCCCATCGCCAAGGCACAGCAGCAGTTCATGCCCACCCCCACAAACCCCAGCACCCTGCTCAACAACTACACCGCCGCTCTGGCGCAGGGCTTCGACAACCAGGTCTACAACTACCGCGTCGACTTCCAGATGAACCCGAACCATCGCATCTCGACCGTGGGCGCGCTGGGTTCGGTGAAGTATCTGAACAATTATGGCCTTCCCTATCTTCCGCAGCCCTACACCGGCGGCGACCTCGCCAGCATCTTCCCCAAGGTCTTCGATGTTCAGGACGCCTACACCATCAACAACACCATGGTGAATCAGCTGAAGTTCGGTTATGTTCGGTTCTTCCAGAACATCCAGAGCTCCACCCAGAACGATCCCACCTACCAGATTGGCGGGCTCGGCATCACCAATCTTCCCGACGGACAGGCAGGACAGAACTTCCCGGCGGCAACCTTCGCGTCCACCGGCCTCTTTGGCAATGCAATGCAGACCTGGCAGGCTCAGGCCGGAACCGTTCCCTCCAGCGCGACCGCCACCCAGCAGACGACCCCGAACAACTACGCTCTCGTCGATAATCTTCAGTGGGTCAAGGGTTCTCACACTTTGACCTTCGGCATTTCCATCCAGTGGCAGCAGATCAACAACGCTAATCCGGCAACCTTTACCGGACTGCTCCTGTTGCCCTATACCGCGAATTCCACCGCTCAGTTCCAAGGTAGTTCCTTGTCGCCGAACACTTCGGGCTATTCCTATGCGAGCTTTCTGCTAGGAGCGGTCGGCAACGCACCAAGCGGCGCCGCACCTTCACTCGGTCTGCAGCCCGTCAGCGAGCTTGGGGGACGTTATCGTCCTATCGCACCCTACGTGGGAGATACATGGAAGGTGAACTCCAAGCTCACCATCGACGCCGGTCTGCGCTGGGACTATCTGCCTCCCTATCACGAGGTGAAGGATCGCTGGAGCTTCATGAATCCGAACATTACCAATCCCGTCACCGGCACCCTGGGAGCGATTCAGTTCGCGGGCAACTATGGTGGCGCAGGCGCAAGCTGCAACTGCCGCACTCCTGTGCAGACCTACTGGAAGAACTGGGGACCGCGAGTCGGCGTGACCTTCGCTGCAGATGATAAGACGGTCTTCCGCGCCGGAATCGGGCGTGTCTTCTCGCAGGGTGGCGGCGTTGGAGGCCGAGGCGGAGCCTTTGGCGGAACTGGCCAGCTCGGCTTCAATACCACAGCCACAGGGCCCTCAGAGAGCATCTCGGGCCCGGGAGCTGGTCCTTCGGTCTATCTGAACAACAGCTCCTACTTTCAATCCATCGGGATGGCGAATACTTCGCTCTTTGGACCTGGCTATGCCTATCCCTCACCTCCTACTCCTGGCCCGGCAACCCAGGCTCTCAACACTGGTAACTATCTCAACAATGGAAAAGTCGTAAACGCGAGCACCGTTTCATTCGCTGACCCATACTTCTCCAGCCGCGCCCCCGACTTCATGTTCTACAACGTGGGCATGCAGCATGCTCTCACCAACAACCTGACGCTGGGAATCAACTACGTCGGCAACCAGAGTCATCATCTCATCAACTCCACCAACGCCGGTCAGGGAACAGCTCGCGGCTACTGGTCCAATCAGCTCAACCCGGTCTATCTCGCCGGTCTCGGCAGCCAGGTTGGAACGAGCGGCGGCCCACTGTTGCAATCTCTCGCAACCCCGGCGAACGTCGCCAAGGCGCTGGCAGCCATGCCCGGCATCAAAATTCCCGCCTACTTCCAAAGTGCGGCCTCTGCAGGCGATGGAGCCGCAACCATCGCACAGGGCCTCACCGCATTCCCTCAGTATGGCGGTGTAAGCGACACCTGGGGCAACGTCGGCAACTTCAGCTACAACTCGCTCCAGGTCACTGCCGAACAGCGCCTTCAACACGGCCTGACCTTCCAGGCCAACTACACCTGGTCCCGCAATGTCGGCGACGACGGAACCTTCCGCAGCGGCTTCGACATTCCTGCCGCAGCCATCTCGGGAGGAGGACAGAGCTACAAGCAGAACCGCATCGACCGCTCCCAGACCGTCGTCAACAGTCCTCACATCATCAATGGATTCGGCGTCTGGAGCCTTCCCTTCGGCAAAGACCACATGGGCGGAAGCAACATGATCACCCGTGCGCTGGCGAGTGGGTGGCAGCTCTCCGGCATCTACACCTACCAGTCCGGAACCCCGGTCGCCGTGACCTACGGCGGCTGCAATACTCCCGGTCAGGGCCAGTGCATGCCTGACCTCAACCCCGCCTTCTATGGCAACGCCCGCATCGGCGGCGGCTACGGTACCGGCCACGGCGGACGCACCGCCTGCAATCTCGGCCAGGGCGCCGGCTGTAGCGCTCTACCGTACTTCGACACCAATGGCTTCCAGAAGCCGACGGTCGTCTCACCCGCGGGCGTCACTGCCATCAACCTCATCGGCAACGCGCCGCGTACCGGAGCTCTGCATCTCACCAATCCCGGAGCTCAGAACATCGATACTGCCCTCAAACGCTCCTTCGGCCTTCCACGTGAAGGAATGGCGCTCGCGGTGGAGGTCGATTGCTTCAACACCTGGAACCACACCATCTTTGCCAATCCGAACGCTGTCTGGGGATCAGCGGCCTTCGGCACCATCACTTCGGTAAAGAGCAATACGAATCCGCGTGCCTTCGAACTCGCTGGTCACTTCACCTTCTAAAAACCTGCCTGGTGGGAATTCCACTCTCACCAGGCATCCTCTCAGCCGAGCTCCCCATGAAAGGACCAGCCTCCGATGAAGTTCCAGCTGTCGCGCACTGCCTTGTTCACAGCCTCACTTGCGATCTCACTCTGCAGCTCCGCATACGGCCAGGCCCGGGCGGACACGCGGCCGCCTGACAAGATGCCCACGCCGGAGGAGATCAAGAGTCCTCCGAAGACCTGGATCGACAAGGACACCGGCCATCGCATCACCCGCCTCACCGACGAGCCCGGCTCCGCCAGCTTCTACTTCAACGTCAACGGCTACACGCCCGACGGTACGGAGATGGTCTACACCATACCCAGCGGCATCAACGTGCTCAATCTCAAGACGCACGCCACGCGCAACGTCGTGAAGGGCAACGTCCGCACCATGGAGGTCGGGCATAAGACTCCGACGATCTTCTACGTGAAGAACGACGAGAACGCGATCTACAAGACCGATCTCGATACCGGCGAAACGAAGATGCTGGCCAAGGTTCCCCCTCGCGGCCGCGTCATCACCGTCAACGCCGACGAGACCCTGGCCGCCGGAACCTACGACGAGGTCGACAAGCCCAACGAGCAGTTCGGATCCAACGGAGGCAGGCCTGCCTCCTCCAACAGCAACCAGACCAGCCCGCTCGAGCAGGCCGCCAACAAGGGCGAGATGATGGAGAAGCGCCTCGCCGCACGGATTCCCCTCGTTCTGTTCACCATCGACCTTACCGGCAACGGAAAGGTCACGCCCCTGCTCCACAGCACCGACTGGGTCAACCATCTTCTCTTCTCCCCCACCGATCCCACCATCCTGATGTACTGCCACGAAGGCCCATGGCAGAAGGTCGATCGTATCTGGACCATCCACACCGATGGCACGCAGAATCAGTTGATGCACCAGCGCATCATGCCGGGCGAGATCGCCGGCCATGAGTTCTGGGGCAAGGACGGCGAGACCCTCTGGTATGACCTGCAGACTCCCAAGGGCGAAGACTTCTGGCTCGCGTCCTACAACATGCAGACCAGTCAGCGCCTCTGGTATCACCTGCAGCGCAACGAGTGGTCGATTCACTTCAACGTGAACAAGGGCGCAACGCTCTTCACCGGCGACGGCGGCGATCCAAGACAGGTTGCGAAGGCGAAGGATGGCGAATGGATCTATCTCTTCCGCCCGGAGATCCTGACAAGCAACGGAATCACCGACAAGAGCTGGCCTCAGCCGGGAGTCCTTCACGCCGAGCGCCTCGTTAACATGTCCAAACACAACTACACACTCGAACCGAACGTCAGCTTTACCCCTGACGGCAAGATGGTCATCTTCCGCTCGAATATGTTCGGTCCAACCTATGTCTTCGGAGTCGACGTCGAGAAGGCCCAGTAGGTGCGCTCACCAGGCACTTACATAATCCTTTGCCAGCGACCACCGATGCGAATACTTCAGGTTCCCTGTTTGCGGAGAAATCTATCTAGAAAAGTTAAATATTGTTGCCAGTCGTAAAAAGTTACATCGTGCCCCCCGGTCCGAATCTGATAGCTGATCGGACCGAAGAGAGGTGAACCTGGGGGCGGCATCTCATCCGACGGCAGACCTTTCGAACCAAGAAAACGATAGACCTCACCTGCTAAAACTCCGGAAGCGAACTCGCCCGCCGGATCGGATAACTTGTCATCCTGAGCGCTCGCGATAAAAAGGGGCCGGGGAGCGATCGCCGATAGAATCAGATGTTGATCGAACGGCAACTCCCGATCCATGTTGTTGTAGCGCCGGAACCCCCTGCAATACCAGTGTGGAAACACGGTGTTCAGGCGGTGAATATCTTCTCCTACACCCCGGCGAAAGAGTTTGGCGCCTCCTGCCCCTGATTCTTGACTGAGCACCGCGGCGAAGCGTGAATCGGTTGCTCCTGCCCAGACTGCGGCCTTTCCAAGGCGGGACCACCCGAAGACTGCCGCCCGTTTTGCATCCACGTCACGATCCGTCTCCAGATAGTCGAGCATCCGGCGAAGTGTCCATGCCCAGGCGCCAATCGTACTGAAATTGTCATCGCGGTCTTGCAACTCAGGAAAAGCTGCCGCAAGACCCGGAATACTTCCGTCCGCCAGATCGGAATCTATGTCTCCGCGATACACCGTGCAAAGTGCATAGCCACGATCGAGCAGCTGCTGCACAGGCCATCGGTGTGCATCGATGCCGCGACAAGCTGGCGTAGCCCGATGTTGTTCAACACATCCTAAATTCGCGAAAGGGTTTTTACCGGCTTCAATCCATGAATCAGAAAGCAGGACGGCAGGATCATCGCTCAGCGTATGATTTCCCCAAAAATTGAGGCCAACAATAACAGGAGCTTTTTTAATCTTTGCTGGCGTATAGAGCAGAAGGTTCGCTCCCGGTGAATGAGACCCCGATTTAAAGTGAAGTTTTATCTGACGTCGATGCGCCGTTCCATCAAAGGCAGGGCCCTCCTCCTGAACCTCAAAATGAAAGCCAGCCGCTGAGGGTGCTGTGCCATACATCTGCTCAGCAGCAGTATGCAGAATCTCTTGCCGTCTCTTAAGCCAGTCGGAGTGGGTCGCGACCTTTGCTCCTGAATTGAAGATCAGCGCTTTGGGCAGCGTCGATGACGGCGACAAAGGTGTCACTTCAGCCTCGGCTCTATGACTCAACAAGCCTGAACCTTGCGCTACCGACATAGCGACTAAACTGCATCCAAGCTTTGTAAAGTCCCGCCTTGTCTTCACTGACATCTCCCAATACGCTGGCTCAGCTTTAGTTGACTTGACACAGGTTAACCTGCGCACATCCTGTGGTGTTCTAATATCCACAAAATTGCGGACGCACGATGTGCCGAAGTCTGAGTCGAATGATGAAGACGCATCACAGATGCGCTCGAAGCTTATATCCAACTACTCTCTTCAAAAGTATAGGGAGAGCGTTGCGATCGTGACAGCATCGCATTCGCTGCATCATCGCCTTTGAACCGCTCTCGCTCCGGATCCCAACGCAGGCGTCTTCCCGTTTTCATCGCGATATGGTGCAGCAGGCAGGTCGAGCACGCCCTGTGGCCGATCTCTACTGGAGCCGTTGGCTGCTTCCTGCTCTTGATGCACTCAAGCCAGTTCGCATGTTGCTCGCTTGCGGTATAGAGATGAATCTCATCCGGACCAATCACTGAATCCAGAATCTTTGGATCGCTGGCCATCAGTGGCTCTATCTTCGCGACCTGTCCGGAACCAGCTGTCGGCGTAGTCATCACATCGCGCGTAACAAAGATCCAACCCTTCGTTCCATACCACTTGATGCCGTTAGGAAAATCTCCCGAGATGTCCATCGTCATTCCATTCGCATAGATCGCATGAGTCAGAAACTTTCCATGCACATTCCACAAACCGGTCTTAGGAAACTCAGCTGTCCCCCAGATCTCCACCGGCCCCGTGTACTCCGTATTCATGCCCCAGTGCGCCGTATCCACGTGGTGCGCGCCCCATCCCGTAATCATGCCTGCGCCGAACTGCTCCATTCGCAGCCATCCCGGCCTGTCGAATCCTTTGGTCGGCATGACGCGATCCACGGTATAGGCGATCTCCGGAGTCGATCCCAGCCATGCATCATAGTTAAATCCCTTCGGCACCGGCATCGGAGTTGCATCGCCGCCTGCGGGATCTCCCGGAAGCCCAATCTCCACATGCTTTACATCGCCGATACGGCCATTCCGCACCAGCTCGCATGCACGGTGAAACTGCTTCCACGATCTCTGCTGGCTTCCGATCTGCAAGATTCTCCCCGAAGCCTGCACTGCATCGCTTAGATAACGCCCCTCCGAGATCGTCAACGAAGCCGGCTTTTGAAGATACACGTCTTTGCCGGCTCTCACTGCCGCCGCAGCCACAATCGCATGCTGATGGTCGGGAGTCGAGATCACCACTGCATCGATCTCGTGATTCGCCAGCAGGTCGTGGTAATCGTGGTAAACCTTCACTGCGTCATAACGCGTATCCAGTTTTTTTGTGTAAGCCTCGTTGACGAACTGGCGCCCCAGTTCCGCTCGAGTCGTATCCAGATCGCATACCGCAATGACACGGGCGCCGTCACACTTGAAGATCGCCGGGAGATCGTGTCCACGGGAAATTCTCCCTACACCGATCGCGCCTACGTTAATCCTCTCGCTGGGGGCCATCTGTCCAAAAACAGTCGCCGGCACAATCGTGGGGAAGCCAACCGCAGCCGCCATCCCGGTCGCAGATCTCATAAACCTTCGTCGCGTTACGTCAGCCATAGACTCCTCTTTCGAGCATGATTCTAGTCCCAGTACGTTCCTACCACCCATGAGAAAAGACCGCAACTTCCCATTGAGATCCGGTTTTGAATGCCCCCAATAACGGAGAAAACTTCATGAGCCTCGCATTGACAGTCATACTTTTGCATCGGTATATTTTGCGACGCGTAATAAATGAACAAACTGAATCATCCAAGAGTTGCTGATTCCCCGAGGTTGGTCTTTTCGGCCATCGAAGCTCTTCCGTCGCCTGATGGATCTCTATCCGGAAACGCAAACGGGAGGGGTTATCTTCCAATGTTGATCCCTAAAAAAAGGCGCCGACTGCAAGGAATAAATCCCTGCAATACTTTATGGCCCGTCGGGAACTTTGCTCGATTTGTTTGATTTCGAAGATCAAAAATAACTACTCGCCTTGAACAAATCTATACGGGGGCTTTATGAGGCTTGCTGTTTTCGGCTGTTTCGCACTTTCTTTATCCATGACGGTCCTTTCCTATGGCCAGGCAGTCGACAGCCAGCTGATCTCTGGCACGGTTTCAGACGTAACCGGTGCCCTGGTGCCCAACGCGTCCGTCACCGTGACAAACGTTGGGACCGGACTCGCCAAAGTTGCTCAATCAAATACAGATGGAAATTATGTTGTTCTTAACCTTCCCATCGGACTCTATACCGTATCGGCGGTAGCCTCTGGCTTCAAGAAAGCTGTGGTCCAGGATATTCACGTAGATGTTGGCGGCAAACCCAACGTCCCAGTGATCCTGCAAATCGGCTCGGGAAACGAGTCGATTACCGTGCAGGCAAACGCACTGCAGATGAACACGACAAGCGCTCAAGTAGGAACGCTGGTAACAAGTCAGGAGGCGACGAACCTTCAACTGAATGGCCGCAATTACATTCAGCTGATTGCCTTGGCGCCCGGCGTCTCTCAGACAGTGGCCAGCGGATTTGCACTCTTTGGAACCTATGGAGTGGCCGGAGACGCGCAATCCGTAAATGGTGGACGCACAGACACGGCAAACTATTTTATCGATGGCGTGGATAACAAGGACAATGGTGGCGGAGGAAACAACTTCGTCAACATCTCGCCAGACGCTCTCGATCAGTTCCGAACGGCTTCCTCGGCCTATGACGCCAGCTACGGCGGAAGCTCGGGCGCAACCGTCAGCGTCGCCATTAAAAATGGAACAAAAGATTTTCACGGCGTGGCCTATGAATATCTACGCAACGATGCCATTCAAGCCTATGCTTTTCAGCCGCTCAATCAAGGAACGCCGGTAAAGCCGCCCTTACGCTATAACAACTTCGGATGGTTTGTTGGTGGCCCAATCTACATTCCCGGACACTTCAATACCAACAAGGACAAACTCTTTTTCTTTGTCGGCCAGGACTTTAAACGGCAGCGCACCTCTTCGGTGACACCAACCGTTGTTCCAACCGCTGCGCAGAAAAACGGCGACTTTTCTGGATCAGGCCCATCCTCTTATCCCATCAATCCTGCCACCGGCCAGCCATTCCCATCAGGGATTGTGCCTAAATGCGGTTCCGGCCAAACCACTGGCTGCATTACTCCAAATGGCAGTGCGTTAGCTAGTCTGTTTCCAGCCGCAAACTCTGCCGATGGGCAAAGCTTCAACTTTCTCAGCCTTAATCCCATCAACACGCAAGAGTACCTTGTGAAGATCGATTACAACGTAAACGCGAATAATCAGATCTCCGGTCACTATGTTCACGACTACTACACAAGTCTAGGTTCCCCTACCCAACTGATTACGTTCCTGCGTCAACTGCCGGGACTTACCTCATCGCTCCAATGGACGAGAACGATCAATGCAAAGACAGTTAACACATTCACAGGATCCTACTCCGGCAATGTGATTACGGAGACTACCGGGATAGGTCCTAATAGTCAGTTTGGACTTAGCAGCATTCTTCGATCGGACAATAACCTCACCTATCCCACCCTCTTCAATTTTTCTCCAGATATACCCACAGTCACAACGACAGGGTTCACAGCGTTGACCGCCACAGCCATTAACTTCAACAACTACCAGCGCGTCTATGCCGTCAAAGATGACCTATCCCACATCATCGGAAATCACAGTCTGAAGGTGGGTGTCTACGCCTGGCGCGGCCGCAAGAATCAGACCTCGATTCCCGCAATCAACGGCAGCTTTGGGTTTAATGGCAATACAGGCCAATCCGGCCAGCTAGCCACCAACCAGGCACTCGCCAATGAACTCATGGGACAATTCGCCACCTACCAGGAAGGAAGCAGCATTCAACAGGTCTGGGCACGCTTTTCTCAAGTAGAGACCTACATTCAGGATGACTGGACCGTAAATCGCCGCCTGACTCTGAATCTCGGCTTGCGTTGGCAGTATATGCAGCCCATCTTCAGCGGTCTGAATAATGGTTCGTCTTTTGATCCTAATTACTACGACGCGTCCCACGCTGCAACGGTAAATTCTTCAGGCATCATTACGAATAATCCTTATCCTTACAACGGCCTGGTTCTTCCAGGATCGGGCTTTCCAAAACAGGCGGACGGACGCGTCTCCGTAGTCAATGATCCGGCCGTGCTCGCACTCTTTCACAACCTGCCGCAGGGGCTGGTCAATACCTATTGGAATACTGCCGCGCCCAGGCTGGGCTTCGCTTACGACGTCGGCGGAGAACAAAACACTGTGATTCATGGAGGCTTCGGGATCTCCTATGAGCGCGTTGAAGGAAACTACTACTACGGTTCCGTCTCCCAACTTCCGTTCACTGCGGTCGCGAACGTCTCCAACGGAAATGTAGATACCTTGACTACAGCCGCTCCCGTCACGGGAAATCCCAGCACCGTTACGAACTCCTACGATCGCAACCTGCAGCCTCCACGAGTCAAAAACTGGAGCGTCGGCGTACAGCAGAAACTGTTCAACGACACCATTCTGGAACTGAACTACGTCGGGACCAGCTCCGCCAATCTAAGTTATTACAAGAACATCAATCAGCTTCCGGTTGGAACGCAGCAGGCGCGTCCTGGCATCTCACCCCAGGCACTGCGGCCCTATCTCGGTTATCAGGACATCTTCCAAAGCGTCAATGGAGCTATCTCCAACTACAATTCGCTTCAGGCTCGCCTGCAAAAAAAATTCCAGGGGGGCGGCACGGCCAGTGTGTCCTACACCTGGTCTAAATCGCTCACCGACGCCCAGGACTATAACTACAATCCTCAAGACAGCTTCAATCTCAGAGCCGATTACGGTCCGCAACGCTACAACCAGCCTCAGATATTCGTCGCCAGCTATGTCTATCCTTTGCCCTTCTGGCAGAGCGGAAGCGAATGGTACAAGAAGGCACTCGGCAAATGGCAGGTTTCAGGGATCACTCGCATCTCGTCTGGCTTACCCATCAACGTAACTCAACCAGCCAATACAACCGTATCCGGCGATGGGGTCACCTCTGTGCTGGAACGGCCAGATCTGGTCGGAGATCCATTCGCAGGAACCCACGGCAAGCAGTTTCTCAATCCATCCGCCTTTGCCACTCCAACTGCTGGAACCTTTGGCAACCTCCAGGCCTATGGCATCAGGGGCCCGATCTACAACAACTGGGATGCCTCTCTGCAAAAGACCTTCCCGCTCTATGAAAACCTCGGCGTTGACTTTCGCGCGGAGATGTTCAACGTACCCAATCATCTATCTTCTTTCACCGTCGCAAATACATTGGGCTCCAGTAACTTCGGGCAGGTGACAGCAGCAACCGATCCCAGGACCATGGAATTCGCTCTTCGGCTTCATTTCTAACGAAGCTGAATCATTTATCTTTCCGGCACGGACGCTTCTCATGGTTCGTGCCGGATTTCTTTATTGCTTATAAGCGAATTGCGCAGATCTTCCTTTCTGATGTCCACTCAGACAATCTTTCCTTTCAAGATTTGGCGTGGTTGATCCCCAATAAATCACGCATTAAAATTTTCTATACTGGGAAAACGAGGCAAATCTTCGTTCAGAGACTCCTTTGTGTCACGATTGGTCAGAGGAAGCCTGCGTTCCACGGAATCCCTCAACCAACACAAGCGGAGAGAGCATGACCACAAGTACGTCCGAGACAGAGAGGCCTGAACTCACAGTTGGCGTCCTCGCCCTCCAGGGGGCCTACGACGCCCACGCCCAGGCCCTGCGCAAGCTCGGTACAATCCCGAAACTCGTCCGTCTCCCCGCCGACCTCGAAGGGATCGATGGCCTCATCATGCCCGGTGGCGAATCCACAACCATGCTCAAATTTCTCGAGCAGCGTGGCTTCTTCGATGTCCTCCAGGGCTTCGTCCATAACACTCCAACCTTCGGAACCTGCGCCGGCGTCATTCTTCTAGCCAAGGATGTCACTCATCCCGCGCAGAAATCTCTCGGCGTGCTCGATGTCACAGTGGAGCGCAACGCATACGGCCGCCAGATCGACTCAACCATCCTCGAGACCGATTCCAAGCTCCCCGGCGGCCCGCTCGAGATGGTCTTTATCCGCGCGCATCACGCGAACCGGCCAAAAGGTCGAGACTCTCGCCATCCGCGCAGATCACCCCGTGTTGGTTCGTGAAGGCCACCTGCTCGCTGCGACCTTTCATCCCGAGTTGGGCCACGACATCCGCGTCCACCAGCTCTTTGTCGACATAATTCGCCAGCACAAAAAAGGGTGTTAGTGCGATCTCCCTCTGGACGATCCCATCCAGACCGCAATCGCCAAAAATTGAAGACCAAGCGTCCATTCGACTGCGAGCCCAAACATAGAGCTCCCCACGCCCCGCGCAGCCAGAACCGCCAAAGCCACAAACAGCACCACCAGGCTCACACCCATAGCAGCGCGTCCATATTGCGTGGACCTCGCCCGCACAAAGGTAGGCCGCGATTTAGCCGGCACCTTGGCCGCAACGCGTGCTGCAAACTCCACAGGAATCATGGCCGAGATCTCCGGGACACGCTCCAGCTCGCCAATAATCTGAGCATCGAACTCGCGATCCTTCCGTTCCTTCGCCAACATCAACTCATCGTCATGATCCCATCTCACTTCATCACCGGACATGGCGACCTCCCTTCTCTCTCCGTCTGCTCCTGCAACCGTTCGCGAAGCTTCTTTCTCCCGCGATGCAGATGCGTCCGGATTGTCCCGATCGGCATCCCCAGTGCGGCCGCAATCTGTTCATAACTGCGCTCTTCCTGATGGTAGAGCACAAGCACCGTCCGCTCGATACCGCTCAACCCCTGCAGCTGTTCTTCAACACGCAGGCGAAACTCCCTCTCCTCCATCTGCTGCTCGGCGTTGCGGTCCGGATGCTCTAGCCGGTCCTCCCAGGCACTCCCCTCTTCCGAGATCGAGACCAGCGGTCGATCCGTGCGTCTGCGCCGTTTCCACTCGTTCTGCGCCACATTCACCGTGATGCGATAAAGATAAGTCGTCACCAGGGACTCGCCCCGAAAGTTCGGAAGCGACTTGTAGAGCCGAAGAAAGACCTCCTGCGCCAGGTCCTCCAGATGCTCACGGCTTCCCGTCAACCGATACAGCGTGCGAAACACCATGGCCTGGTGCTCCCCCACAACCTGCTCGAAGCTGAGATCGGTACTCACAGGAAACGTTAGACCTCGACGGCTAGCGAAAGTTTCAGTACGAAGAATGAAACTTAATTGCCCCCTCTTTGTCTAACGCTGGCAGAAAGGAAGGTCCATCCATGGAAGCCTTCAATAGCCCTTTTATCATTCCCATCGGCGCGTTCGCTGTCGCCATCGTCGCCATCGCCGGAGGAATCTGGTCCGACATCCATAGTAAGAGAATTCGCGCCGACCAGCGCATGGCCATGCTGGCCCGGGGAATATCGATCGACGATGTCGAAAAGGTCCTCGGCAAAGTCCGTGAAGAGGAGCGCGGCCCCAAAGACCCGTTGCGCAGCCTCAGCAACGCCCGCCGCACCGGAATCGTCCTCGTCTCCTCCGGCATCGGCATCATGCTCTTCTTTATTACCCTCATGGTCATTCTCAACGAACGTGAGGTGCTCTGTGGCGCTGCCGCCGGCCTCGTTCCTCTCGCCATCGGCATCGGCTTTTTTGTCGACTACAACCTGCAAAAGCGCGAGCTATCGCGCTTTGGCATGGAGATCGAGCCCAGCCAGCCTCGCTAGGCCAGCCCCAGGCCCCCATCGACCGTCATGATCTGCCCCGTAATAAAGGTCGGCGCGGTCGCGAAAAACAGGACAGCTGCCGCAACATCCGCGGCCTTTCCATTGCGCTGCATCGGCGTCTTCCGCGCAAAATGCTCATAGGCCTCTTCGATCTCGCCCTGAACAATCATTCCCGGAGCCACGCAGTTCACGCTCACCTCCGGAGCCCATGCCTTCGCCATCGTCTGTGACAGCATGTGCACTGC
>Ga0193742_1000343_pt1 | contig 33124 bp, 18 predicted proteins | sample L2c1metaG_FD_165511 | JGI IMG/M metagenome (GOLD analysis project Ga0193742, IMG submission 165511) | Soil microbial communities from a riparian zone of the East river system, Colorado, United States - L2c1 | ecosystem: Environmental > Terrestrial > Soil > Riparian zone | place: USA: East River... | reverse complement strand
CGTCGGTCAGCACGATGCCCGGCGCGTCGAGCAGGACCGTGTCGGCCTCGGGGAGCTTGCCGCGCACGGCCTCGGTCGCCACCACGAGCCGGGCGCCCGCGTCGGCGAGCAGGTAGGCGAGCCGGTCGGCCGGATGCGACAGGTCCAGCGGCAGGTACGCCGCGCCGAGCTTCAGCACGGCCAGCACGGCGGCGACCATGTCGGCCGAGCGTGGCACGGCGAGCGCGACCACGTCCTCCGGCCCGACCCCGTGCCGCCCCAGCAGCTCGGCGAACTGGTTGGACCGGGTGTCGAGCTGCGCGTAGGTGAGCGTGACCGACTCGTCGACGACCGCGTCGGCGTCCGGTTTCGCCGCCACGCAACGGGCGAACAGCTCCGGCACGGTCAGTTCCGGCACCACGCGGTCGGTGGCGTTGAACCCCTCGACGACGGCCCGCCGCTCCGCGCCGGTCAGCAGGTCCACGCCGTCCAGGCGCGTGCTCGGGTCGGCGACCACGGCGCTGAGCAGGGTGACCAGCCGCCCGCCGAGTGACGCGACGGTCTGCGCGTCGAACAGGTCGGTCGCGTACTCCAGCCGGCAGTCGAGGCGGCCGGAGGCGTGGTCGGCGAAGCTGAACACCAGGTCGAACTTGGCGGTGCGGCTGCGGAACGGCACCGGCTCGACGGTGACGCCGGGCAGCCCGAGCCAGTCGCCGCTGACGTTGTGGTGCCCGACCATCACCTGGAACAGCGGGTTGCGTGCCACCGACCGGGGCGGGTTGAGCCGCTCGACCACCGACTCGAACGGCACGTCCGCGTGCGAGAACGCGGCGAGGTCGTGCTCGCGGACCCGCTCGACCAGCTCGGCGAACGTGTCGCCGCCGGTCACCGAGGTCCGCAGCACCAGCGTGTTCACGAAGAACCCGACCAGGTCGTCGAGCGCGTCGTCCACCCGGCCGGCGATCGGCGCGCCGATCGGGAGGTCCGTGCCGGCGCCCATCCGGTGCAGCAGCGCGGCGACCGCGGCGTGCAGCAGCATGAACATGCTCGCGCCCGTCGCCGAGGACAGTGCCCGCAGCCCGTCGCTCACCTCGGCGGGCAGCGACAGCAGTTCCTCCGCGCCACGGAACGTCGGCCGGGCCGGGCGTTGCCGGTCGGTGGGCAGCGCCAGCTCCCGCGGCGCGCCGTCGAGCACACGCGCCCAGTAGTCGAGCTGACGGGGCGCGAGCTCGGTGAGCAGCTCTCGTTGCCACAGCGAGTAGTCCGCGTACTGCACGGGCAGCGGCGGCAACTGCGGCGCCGCGCCGGCGCGGCGGTCCTCGTAGGCGGTGACCAGGTCGCGCAGGAACGGCCGGTCCGACCACTCGTCGGTCGTGATGTGGTGCAACAGGATCACGACGACGTGGTCGGTCTCGGACACCCTGGCGACCGTCAACCGCACCGGCAGCTCCGTGGCCAGGTCGAACGGCCGCTCGACCGCCTCCTGGACGACGGTCTCGGTGAAGTCCACCAGCTCGACGGCCGGCTCGCTGCCCGCCGGCAGGACCCGTTGGTACGGCTGGCCGTCCCGCTCGCCGAACACCGTGCGCAGCGCCTCGTGCCGCGCGACGACGTCGGTCAGCGCGGCCCGCCACGCGGCGACGTCGAACGGTCCACGCAGCCGGAACACCAGTGGGAAGTTGTACGCCGCGCCCGTGCCCTCGAGCTGCTGGATGACCCACAACCGTTGCTGCGCGAAGGAGAGCGGCAGCTCGTCCGGCCGGTCGCGCGCCACGAGCGGCGGTCGGGACGGGCTCGCCGCGGTGGCGGCCCGCGCGGCCAGCTCGGCGACCGTCGGCGCCTCGAACAGGTCCCGGATGGACAGGTCGACCCCGAGCGCGGTGCGGGCCCTGCTGATCAGCCGGGTCGCGAGCAGTGAGTGGCCGCCGAGGTCGAAGAACCCGTCGCCGGCCCCGACCGACGGCACGCCGAGCACCTCGGCGAACAGGTCGCACAGGACGCGTTCCCCGTCGGTCCTCGGTGCGCGGCCGCCGGCCGTGGCGATCTCGGGCGCCGGCAGCGCCTTGACGTCCAGCTTGCCGTTCACGGTCAGCGGCAGGTGGCCGACCGAGGTGATCGCGGCCGGGACCATGTAGTCCGGCAGTGTGGCCCTCAGGTGGTCGCGCAGACCGTCCGCAGTGGACACCACGTACGCCAGAAGTCGTTTGGTGGCACCGTGGTCCACGGCGACCACCGCGGCCTGGGTCACCTCGGGGTGGCTCGTGAGCGCCGCCTCGATCTCGCCGAGCTCGACGCGGTAGCCGCGGATCTTGACCTGGTCGTCGGTGCGGCCGAGGAAGTCGAGGTTGCCGTCCCCGCGCCGGCGGACCAGGTCGCCGGTGCGGTACATGCGTTCGCCGGGCGCGCCGAACGGGTCGGCGACGAACCGTTGCGCGGTCAGGCCGAACCGGTCGTGGTAGCCGCGGGCCAGCCCGATGCCGGCGATGTACAGCTCGCCGGGGGTGCCGGGCGGCACCGGGCGCAGGCGCGCGTCGAGCACGTGGCCCCTGGTGTTCCAGATCGGCTTCCCGACCGTCGGCGTCGCCGAGTCCACTGTGGACGCACCGAGGGCGTTGATGGTGTACTCGGTCGGCCCGTACAGGTTGTAGCCGTAGGTGCCGCCGGTGTCGCGCAGCCGACCCCAGACCGCGTCGGACACGGCCTCGCCGCCGAGCAGCACCAGCGGCGGCACGTGCCCGTCCAGCAGGCCCTCCTCGAACAGCAGCCGCGCGTAGGTCGGAGTCACGTTGACGACGTCGATCCGGTGCCGCTCGCAGTAGGCGACGAGCGCCTCGGCGTCGCGGCGCAGCTCCTCGTCGCACACGCGGACCTCGTGGCCCTCGACGAGCCAGAGCAGCTCCTCCCACGACATGTCGAACGCGAACGACACGGTGTGGGCGATCCGCAGCCGCCGTCCCGCGGCCGCGACAGTCGGACCGAAGATCTCCGCGCGGTGGTTGAGCTGCATGTTGGTCAGCCCGCGGTACGGGGTGACCACGCCTTTCGGCCGGCCGGTCGAACCGGACGTGTAGATCACGTACGCCGGGTGCTCGAGCCGGCCGGGCAGCCCGTGCGCGAACAGGGGCCGCTCGGAGTCGGCGATCGCATGGTCCGGCGATGTGTCCAGCTCGGCGCGCAGGTCCGGGTCGTCGAGCCGCACGGCGTCGCGGGACAGCATCGGGTCCACAGTGGACATGGAGAGCAGGCACACCGGGTCGGTGTCGGCGACCATCATGCGCAGCCGGTCGACCGGGTGGTCGAGGTCCAGCGGCAGGTACGCCGCACCCGTGCGCAGGACCGCGAACAGCGCGACGACCATCTCGATCGACCGGGGCAACGCCAGCGCCACCACGGTTTCCGGCATGGCGCCCCTGGCGAGCAGGTGGCGGGCGAGCTGGTTGATCCGCCCGTCCAGCTCGGCGTAGGTCAGGGTTCGCTCGCCGAAGACGAGCGCGGACTCGCGCGGGGTCAGGGCGGCCTGCCGGGCGAGCAGGTCGGCGACCGTGTCGTCCGGCACCGGGTGCTGGTTCGCGGCCCACTCGGTCGCCAGCGTCTCGTGTTCGTGGCTCAGCAGGAGATCCAGCCGGCCGACCGTCGCATGTGGATTCGCGGCGAGCCGGTCGAGGAGCGTGGTGAAGCGGTCGAGGTAGGCGCGGGCGGCCTCGTCGTCGAACACGTCCGGCCGGTACTCGAGCTTGACCTTCATTCTCGGTCCCGGGGTGAGCACGAGGGTCAGCGGGTAGTGCGTCGCGTCGACACTGCCGGCCGCCGTGATGCCGTACCGCTCGCCGAGCGCGGCGTACGCGTCGGCGTCGACGAAGTTCTGCAGCACGTACAGGGTGTCGAACAGCCTGGCGTGCCCGGACTCGTGCTGCAGCTCGCCGAGCCCGAGATACTCGTGCGACATCAGCGCGGTGCGCTGGTCCTGGATGCGCCGCAGCAGCGCACCGACCGTCTCATGTGGATCGAGCGCGACCCGCACCGGCACGGTGTTGAGGAACAGGCCGAGCGTGCTCTCCACGTCCGGCACCTCGGTGGGCCGGCCGGCGACCGTGGTGCCGAACACCACGTCGTCGCGGCCGGTGGCGCCGGCGAGCACGAGCGCCCACGCGGCATTGAGCAGCGCGTTGAGGGTGACGCCGGCCTCGCGGGCGGCGGCCTGGAGCCGTGCCTGGTCCAGCTCGGTCAGGTGCCGGCGCGGGATGGCGGGCGACATGGCGCCCTCGGCGCGGCCGACGAGCGTCGGCTCCGCGAGGCCGGACAACGCGTCCCGCCATGCCGACCGCGCCGCCGCGACGTCCTGTGTGGACAGCCAGACGAGGTAGTCGCGGTAGTCGCCGGGCTTGGGCAGGTCGTGGTCGTCGCCGCCGCGTTCGTACAGTGACAGCAGCTGGTCGAGGAACCGGCCTTCCGACCAGCCGTCCCAGAGGATCAGGTGGTGGCTCGTGACGAGCCGGTCGGTGCCGTCGTCGAACCGGAACACCCGCATGCGGCACAGCGGCGGCCGGGCGAGATCGAAGCGGACCGCGCGGTCGGCGGCCATCAGCTCCTCGGCCGCCGCGCGATCGGCCACGTCGTGCACGGTGATCGGCAGTTCCGGGGCCGCGGCGATGAACTGGACCGGGCCTTGCAGGCCGTCGCTGGTGAAACCCGCGCGGAGACTGGGGTTCCTGGCGAGCAGGGTGGCGCACGCGGCGCGCAGCCGGTCGAGGTCGAGCCTGCGGTCGAAGTCCAGCGCGCCCTGCGCGGTGTAGACGTCCAGCTCTGCGGTGTCGTAGCCGGCGTGGAAGAACAGCCCTTCCTGCAAGGGGGACAGCGGCCAGACGTCGTCGACCGGCTCCGTGCTCAGGCGGGCCAGCTCGGCCGGGGTGAGCGTGACGAGCGGCTGGTCGCCGGACAGCTCACGCAACGCGTCGCGCCAGTGGCCGGCGAGCGCGTGGACGTCGTCCTCGGTGAGGCCGCCCGCCCACGTCCAGGTGGCGCGAAGCCGCACCCCGGCCGGGGTCTCCGCGCACACGGTGTCGAGCTGGAGGACGTGCGACATGCCCAGGTCCGGATCCGGCAGCAGCGTTGGCGCCTCCGGTGCGGGCGCCCAGTCCTCCTGCTGTGCCACGGGAAAGCGGCCGAAGTAGTTGAACAGCACCTGTGCGGGCGGCAGCTGGGCGAGCAGCGGTGCGGCCTGTGCGTTGAGGTGGCGGAGCATGCCGTACCCGATGCCGTGGTCGGGCGCCGCACCCAGTGCCTTCCTGACCAGCTCGAGCTGCGCCCGGGTGTCCGATGTGGACTTGAGGCGGGCCGGCTGGACGCTGGTGAGCCAGCCGACCGTGCGAGACAGGTCGAGGTCGCCCTCGCGACCGTGCCGTTCCACGTCGACGAGCAGGTCGCCGTCCCCGCGCCAGCGGGTGACCGCGATCCGCAGCGCGGTGAGCAGCACGTCGGTCAGATCCTTGCCGAGCAGCGGTTCGGTGTCGTCGGTGGACAGCTCGACGACGTGCGCGCGCAGGTCGCGGACGACGCCGGGCCGTGCGCCGGGAGTGAGGTCGGCGCCGGGAGCGAGGGTCTCGGTCCAGTGGGTCAGTTCGGCGAGCCGGTGCGGCGCCTGGGCCTGCTCGGCGACGCTCCTGGCGAACCGGCGCAGCGACGTGGGTACCGGCGGGAGGGTGGCGCCCTGCCACGCGGTGGCCAGGTCCTCGAACAGGATCCGCCACGAGACCCCGTCGACGACCAGGTGGTGCGCGACGATCAGGAGCCGGCCGGGCGCGGCGCCGGCGTCGAACCAGACGAACCGCACCATGACACCGGACGCGGGGTCGAGACGGTCGACGGCCGCCCGCGCCTCGGCGTCGACCGTGTCCAGGCCGGTGACCCGGCGCAGTGCCACGGGTGCGGTGGGCCGGGTCTCGAGCGCCCAGAGCACCGGCGCGATCCTGGTGAGCCGCTGGCGGAGGCCGTCGTGCCGGTCGACCACGGCCTGGAGTGTCGTGCGCAGACGCGCTTCCGTCGCCCCGGCGGGGGACTGGACGAGCATCGACAGCGTGAACCGGTCGATCGGCCCGCCGCGTTCGCGGAGGTGGTGGACGACCGGGAGGAGTGGGACGGCACCGATGCCGTCGGTGTCCTGTGTGGTCGGTGCCGGCGCGGTCCGCGCGGCGAGCGCGGCCGGGGTCCGGCGCTCGAAGACGTCCTTGGGGCTGATGTCCACACCGGACTTCCTGGCCTGGCTCGACACCGTGATCGACAGGATGCTGTCGCCGCCGAGGGAGAAGAAGTCCTCGTCCGCGCCGACGTGGTCGAGCTTGAGCACGGTGGCGAAGATGTCGCAGAGCGTCCGCTCGCGGTCGTTCCGCGCGGTCGCGCTCGTTCGTTCGCGCGCCGGGGCGGGGAGCGCGTCGCGGTCGACCTTGCCGCCGGCCGCGCGGGGGAGGTCGTCGAGGGCGATGACGACGTCCGGCACCACGGTCAGCTCGTGCTCGAGCCGGGCGCGGATGGCGCCGGTGTCGAGGCCGGCGGGGACGACGTAGCCGACGAGCCGGGTGCCGTGCACGGCCGCGGCGGCGTGGGTGACACCCGGTTGCCGTGCGAGCCGGACCTCGACCTCGCCGAGCTCGACGCGGTTGCCCCGAATCTTGACCTGGTGGTCGGCGCGGCCGACGTAGTGCAGGACGCCGTCGACCAGCCGGACGAGGTCGCCGGTGCGGTACATGCGGTCGCCGGGCGCGCCGAACGGATCGGCGACGAACCGGTCGGCGGTGCGGGCCGGGCGGTCGTGGTAGCCGCGGGCGAGCTGCGGTCCCGCGATGTACAGCTCGCCGTCGGGCGCCGGGCGGAGCCGGTGGTCGAGTACGTAGGCGCGGGTGTTCGCGACGGGCCGCCCGATCGGGACGTCGCCCGGCCCGGTGGCCGGCCAGGAGGTGACCTGGACGGCGGTTTCCGTTGGGCCGTAGACGTTGTGGAGGGGGATGCCGGTGGTCGTGCGCCAGCGCTCGGCCAGCTCCCCGGTGAGCGCCTCGCCGCCGCCGAACACCCGCCGCAGGCTGCGCAGACCGTCCACATCGGACGCGAGCAGCGGCGCCAGCATGGCCGAGACGGTCATGAGCGTGGTGACGCCGTGGGTCCGGACGAGCCCCGTGAGCGCGTCGGCGTCGCGGTGGTCGTGCGGCCAGGCGACGACCACGGCCGCGCCGGTCGACAGCGGCCAGAAGATCTCGAGCAGCGAGGGGTCGAAGCTCGCGGAGATCTGGTGGAGGACGCGGTCGTCTCGGGTCAGTTCGAACTCGTGCTGCAGCCAGGCGAGCTGGTTGGTGATCGCGCGGTGGGGGACGAGGACGCCCTTGGGTTGCCCGGTGGAGCCGGAGGTGTAGATGAGGTACGCGGCGTCGTCCGGCGAGACGTGGGGGCCGGGTGTGGCGGCGGTCGGCGCGGTGCGGGCGGCTCGGACGTCGCGGACGTCGGCGGCGGTGAGCACGGTCCGTGCGCCGGAGTCGGCGAGCATGAACTCCCGCCGCTCGGTCGGGTGGTCGGCGTCCACGGGAAGGTAGGCCGCGCCGGTCCGAAGCACCCCGAGCAACGCCACGATCAGCTCGACCGATCGGGGAATCTGAACGGCCACGATGGAGTCGGGCCCCGCTCGCAGGTGGTGTGCCACCGCTGCTGCCCACTCGTCCAGTTCCGCGTAGGTCAGTCGTGCCGCGCCGGCGATCAGCGCCACCGCGTTCGGGGTGGTGGCCGCCTGAGTGCGGAACGCGGCGTCGAGGGTGGCCGGGGGCACCGCCAGTGTCGGGCCGACCAACACCGGCGTCGGGCCGGTGAGCGGGGTGGCCAGATCGCCGGTCAGCACGCGCGTCAGCAGGTCGACGATCCGGTCCACCGCAGGGATGCGCGCGCGGTCGTACTCCACCTGGATCGTGAGCCGGTCGCCGGGCACCACGATCAGCGCCAGCGGGTAGTGGCCCGAGCCGAAGGCCGACGCGTTCGCGACCTCTCGCGGGAGCGCCATCGGATAGTTCTCGAACACCACCAGCGTGTCGAACAGCGGACCGGTCGGCCGTTGCAGCTCCGCGAGGCCGACGTGGTGGTGCGCGGTCAGCTCGGCCTGCGTCGCCTGGAGGGTGGCCAGCACGTCGGACAGCGGTTCGCCAGCGCGCCAGCGCGCGCGGACCGGCAGGGTGTTCGCGAACAGGCCGATCATGCCTTCGATGCCGGGCACCTCGGTCGAGCGCCCTGACACGGTCGTGCCGAACACGACGTCCGTGCGGCCCGTCAGCTCGCCGAGCACCACACCCCACGCGCCCTGCACCACCGTGCTCAGCGTCAGGCCCAGCTCACGTGCGCGTGTCGCCAGCGGCTCGGCCGGCAGCTCGACCGTCCGCCGCGCCGGGATCGGCTCGGCCGCGGCCGGGGGCGCGAGCAACGTCGGCTCGGCGCCGGTCAGCGCCTCCCGCCACGGCGCCGTCGACGGGTCCTGCGCGGCCAGCCAGCGGTGGTACTCGCGGAACGGGGGCACCGGCGGCAACGCCTCGTTCCGGTACCGCGCAAGCAGTTCGTGGACCAGGATCGGCGCGGACCAGCCGTCCGTCGCGATGTGGTGCAGCGTCAGCACGAGCCACGTGCGGTCGGCGCGGACCAGCGTCACCCGCAGCATCGGCGGCCGCGCGAGGTCGAACCGGACCGCGCGCTCGGCCGCCGCGACCTCCTCGACGTCACCCGTGACCTCTTGCCACGGCAGCGGAACCTCGTCCGCGATCACCTGGATCATGCGGCCGTCCGGCAGCTGGCGGAAGCCGGCGCGCAGCGGCGCGTGCCGGTCCAGCACCTCCTGCGCCGCCCGCCGCAGCGCCGTGGCGGACACCTCGCCGCGCAGCTCCACCGTCTGCTGCACCAGGTACACGTCGGTCGCCGTCGTGTCGTACTGCTCGTGGAAGAAGAAACCCGCCTGCAGCGGGGTCACCGGCAGCACGTCCGCCACCGGGCCCAGTTCGTCCACTTCGGACTGAGTCAGCTCGACCAGCGGGAAGTCCGACGGCGTGTGGCCGACACCCTCCAGCGCCGCGAGCCTGCCGAGCACCTCCACCCACAGCTCCGCGAGCGCGGCCACCTCTGTCGAGGACAGCGCCCCGCTCGGCCACGACAGCGTCGCGACCGGCTCGCCGTCCCGCACCAGCGCGTTGATCTCCAGGGCATGCCCGAACGGCATGGCCGGGTCCGCGCCGCCGCCCAACGTCTCGGACCCCGTGAAGCGGCCGAGGTAGTTGAACAGGATCTGCGGGCTCGCCGCCGGCTCGGGGAACCGGTCCCGCAGCAGCCCGAAGCCGATCCCGTTGTCCGGCACCGACCGCAGCTGCTCCTTCACCCGCCGCACCGCGCTCGCCAGGTCGCCGTCGCCGGGGTCCAGCCGCACCGGGAACGTGCTCGTGAACCAGCCGACCGTGCGGGACACGTCCACCGCCCCGACAACGTGCTCCTCCCGGCCGTGTCCCTCCAGCTCGACGAGCACCTCGGCGCCCGCGTCCCGCCACAGTCCGACCGCCACCGCGAACGCGGTCAGCAGCACGTCGGGCGCCGAGCATCCAAACGCCGCCGGTACCCGGTCCGTCACGCCGGCGGGCAGCGACACCGTGCGCGTCCGGCCGGTGGCCGCGACGTCGACGGCCGGGTCCAGCCGCCGCGCGCCCAGCGTCGGGTCGGAGCCGGTCAGTTGCCGGCGCCAGAAGGGCAGCTCCACCTTGCGGTCCACATCGGACAGCAGGGTCGCCCAGCGCCGGAAGGAGGTGCGCACCGGCAGCGGGTCGTCGCCGGCGGCCATCCTGGCCAGATCCTCCGCGATGATCCGCCACGAGACGCCGTCGACCACGAGGTGGTGTGCTACCAGAAGCAGCCGGTCGGGGAACCGCACGGCACGCAGCATCCGGCCCGCCCTCGGCGCGAGCTGCGCCGCGGCAAGGCGTTCCTGCAGGCCGACGGCCGCGTCCGGTCCCACCCGGTCGAGCACGTCCGCCGCCCGCACGGCGCCCCGCGGCGGCACCTCGAGTGTCCACTCCGGACTCAGGCGGGCGCGGAGCAGGTCGTGGTGGTCGAGCAGTCGCCGCAGCAGCGCCTCGGCGTCCACCTCGGACGGCAGCGGCACCAGCAGCGACTGGTAGAAGCCGTCGACCGGGCCGTCGACCCGGCCGAGCCATCCGACGATCGGCGTCGCCGGCACGGCGCCGGTGCCGTCGTCGCTGACCGGGACCGGCGCCGCGCGGCCGGCGACCGCGGCCAGCGCCGCCACCGTCCGGTGCCGGAACACGTCTCTCGGCGTCACGGTCAGCCCCGCCGTCCTGGCCCGGCTGACCAGCTGGATCGCGATGATGCTGTCGCCGCCCAGCTCGAAGAAGCTGTCGTGGACCCCGACCTCCGGCAGCCGCAGGACGTCCGCGAACAGGCCGGCGAGCACCCGTTCCGCGTCGGTCGTCGGCGCCGCGCCGCCCGCCTGCGCGGCCCAATCCGGCTCGGGCAGCGTCTTGGCGTCGAGCTTTCCGTTCGGTGTCAACGGGAGCGGCGTGTCCAGCACGAGGAACACGGTCGGCACCAGGTACTCCGGCAGCGCGGCGGCGACCGCCGACCGCACCGCGGTGACGTCGATGTCCATTCCGGACAGATAGGCGACCAGTCGCGGCGCGGCCCGCTGGTCGGTGCGCGCCAGCACGGCCGCCTGCGCGACGCCGGGCTGCCGCAGGAGCACGCTCTCGATCTCGCCCGGCTCGACCCGGTGCCCCCGGATCTTGACCTGACTGTCCACGCGCCCGAGGAACTCCAGGTCACCGGTCGCCGTCCAGCGCACCCGGTCGCCCGTGCGGTACATCCGGGAACCGTTGCCGCCGAAGGGATCCGCGACGAACCGCGACGCGGTCAGCGCCGCGCGGCCGAGGTAGCCGCGGGCCAGTCCGCGGCCGGCGACGTACAGCTCGCCGGTGACCCCGACGCCGACCGGCCGCAACATGGCGTCCAGCACGTACAGCCGCGTGTTCGGGTCCGGCCCGCCGATCGGGACCGGGCCGGACCAGCCCGGCTCGGCGAGCCACAGCGTCGAGTTGACGGTCGCCTCGGTCAGGCCGTACGCGACCACCACGCGCTGCGTCGGCGACCACCGCGCGACCAGCTCGGCCGGCACCGCCTCGGTGCCGACCACGAGCACCGCGCCGTCGGGCAGCCGGCAGTCCGCCGGCAGCGCCGCGACGAGCGACGGCGGCAGGATCAGGTGCGTGACACCGTGTTCGGCGAGGTAGTCGGTCAGCTCCGGCCCAGCGACCCGCCGGTGCTCGGGCACCACGACGACCCGCGCGCCGGTGCCGAGCGCCATGCACAGGTCCCACACGGCGACGTCGAACCCGACCGAGGCGAACTGCAGCACGCGGCTGGACGCGGTGACCCCGAGCCGGGCGACGGCCGTCTCGATGAGCGAGCCGATGCCGTCGTGTGAGACCACGACGCCCTTCGGCCGCCCGGTCGAGCCGGACGTGTAGATGACGTAGGCCGCACCGGGCAAAAGGACCGCGACGTCCACATCGGACGGTGAGTACCTGGTGAGGTCGACGTCGTCCAGCTCGACGAGCGGCGCGGGCGGCAGCTCGGCGGCGAGCGCGGCGGTCGTCAGCACCAGCCGCGCGCCGGAGTCGGTGAGCATGTACGCCAGCCGGTCTGCCGGGTGGTCGAGGTCCAGCGGCAGGTACGCGGCGCCCGTCTTCAGCACGGCCAGCAGCGCGACCACCAGGTCCGCGGACCGCGGCAGCGCCACCGCGACGACGTCCGCAGTGGACACCCCACGGTCGATCAGCAGGCGCGCCAGCCGGTTCGCGGCCGCGTTCAGGGCCGCGTAGGTCAGCGTGACGTCCTCGCACACCACCGCGACCGCGTCCGGCGCGAGCCGTGCCTGCCGCTCGAACGCGGCCGGCCAGGTCACGTCGTCGGTGTCCGCCGGGTCGGTCCCGAAGTCGAGGAGCCTCCTCAGCGCGGCGGGCGGCACCAGCTCGATCGTCCTGAGTGGACGGTCGGAGCCCAGTGCGGCGAGCACGGCACGCAGCCCGTCCTCGTGGGTGGCCAGGTCCGCGGGCCCGCACACCGACGCGTCGCCGTCGAGCAGCACGGCGAACGACCCGTCCGCCTGCTCCAGGATGTTGACCACGAGGTCGTGCGCGGGCCCGCGCCACAGGTCGTGTGCGACGCCGAGGCCGGGGTCCTTTGCGTAGCCGATGACGTTCACGGTCGGGCCGACGAGCCCTTCGACGCCACCGTCGACACCCAGTTCCCGCGCCAGCTCCTCGGCGCGGAACCGGCTGTGCCGGACGATCGACGACACCTCGGCGTCCACAGTGGACGCGACGGCGGACAGCGGCGCGTGCGGGTCGACCGGAACCCGCAGCGGCACGACGTTCGCGCACATGCCGGGCACCTGCCCGACGCCACGGCCGGTGACCGGCATGCCGAGCACCACCTCGCGGGCGCCGGTGATCCGCTGCGTGTACCCGGCGACGACCGCGATCAGCAGCCGGGCCGGCGTGGTCGACAGCTGGGTCGCCAGCTCCCGCAACGGTTCGCCGTCGACGACCAGGGAGCGGCGCTCGACCGCGCTGGTCGGCGTTGTCGGCCGGTCGAGCAGCCGGGCCGGCTCCGGCGCGCCGGCGAACCGGTCGAGCCAGAACTCGCGGTCGGCGCCGCGCCGCCGGCCGCCCTGGTATTTCTGGTCGTCCGCGACCAGCCTGGCGAGCGACCAGTCCACCTCGGACCGCGCGGTGCCCGCGTACCGAGCGGCGACGTGCCGGAGCATCAGGTTCATGCCGACGCCGTCGATCACCACGTGGTGGTAGGACTGGTACCACCACACGCGGTCCGGCAGCACCAACAGCGCGTGCCGGAAGTAGGGGTCGACCATCGGCCGCGCCCGGTCCGCCAGCTGCCACGCCATGGCGGCGTCCGCGTCGGGGAAGTCCAGCACCGGCACCGAGATCTCGCCGGGCGGGACGACGGTCTGCCGCGGCTCGCCGTCGCCCGCGTCGATCCGTACGTGCAGGCATTCGGCGGCGCGCAGCGTCTCGGACACCGCCTGCCGCAACCGGTCCACGTTGATCGGGTCGCGGATCTCCATGTATGCGGCGATGTTGAACGCGGTGCCGGCCGGTTCGGCCTGCTGGGCGTACCAGACCCCGGCCTGCGCGCCGGTCAGAGGCAGACCTGTCCCCATGGTTTCTTCGACCGCCTTACTAGGACTTCTCGAGCAGCGGGACGAACTGGTCGATCGCGTACGGGATGCTGAGCACGGTGTTGAACGACAGCGCGGCGCCGATCGCGGGCTCCGAGTACGGCACCCACATCACCCGGCCGCCGCAGCCGGCGAGCACCGGGGCCAGGACTGCGGCGGCGATCTTGGCAACGGGCCTTGTAGCTGGCGACATGTGTCCCTCTTGGTTCTGGCAGACGGAAACCACGTGCAGACTTAGGTAAGGAGAACCTAACACGACTACTAGACCTGAGGTATACCTACCCTAACTTCACGCGGGTTGGGTGACCGACATGATCGAGGCCAGCCGGTGCTGCTGCTCGACGAGCCGACGGCGTTCCTCGCTATGAAGGCGGGGCGGATCGTCACGCAGGGCGCGCCCGCCGAGGTCGTGACGCCGGAGGTGGTGGCGGAGGTGTTCGACGTCGGGTGCCAGGTGACGACGGACCCGGTGAGCGGCACCCCGCTGGTCATCCCGACCGGGCGACACCACAAGGCGGCGGTGTCGGCCGAGCGTCCATAGCCAGGCCCGCCGGTCCTACGGGGTTTCGCCCTCCGACTCGCGGGCCTTGCGGCGCTGCTCCTCGGCGCGCTCGCGGCAGCGGCGCAGGAACTCCGCGTCCGACTCGGCGCCGGTGGCCGCGAACCGGCCGGGTCGGTCGTACTCCGGGAAGGCGGGCACGTCGCGCTCGTAGGACCGCGGCCGGCTGACCGCCCGCTCGGGCCGGCCGGCGACCAGCCAGATGATCGAGCCGACCAACGGGAAGAACAGCACGATCAACAGCCAGGCGAACTTGGGCAGGTTCCGTGCGTCACCGTCATTGGTGGTGATGACGTCGACAAGGCAGAAGATCCACAGGCCCAGCGTGAGCAGGCCGAACAAGCCGCCGAAGTAGAACATCGCGCACAACCCCCAAAGTCGTCGGCGCAGGATAGCGCGACGAACCCGGCATGTCGCAAGGCTTGAGACGCTGCGCGCACAGGGACCGCACACGACGGGAGTCCGGACGTGACGACGCCGCGCCGGCCGGGGATGGCTGACGCGGCGCCGCTTGTCCCGCTAGTTCAGACCGCCGTCCATGGCGGTGATGAGCTCACCGTTGGACGTGTCGCCGGACAGCTCCCAGAAGAACGCGCCACCAAGACCTTGCTGGTTGGCGTAGTTCATCTTGCCGCCGATGGTGGCCGGGGTGTCGTAGCTCCACCAGTTCGAGCCGCAGTGCGCGTACGCGGTGCCGGCGATCGTTCCTGTTGAGGGACAGGAGCTCTTGAGGACCTTGTAGTCCTCGATGCCGGCCTCGTACGTGCCCGGCGCGGCGCCGGTCGCGGCGCCCCCCGGTTCGCTCTGCGAGACACCGGTCCAGCCGCGGCCGTAGAAACCGATGCCCAGCAACAACTTCGACGACGGCACGCTCTTGCTCTTCAGCTTCTGTATCGCCGCGTCGGAGTTGAAGCCCGCCGCCGGGATGCCCGTGTAGGACGTCAGCGGCGAGTGCGGGGCGGTGGGCCCGTCGGCGTCGAACGCGCCGAAGAAGTCGTACGACATGACGTTGTACCAGTCGACGTACTGTGCCGCGCCGCCGTAGTCGGCCGCGTCGATCTTGCCGCCGTCCGAGCCGTCCGCGGTGATCGCGGCGGTGACCAGGTTGTTCGAGCCGAACTTCGACCGCAGCGCGCTCATCAGCGTGGGGAACGCGCTGAAACCGCTGGTGTCACAGGAGAGCCCGCACGCGTTGGGGTACTCCCAGTCGATGTCGATGCCGTCGAACACGTCGGCCCAGCGCGGGTCCTCGACCAGGTTGTAGCAGGACTCGGCGAACGCCGCCGGGTTCTGCGCGGCCTGGCCGAAGCCGCCGGACCAGGTCCAGCCGCCGAAGGAGAACAGCACCTTCAGCCCGGGGTGCATCGCCTTGAGCTTGCGCAGCTGGTTGAAGCTGCCGCGCAGCGCGCCGGCGTCCCAGGTGTCCGACGTGCCGTCCACACTGGACGCCGCGTCGTAGTACTTGTCGTAGTCGGCGTAGGCGTCGCCGATGGCGCACCCGCCGTTGGTGACGTTGCCGAACGCGTAGTTGATGTGGGTCAGCTTGTCGGCCGACCCGCTCGTCTCGATGTTCTTCACGTGATAGTTGCGTCCGTAGACGCCCCATTGGACGAAGTACCCGAGGTTGACCTTCCCCGCCGCCACCGACACGGCGGGGGAGGTCTGCTTCTCGGGGCTCGCGCCCTGGGCTGGGGCGGCTACCAGACCGAGTGTGGTGGCCAGCACGGCCACTAACACCGGCAGGCGCCATCGGATGCCGGACATTCGTCTCCTCGTGGATGCAGGGGGTCCAACGCGAGTGGAGAGATCCAGTTATCACTATGTGGTCTAGACCACGTCCCGTCAAGTGGTACAGACCAACTGGCAAATGTCATGGCGCTGATTAGGCTGGTCGGCGGTGGTGCCAGGCAACGAGGCGGGGTGCCCATGCAGGTCAGAGGCAAGCTCGAGAAGTTCCTCATCCCGGAGACCATCTTCGGCGTCGGCAGCCTCGCCGAAGTGGGCGACGCGGCGCGGCGCGCGGGCGGTTCCCGCGCACTCGTGGTCACCGATCCCGGGGTGCTCGCGGCCGGCTGGGTCGACCGGGCCGTCCCCCATCTGCGTGCCGCGGGGCTTTCCTGCCAGGTCTGGTCGGACCTCACGCCCAACCCGAAGGACCACGAGGTCGAGACCGGTTTCCGGCAGTACGTGGAGAGCGGCTGTGACGTGGTCGTCGCCATCGGCGGCGGCAGCCCGATCGACGCGGCGAAGGCGATCGCCGTGCTGTCCGGCAACGGCGGCCGGATACTCGACTACGAGGGCATCGACGTCGTGACCAGGCCGATCCCGCCGATGGTGATGGTGCCGAGCACCGGCGGGTCCGGCGCGGACGTCTCCCAGTTCTGCGTCATCACCGACACGCGCCGCCGCATCAAAGCCACTATCGCCGGGCGGGCGCTGGTGCCGGACATCTCGGTGACCGACCCGAGCCTGCTCATCACGATGCCGGCGGAGCTGTCCGCGCACACCGCTCTGGACGCGCTGAGCCACGGCATCGAGGCGTACGTGTCCAAGGCGGCGGGCTTCCTGTCCGACGGCCACGCGCTCGCCGCGATCCGCGGGGTGCTCGAACACCTGCTGCCCACCATGGACGACCCCGCCGACCTGCGGGCCCGCGAGGGCATCGCGAGAGCGAGCCTGCAGGCGGGCATCGCGTTCACGAACGCGCTCCTCGGCGCCACGCACGCGATCGCGCACCAGATCGGCGGCTACCTCGAGCTGCCGCACGGGCTGCTGAACGCGATCCTGCTGCCGCACGTGATGCGCTTCAACGCGGTCACCCACCCCGACCGGTACGTCGGTGTCGCGGCCGCGATGGGTGTCGCGACCGAGCGCCTCACCCCGGTCGAGGCGGCGGAGGCCGCGATCGCGACCGTGCAGCAGCTGCGGGAGAAGGTCGGCATCCCCACCGGGCTGCAGAAGCTCGGCGTGCGCCGCGCCGACCTGCCCCGGTTCGCGGAGAACGCGTTGCACGACGTGTACATCACGACCAACCCGAGGGTGGTGACCAGGGCCGATGTCGAGCAGATCTGCCTTGCCGCACTCTGATCCCTGGCTGGAGCGGCTCACCGGTGCCCGCTCGTCCAAGCCGACCTTCTACGCGGAGTGGCGGCGCACGAGCCACGGTCTCGACCGCGCGATCGAGGCGCTGCGTGCGGTGTCCTCGGCGCTCTGCGTCACGACCAGCGGGCCGGACGTGCTGTGCGAGACGGTCGTCGACGCGCTGGCGAGGCACTTCGGTGCGCCGACGGTGTCGCTGCGGTTGGCCGGCCGCCGCGAGTGCCGTCTCGGCGCGACCCCGGACGGCTTCACCGACCTCGCGCGGCGCGCCCGCGTCGAGGAGCGGCCGGTCACCCGGCCGGGCATGGTCGGCGTGCCGGTGTCGCAGGCGGGTGTCCTCCTCGTCGCGCTGCCGGGCGAGGCCGACGAGAGTGACGTCGCGATCCTGCAGACGGTGGCCAACCAGCTCGCGGTCGCGCTGGAGAACGCCTGCCTCTACCAGGAGGCCAACGAGCGGACCCGTGAGCTGGAGGAGCGCAACCGGCAGCTCGAGGTCGCGCACCGCAGGCTGGGTGAGGCCGGGCAGCGGCAGCTGATCAGCCAGGAGCGGCACCGGATCGCCCGCGAGCTGCACGACAGCGTTGCCCAGCACCTGATCAGCATCGGCATGAACCTGGAGTGGTGCCGCCAGCACGAGCCGTCCTCGGCGGTCGGGCGGCGGGTGGCGGTGACCAAGGAGCTGACCCGCGCCGCCCTCACCCAGATGCGGGCCGCGATCTTCGAGCTGTCCACATTGGACAGCAGCGGCGGCGGGATGCGTGGCGTGCTCCTGGATCTGGCGCGCGAGTTCCGGACGATCACACCGCTGCGGGTGCGCGTCCGGGTGCGTGGCGAGCCGGTCGTGCTGCCGCTCGCCACGCAGCACGCCCTGTTCCACATCGCGCAGGAGGCGATGTTCAACGCGGCGCGGCACGCCGGGGCGGCCGGTGTCTGGGTCGAGCTGGCCTACCGGGCCGGGACCGTGACGCTGACGGTCGCCGACGACGGCACCGGGGACGCGGCGGCGATCGGGCGCAGGCTCGCGGACGCGACGGCGCCCGGCGGGCTCGTGAACATCCGGGAGCGGGCGGGCGAGCTGCACGGCTCGGCGCGGGTCCTGGCCCGCCGGGGCGGCGGTGTCCGGGTGCTGGTCGAGGTGGGCGCCGCCGATGGGTGAGCGGATTCGGGTCGTCATCGTCGACGACCACACGATCGTCCGCGAGGGTCTGCGGTCCATTCTCGAGCTGGAGCCCGACATCGCGGTCGTCGGCCAGGCGGCGGGCCCGGTCGAGGCGCTCGAGACCGTCGCCGCCGCGCGGCCGGACGTGGTGCTGCTCGACCTCAAGCTCAGCGAGGACGGCCCGGCCACCGGGCTGCGCCTGTGCGGCGACCTCGTCGGCAGGTTCCCGTCGGTTGGGGTGGTCGTGCTGACCACGTTCCACGAACAGGCGCTGGTGCTGGACGCGCTTCGCCGCGGCGCGCGGGGGTACGTGCTCAAGGACGTGGACGTGGTCGACCTCGTGAAGATCATCCGTGCGGTGCGGTCCGGTTCGCTCATGGTCCACGCGGTGTCCGAGCCCGACGGTGGGCCGCCGCTCACCAAGCGGGAGCTGGAGATCGTCCGGTTGCTGGCCAAGGGGCTGACCAACCGGGAGATCGGCACGGCCGCGCTGATCAGCGACAGCACGGTGAAGTTCCACGTGCGTGGCATCATGCGCAAACTGGCCGTGCACCACCGCACCGAGGTCGTCTACGCCGCCACCAAGCTCGGCATCCTCTGAGCACCTGACCGATCGGGTAGGTCCGACCTAGCCGTCCGGGCAGTTACGTGGTGGCCGTTTCGCTCGTAGTTTCCTTGTGAGGAAAGGAAGTGCGAGATGTCGGACAACCGCGTAGTCGTGTACCAGGGACCGGGCAAGGTCAGTGTCGAGGACATCCAGTACCCCAAGCTCGAGCTGCCCGACGACGTCGTCAAGGGCCTGGGCGTGGAGAAGCGGGCGCCGCACGCCGCCATTCTGAAGCTCGTCACCACCAACATCTGCGGCAGCGACCAGCACATGGTCCGCGGGCGCACCACCGCGCCGATCGGCCAGACACTCGGCCACGAGATCACCGGTGAGATCGTCGAGACCGGCGGCGACGTGCTGTTCCACCAGCCGGGCGACATCTGCTCGGTGCCGTTCAACATCGCGTGCGGCCGGTGCCGGATGTGCAACGAGGGCAAGACGGGGGTCTGTCTCAACGTCAACCCGGCGCGGCCCGGCGCCGCCTACGGGTACGTGGACATGGGCGGCTGGATCGGCGGGCAGGCCGACTACGTGATGGTGCCCTACGCCGACTTCAACCTGCTCAAGTTCCCCGACCGGGACCAGGCGCTGGAGAAGATCCTCGACCTGACGATGCTGTCGGACATCTTCCCGACCGGCTACCACGGCGCGTACACCGCCGGGGTGACCACCGGGTCGACGGTGTACGTGGCCGGCGCCGGCCCGGTCGGGCTGGCCGCGGCACACGCCGCCCAGCTGCTCGGCGCGTCCGTCGTGGTCGTCGGTGACATGATCCCCGAGCGGCTCGAGCAGGCCCGCAGCTTCGGTTGCGAGACCGTCGACCTGCGTGCGTCCGGCGAGCTGCCGGACAAGATCGAGCAGGTCCTCGGCGAGCGGGAGGTCGACGCCGCGGTCGACGCGGTCGGGTTCGAGGCCAAGGGGCACGGCTCTGGTGCTGGCGAGCAGCCGGCCACCGTGCTCAACGACATCATGACCGTCGCCCGCGCCGGCGCCTCGCTCGGGATTCCCGGCCTGTACGTGACCGGCGACCCGGGCGGTGTCGACGAGAACGCCAAGGTCGGCCAGCTCGGCGTGCGGATCGGCCTCGGCTGGGCGAAGTCCCACCAGTTCTTCACCGGCCAGTGCCCGGTGAAGAAGTACAACCGGCTGCTGATGAACATGATCCTGAGCGGCCGGGCGCAGATCGCCAAGGCCGTCAACGCCACCACGCTCCGGCTCGAGCAGGCGCCGGAGGGCTACCTGGAGTTCGACCACGGCGCGGCCAGGAAGTACGTCCTCGATCCACACGGAATGGTGCCGGCCTAGTCCCGGCCCCTGACGGGCGTCTCCCGGGGGAGGCGCCCGTCAGCGTGCTGTGTGGCAGGTCACTGACCCGGAAGTGAACCGAGATTTGCTAAGTTCGGTTTGCTAACTACGGAGGTGGCCATGGCCGAGGACCGGCACGCCTGGGTCGAGCCCGGCACGTACGAGGTCGCGCCAGGGGTGCACCGCATACCGCTGCCCCTGCCGACCGACGGGCTGCGCGCGGTCAACGTGTACGCCGTGGAGTCCAGCGACGGCCTGGTGCTCATCGACTCCGGGTGGGCGCTCGACGTCGCCCGCAAGCAGCTCGAGGACGCGCTCGCCCGGCTGGACCGCGGCTTCGAGGACATCACCCGGTTCCTGGTCACCCACATGCACCGCGACCACTTCACGCTGGCCATCGCGCTCCGCCGCACGTTCGGGACCAAGATCGCGCTCGGGATCGGCGAGCAGCCGTCGCTGAGGCGGGTGCTCGACAAGCGGCTCGGCGGCCAGGTCAGCCAGATGACCCGGTGGGGCGCCGACGTGCTCGTCGAGCAGTGGAAGGAGTCGTTCGGCAAGCGTGACGTCGAGGACTCCGGCCAGCGCTACGAGCTGCCAGACGAATGGCTCGACGGCACCACCAAGCTCGAGCTCGGCGACCGCACGCTGATCGCGCTGCCGACCCCCGGCCACACGCAGGGGCACGTGGTGTTCGTCGACGAACAGGCCGGCGTGCTGTTCGCCGGCGACCACGTCCTGCCGCACATCACGCCGTCGATCGGCTTCCAGCCGGAGCCCGCGAAGCTGCCGCTCGGCGACTACCTCGACAGCCTGCGCCTCGTGCGTTCCTACCCGGACCTGCGGCTGCTGCCCGCGCACGGCCCGGTCGCCCCGAGCGTGCACGCCAGGGTGGACGAGCTGCTCGACCATCACGAGGAGCGGCTCGCCGCGACCCTGGCGGCAGTGCGCGACGGGGCCGGCACCGCGTACGAAGCAGCGCGGCGGCTGGGGTGGACCCGCCGGCACCGCCGCTACGACGACCTCGACCTGTTCAACCAGACACTCGCGACGGGGGAAACCGCGGCACATCTTGACGTTCTGGTCGTTCGGGGCGAACTGCGCGCGTCCACAGTGGACGGCGTGGTCGGGTATTCGACGGCGTAGCGCCGACTCTCAGTCCGCGGCCATCGCCCCGTGCTCGTCGAGGGAGTCCAGACCGAGCATCGCGAGCAGGTGCGCGCAGTCCTGCGCGTCCGAGGCGTGCGTGGCGACCGTCTGTGCGGCCTTGCGGTTCTGTACCGCGTAGTGAATCTTCTCGCTCGCTCGCACCTCGGCGAAGCGGCCTTGCTCAACGGTCGGGCTGGCGTGTCGTGCCCAGGTCATGCGGAGCCTTTCTGCTTGCCTGCCGCGGCGGCGACTGATGCCACGCGGCAGCGCCATCGCCGATCCGTGTCGCTCGGTAGTCAAACCCAACCGACACGATCCGTCCGGGGAACACCCTGGACATCGGCATCCTGACATCAGGCGAGTAGCACACACCACCCTACACTGGTCTGACCAGCTCGTTTCCCGGACCCGTCGTTGTGATCAATGCCAGGTGAACGGGGCTTTAGTGTTTTACACTCTAAGGTTTTTCCCAGCTTTCACGTTTATTCGCCAGTCGCACGGTACGGATTCGACCGGTCACCACGGGTAGAGAAATCACTCCCGGAGCAGTCGCGCTAACGCCGCCGTAACGTCACTCTCCGTGCCCGAGTCATGTGCCGCGAGCAACTCTCGAGCCCGTTGCGAGGCGCGCGCGGCGACCGCCGCGAGCGCCTCCGGGTCGATGCCGGGCGCGGGTGGCACGACCAGTTCGCGGGGCGGTCCGACGACCGGCGGCAGCGGTGTGTCCGCCGATCCGACGGGCACTGTGGGCACCGTGGGCACCGCGGGGCGCCGGCGCGCGGCCGCCCGCCGCCGCAGCTCGTCGGTCAGGTCCCGCTGCCCGAGCCCACGCAACAGCAGCAGCACGAACGGGTCCGCGTCGAGCAGCCACGCGGCCTGGAAGCACAGCGCGGCCGCGTGTGTGCACGGCAGCTCCCAGCCCTCGCAGTCGCACTCCGGCTGCAGGTCACCGATGCCGGGCAGCAGCGGCACGTCCGCGTCGGCCGCCGCGGCCACGAGGTCGTGCGGCATGTCCCGGTCGAGCAGCGCGGCGAGGTGCCCCGCCTTCGCGGCCACCTCGTCGAGGAACCGCCGCCACTGCGCGTCGGTGAGCCGCTCGACGAGCACGACCGTGTGGTGCACCGCGCCGTCGTCGTTGGTCACCTGCGCGGCGATCCGGCCCGCGCTGACCGTGATCGGCCCGACCAGCCCGGCGTACGCGAACCTGCGGCCGCGCTTGAGCTGCGCGAGGTCCAACGACGTGTCCGCCATCGCCTGCAGCCACGCGTTGCCCCACCACGTACCCGCGAAGCGGCCAGGTTTCCGCTTGGTGGCGGGAAAAGCCGGGAACCCGATGGCGTGGTCGGTCATGCCGTCCCCCTCAGCTCGACCAGCTCGGCCAGCTCCGTGTCGGTCAGCTCGGTCAGCTCCGCCCCGTCGGTCCGCCCGAGCACCGCGTCGGCCAGCTCCTTCTTCGACGCGAGCAGCTCCGCGATCCGGTCCTCCAGGGTGCCCTCCGCGATGAGCCGGTGGACCTGAACCGGCCGCTCCTGCCCGATGCGGTGCGCGCGGTCGGTCGCCTGCGCCTCGACCGCCGGGTTCCACCAGCGGTCGTAGTGCACGACGTGGTCGGCCCGCGTGAGGTTCAGCCCGGTGCCCGCCGCCTTGAGGGACAACAGGAACACCGGCGGCGCGACGTCTGCCGGGCTCTCCTGGAACCGCGCCACCAGCTCGTCGCGCCGCCGCACCGGGGTGCCGCCGTGCAGGAACTGTGTCGGCACACCACGTTCCGCGAGGTGCCGCTCCAGGAGCCGCGCCATCGCGACGTACTGCGTGAACACCAGCAGCCCGCCGTCCTCCGCGCGGATCGTGTCGACCAGCTCGTCGAGCAGCTCGAGCTTGCCGGACCGGCCGGCGAGCGGGGTGTCGGACTCGCCGAGGTACTGCGCGGGGTGGTTGCAGACCTGCTTGAGCGCGGTCAGCAGCTTCAGCACGAGCCCCCGGCGCTGCATGCCCGCGCTCTCCTGGATCCGCGCCATGGTCTCGCGCACGACCGCCTCGTACAGCCCGGCCTGCTCACGGGTGAGCGCCACCGGCTGGTCGGTCTCGGTCTTGGGCGGCAGCTCCGGCGCGATGCCGGGGTCGGACTTGCGGCGCCGCAACAGGAACGGCCGCACGAGCCGGGAGAGCTGCCGCGCGGTGGTGCGCTCGCCGGTCTCGATGGGCTGCGCCCAGCGGGACCGGAACGCCCCGAGCGTGCCGAGCAGTCCCGGCGTGGTCCAGTCGAGGATCGCCCACAGTTCCGACAGGTTGTTCTCCACGGGCGTGCCGGTGAGCGCGACCCGCGCGTGCGACGGGATGCGCCGCAACGCCTTCGCCGTGTCGGAGCGCGGGTTCTTCACGTGCTGTGCCTCGTCGGCGACGACCAGGTCCCACGCCGTGGCCGACAGCGCCTCGGCGTCCAGGCGCATGGTGCCGTACGTGGTGAGCACGAACCCGTCGGTGTCCACGAAGTCGCCGACGGACCGCCGGTCGCCGTGGTAGCGGTGCACCGGCACGCCGGGCGCGAACCGGCGGATCTCCCGCTCCCAGTTGCCGAGCAGGGAGGCGGGACACACCACCAGGGTCGGCCCGGCGGCGCGGTGCAGGTGCAACGCGATCAGTGTGATCGTCTTGCCCAGCCCCATGTCGTCGGCGAGGCAGCCGCCGAGGCCGAGCGAGGTCATCTTCGCCAGCCACCGCAGCCCGCGCAGCTGGTAGTCGCGCAGCGCGGCCGCGAGCGCGGCGGGCTGGTCGACCTCCTCGGTGACGGAAAGCCGCTCCCGCAACAGCTCCAGCTGCCGGCTCGGCGCGACCGGCACCCACTCGCCGGCCACGTTGGCCGTGCCGGTGAGCGCCGCGCCGAGCGCGTCGATGGCCGTGAGCGGCTTCATCGCCCGCTCGCGGGCTTTGCGGACCAGGTCCGGCTCGACGAGCGTCCACCGGTCGCGCAGCCGCACGACCGGCCGGTGCGCCTCGGCCAGCCGGTCCATCTCCGCGTCGGACAGCGGTTCGCCGCCGAGCGCGACCTGCCAGTTGAACTCCAGCACGCCTTCCGCGCCGAAGAACGACGGCAGGTCGTCGGAGTCCGCGCCCACCGTCGCGACCGCGGTGACGTCCCGGTCCAGCTCGCGCGGCCAGTGCACGGGGATCCCGGCCGCGGCGAGCGCGCCACCGCCGGCGCCGAGCAGGTCGTGCACCTCGGCGTCGGCCAGCTCCAGCTCGTCCGGCACGGCGACGTCGAGCAGGCGGGCCAGCGGCGCCCACACCCGCGCGGCGTGCCGCACCTCGAGCATGGCGTCGAGCCGTTCCTGGTCCCCGAAGAACTCGTCGGCGCCGGCCCACAGCGCTGCCGCGTCGAGGATCCTGGTCGGGTCGGCCATGCTGTGCACCTGGAGCACCGCGGTGAACGCGGCCGTGCCGAGGTCACCGGCGAAGTCGCCGCCGGGCACCTCGATCCGCAGTGACAGCCGCACCGCGCGGTCGTGCTCGGCCGCGATGCCGGCCGCCCAGTCCCGCAGCTCCGGCACGAGATGCGGGACCGGGTCGGCGAACGGCGTGGTGGCGCCCGGCTCGCGGGCCAGCCGGTCGGCGACCGCGTCGAGCTGCTCCCGCGACAGCCCGAGCCGCCGCATCCGGTCCACATCGGACGGATCGAGCGGGCCGACGCGCCACGCGTCGTGCCCGTCGGAGGTGACGGTGGGCAGCAGTCGCCCGCGCGCCACGAGGTGGAGCGCGAGCAGTGTCGCCTCGGTGCGGTCGCCTTCCGGCACTCGGACTCCTTATCGGCTCAGCCGCTGGAAACGGCGGACGGACAGCGGGAAGAAGATCGCCAGCAGGACCAGCGGCCAGACGAGCGCCATCAGGATCGAGTGCTGCGCGACCCACGACTCGGCGCCCCAGGTCGGGTTGCCGAACAGCTCTCTCGTCGCCGCGACCGTGGAGGACAACGGGTTCCACTCGGCGATCGTGCCCAGCCAGCCCGGCATCGTGCCCGGCGCGACGAACGTGTTCGACAGAAAGCTGATCGGCCAGACCAGGATCTGCACCATCACCACGCTCTCCGGGCTCTTGATGACCAGTCCAAGGTAGATCCCCATCCACAGCAACGCGAACCGCAGCAGGAGCAGCAGCCCGACGGCGCCGAGCGTCGCAGCGACACCGCCGTGCGTGCGCCACCCGACGAGCAGGCCGCAGCCCATGATCACGACCAGCCCGAGGACCGAGTTGATCATGTCGGCGCCGGACCGGCCGACCACGACGGCCGACGGCGCCATCGGCATCGAGCGGAACCGGTCGGTCACGCCCTTCGCCGCGTCGGAGCTGACCGCGATCATCGTGGCCTCGAGTCCGAACGCCATGGTCATGGCGAACATTCCGGGCAACATGAACTCGCGGTACCCGTCGCCGCCGCCCGGCGCCGCCATCGCGCCACCGAACAGGAAGCCGAACATCAGCACCATCAGGACCGGGAACAGCAGCCCGATGACCACCGGGCCGGGGTCGCGGGCCCAGTGCATGAGGTCGCGGCGGGTGATCGTCCAGCCGTCGGCGACGGCCCACTTCAACCGGCCGCCGTGCGCGATCGTCGTCATGCCGACACCTCCTCTTTCCTGTTGCCCGTGAGGTGCAGGAACACCTCGTCCAGCGTCGGCCTGCGCAGTGCCACGTCCTCGACCGCGAGCCCGGCGGCCGCCAGCGCGTGCACGGTGTCCGCGAGCGTGGTCAGCGGGTCGGTCACCACCGCGCTGACCCTGCGCGCGTCGCGGTCGGTCTCCGGCTCGCCGCTCGCGACGCGCCCGAGGACCGCGGCCGCGGCCGGCAGGTCGGCGGTGTCGTGCAGCACGACGTCGAGCCGGTCGCCGCCGAGCCGCGCCTTGAGCGCCGCCGGGGCGCCCTCCGCGATGACCCGGCCGTTGTCGATCACCGAGATCCGGTCGGCGAGCTGGTCGGCCTCGTCGAGGTACTGCGTGGTCAGCAGCACCGTGGTGCCCTGCCGGACCAGCACTCGCACGGCCTCCCAGACCTCGTTGCGGCCGCGGGGGTCCAGGCCGGTGGTCGGCTCGTCGAGGAACAGGACCCTCGGCGCGAGGATCAGGCTCGCGGCGAGGTCCAGTCGCCTGCGCATGCCGCCGGAGAACTGCTTGACGGCCTTCTTGCCGGTGTCAGCGAGGCTGAAGCGCTCGAGCAGGTCGGCCGCCCGCAGCGCCGCGTCCTTCGCCGACAGGTGGTAGAGCCGGCCGAACAGCTCGAGGTTCTGCCGCGCGGACAGCACCTCGTCGACCGCCGCGTTCTGGCCGACCAGCCCGATGGTGGCGCGCACCCGGTCGGCCTGGGTGGTCACGTCGAACCCGGCGACCTCGGCACGGCCCTCGTCCAGGTGGAGCAGGGTGGTGAGGATGCGGATGGCCGTGGTCTTGCCCGCGCCGTTGGGTCCGAGCAGGCCGTGGACGGTGCCCGCCGCCACGGTCAGGTCGACCCCGTCGAGCGCGGTCTTGTCGCCGTACCGCTTGCGCAGTCCCTCGGCGACGATTGTGGGGCTCACCTTTCGCCTCCTGTTGTCGTACGTTGTACGGAGTAAGGTCGAACGCTACCGTACATCGTACGGAGATTCTAGGATGTTACCGCGATGGCGAAAAAAGATGACGAGACCAAGCACTACGGCGGCCGCGGCGACCCCGTCCGCGGCATGCAGCTGCTGTGGGGCGACGGGCCCGCGCCGCGTTCGCGCGGCCCGAAGCAGGGGCTGACCGTGGACCGGATCGTGCGGGCCGGCATGGAGATCGCCGACGCCGACGGGCTCGCGGCGCTGTCGATGCGGCGGGTGGCCGAGCGGCTCGGCGTCGGGACGATGTCCCTCTATACATATGTGCCGTCGAAGGCCGAGCTGGTCGACGTCATGTACGACCGCGCCATCGGGTCCGTCGTGCACGCCCCGGTGTCGGGCGGCTGGCGCGAGCGGCTGTCGGAGATCGCGTGGACGGCGTGGGACCTGTACGAACGGCACCCGTGGTTGCTGCAGATCATGGCCATGTCCCGGCCGCCGCTCGGGCCGAACAGCATCGCCGAGTACGAGCACCAGCTGCGTGCCGTCGACGGCATCGGGCTGTCCGAGCTGGAGATGGACTCCGTGGTCAACATCGTGTCCGTGTACGCGCAGGGCTCGGCCCGCGCGGCGGCGGAGGCGGCGACGTCGAGACAGGACACGGGCGTGTCCGACGCCGAGTGGTGGTCGGTGTACGGGCCACTGCTCGCGAAGGTGTTCGACGCGGAGAAGTACCCGGTCGCGGCCAGGGTCGGCCAGGTCGCGGGTGAGACCTACCAGTCGGCGTACGACGCGAAGCACGGTTTCGAGTTCGGTCTCGCCAGGATTCTCGACGGCGTGGCAGCGCTGATCGCCACCCGCGGGGGTTCGCGCACCTGACCCCGCGAGTCCCCGGTTCAAACACCGCGAGTCCCCGTTTCAGGACCCCTGAGTTGTCGTTTCGTGCACGCCCGCGATGACGCGAAACCGCAACTCACCGGTTCTGAAACGGGGACTCGCGGGTTCTGAACGTGCGACTCGCGGGCTTGGGGTTGAGCGCGGGGGTTCGGCCTAACGGCTGATTGCCAATTTGTCCGATTGTTGCGACTCTCCGGCGCATGAACTCGTCGACCGCCACCACGGTGTTCCTGCCGATCGCGCTCGGGATCATCATGTTCGGGCTCGGGCTGTCGCTCACGGTCGCCGACTTCACGCGCGTCGTCCGGTACCCGAAGGCCACGATCGTGGCGCTGGCCTGCCAGATCCTCGTGCTGCCGGCGCTGTGCCTCGGCCTGGTGCTCCTGTTCGACCTGGAGCCCGCGCTGGCCGTCGGCATGCTGCTGCTCGCCGCGGCGCCCGGCGGGACCACCGCGAACCTGTTCAGCCACCTCGCCCGCGGCGACGTCGCGCTCAACATCACGCTCACGGCCATCAACTCGGTCCTCGCCGTGGTCACGCTCCCGATCGTGGTCAACCTCGCGCTCGCCGGGTTCCTCGAAGGCGACGGGGCCATCGGCCTCCAGCCGGCCAAGATGCTGCAGGTCTTCGCGATCGTCCTGGTCCCGGTGGCCATCGGGATGGTCGTCCGCAACCGCGCGCCCGAGTTCACCGAGCGGATGCGCGGCCCGGTCAAGATCGCCTCGGTCGTGGTGCTCGTCGCGGTCATCGTGGTGGCCGTCTACCAGGAGCGGGACAACGTGCTGGGCTACGTCGGCGACGTCGGTCTCGTTGCGGTCCTGCTCTGCGTACTCAGCCTCGCCATCGGCTACACGGCGCCGCGCCTCGCGAAGGTCGAGCGGCGGGCGGCCATCGCGTCCGCGTTCGAGATCGGGGTGCACAACAGCACCCTCGCGATCACGATCGCGCTCAGCCCCGCGCTCCTGAACAGCACGGAGATGGCCATCCCCGCCGCGGTCTACGGCATCCTCATGTTCCTCCCAGCCGGGCTGCTCGCCTACTGGTTCAACCGCCAGCACAGTCGGCACGGGCAACCGGACAGCGCACCCCAACCGATCCAGTAGGCGGCAAACGTCACAACCCTGTTGCGCGGCGTGGGGTGATATCCGAAATACTGGCGAGTAACAAGCAAGACTGAACGCCTTGCACAGCCGGATTCGGAGGAGCTTCGTGGTCGTTCGACTGATCCTCGGACTGCTGATCACCTTCGCGGTGCTCGGCTTCGCCGGCAAGCGCGCCAAATACCTGTTCGACCTGATCAAGTCCGGGCAGCCGGTGGACCGCTTCGACCACCTCGGCTCGCGTCTCTGGGCCCAGGTCAGAGAGGTCTTCGGACAGCGCAAGCTGCTCAAGTGGTCGATCCCCGGCGCGGCGCACGCGTTCACGTTCTGGGGCTTCGTCATCCTCGCCTCGGTCTACCTCGAGGCGTACGGGACGCTGTTCGTCCACGACTTCCACATCCCGCTGATCGGCCGCTGGTCGGTCCTCGGCTTCGTGCAGGACTTCATCGCGGTGATGGTGGTCATCTCGCTCGTCGCGTTCGCGGTCATCCGCACGCGCCACGACCCGGAACGCGAGCAGCGCAAGTCCCGTTTCTACGGCTCGCACACCGGCGGCGCGTGGCTGATCCTGTTCATGATCTTCAACGTGATCTGGACGATGTTCCTGTTCCGCGGCGCGGCCGCGGCGCTCGGGAACCTCCCCTACGACTCCGGCGCGTTCGTCTCGCTCGGTGTCGGTGACCTGCTCGAGCCGCTCGGGGAGACGGCGAACGAGTGGATCGAGTCGATCGCGCTGCTCGCGCACATCGGCGTGATGCTCTCGTTCACGATCATCATCCTGCACAGCAAGCACCTGCACGTCTTCATCGCGCCGATCAACGTCTCCACCAAGCGCCTGCCGGACGGCCTCGGCCCGCTGCTGCCGATGGAGTCGGGCGGCGCGCCGATCAACTTCGAGGATCCGGACGACGACGACATCTTCGGGCGCGGCAAGATCGAGGACTTCACGTGGAAGGGCATGCTCGACTTCGCCACGTGCACCGAGTGCGGGCGCTGCCAGGACCAGTGCCCCGCGTGGAACACCGGAAAGCCGCTGTCGCCGAAGCTCCTGATCATGGACCTGCGCGACCACCTGTTCGCGAAGGCGCCCTACCTCGTCGGCGGCCAGGAGATGCCGGACCACAGCGGTGTCGACGTGCTGGAGCTGGCCGAAGGCAACGGCCGTCACGGCGTCCCTGAGTCCGGTTTCGGCCGGGTGCCGGATGGTCCGGGTCAGGCCACCCGCCCGCTCGTCGGCACCGCGGAGGTCGGCGGCGTGATCGACCCGGACGTCCTGTGGTCCTGCACCACCTGCGGCGCGTGCGTCGAGCAGTGCCCGGTGGACATCGAGCACGTCGACCACATCGTCGACATGCGCCGGTACCAGGTAATGATCGAGTCGGAGTTCCCGTCCGAGCTGGGCACCCTGTTCCGCAACCTGGAGAACAAGGGCAACCCGTGGGGTCAGAACAACGCCGAGCGGATGGACTGGGCCAAGGACCTGCCGTTCGAGGTGCCGGTCTACGACGGTGAGCTGTCCGAGGACGTCGAGTACCTGTACTGGATCGGCTGCGCGGGCTCGTTCGACGACAACGCCAAGAAGACCGCCCGCGCGACCGCCGAGCTGTTGCACATCGCGGGCGTCAACTACGTGGTGCTCGGCAACGAGGAGACCTGCACGGGCGACCCGGCGCGCCGCTCCGGCAACGAGTTCCTCTTCCAGATGATGGCGCAGCAGACCGCGGAGATGCTCAACTCCGTGTTCGAGGGCCGCGAGCCGACCAAGCGGAAGATCATCACGACCTGCCCGCACTGCATGAACACGCTCGCCCGCGAGTACCCACAGCTCGAGGGCATAATCCCGAGCTTCGAGGGCACGAACGGCCACTGGGACGTGCTGCACCACACGCAGGTGCTGAACCGCCTGGTCCGCGAGGGCAAGCTGACGCCGGTCAAGCCGGCCGACGGCGGCGCGCCGGTCACCTACCACGACCCCTGCTATCTCGGCCGGCACAACAAGGTCTACGAGCCGCCGCGTGACCTGGTCGGCGCGACCGGCGCGCAGCTCACCGAGATGCCCCGCCACGCGGACCGGTCGCTGTGCTGCGGCGCGGGCGGCGCGCGGATGTGGATGGAAGAGAACATCGGCAAGCGCATCAACCTGGAGCGCGTCGACGAGGCCATCGACACCAACGCGAAGGAGATCGTGACCGGCTGCCCGTTCTGCCGGGTCATGATCACCGACGGCGTCGTGCAGCGGCAGAGCGAGGACAAGGCCGAGGGCGTGCAGGTCCGCGACGTCTCGCAGATGCTGCTCGAATCGGTCAAGAGGGGCATCCCGAGCTAGGGGCTCAAGCAGGACTCGTCCACGGCTCCGTTCGTACTCCGCACACTGGATCGGTGATCACGGGACCTGAACGCGCGAACCAGCCGGTCAAGCTCGATCGGGTGGTGATCAGGTTCGCCGGGGACTCGGGCGACGGCATGCAGCTGACCGGGGACCGGTTCACCTCGGAGGCGGCCGCGTTCGGCAACGACCTCGCGACGCAGCCCAACTTCCCCGCTGAGATCCGCGCCCCAGCGGGCACCCTGCCCGGGGTGTCGTCGTTCCAGCTGCACTTCGCGGACTACGACATCCTCACGCCGGGCGACCGGCCGGACGTCCTGGTCGCGATGAACCCGGCCGCGCTCATGGCCAACGTCGGCGACCTGCCGGCCGGCGGCACGATCCTCGTGAACACCGACGAGTTCTCGAAGCGGAACCTGACCAAGGTCGGCTACGCGGCGAACCCGCTCGAGGACGGTTCGCTGGACCGGTTCCAGCTGCTGCCGGTCGCGATGGCGACCTTGACGCAGGGCGCGCTGGCCGACACGGGTCTGTCGAAGAAGGACGCCGAGCGCAGCAAGAACATGTTCGCGCTCGGGCTGCTGTCGTGGATGTACAACCGGCCGACCGAGGGCACCGAGCGGTTCCTGCGGGAGAAGTTCGCGCGCAAGCCTGACATCGCCGAGGCCAACGTGCTGGCGTTCCGTGCGGGGTGGAACTACGGCGAGACGACCGAGGCGTTCGCGACGACCTACCAGGTCGCGGCCGCGGACTTCCCGCCGGGCGACTACCGCCAGATCACCGGGAACCTGGCGCTGGCGTACGGCATCGTGGCGGCCGGCCAGTGCGCCGGGCTGCCGGTGTTCCTCGGCAGCTACCCGATCACGCCGGCGTCGGACATCCTGCACGAGCTGTCGAGGCACAAGAACTTCAACGTGACGACCATGCAGGCCGAGGACGAGATCGCGGGTGTCGGCGCGGCGCTCGGCGCGGCGTACGGCGGCGCGCTCGGCGTGACGACGACGTCCGGGCCGGGGCTCGCGCTCAAGTCGGAGACGATCGGGCTCGCGGTCATGCAGGAGCTGCCGCTGCTGGTCATCGACGTGCAGCGGGGTGGCCCGTCGACCGGGTTGCCGACCAAGACCGAACAGGCGGACCTGCTGCAGGCCATGTTCGGCCGCAACGGCGAGTCGCCGGTGCCGATCGTGGCGCCGCAGTCGCCGGGGGACTGTTTCACCGCCGCGCTCGAGGCGGTGCGGATCGCGCTCGCGTACCGGACGCCGGTGCTGCTGCTGTCCGACGGCGCGATCGCGAACGGGTCCGAGCCGTGGCTGATCCCGTCGGTCGACGACCTGCCCGACCTGTCGGTGACGTTCGCGACGGAGCCGAACGCGTCGGACGGCAGCGGTGAGCACTGGCCGTACGTGCGGGACTCCGAGACGCTGGCGCGGGACTGGGCCGTGCCGGGCACGCCGGGTCTGCAGCACCGCATCGGCGGGCTGGAGAAGGCCGACGGCAAGGGCGGCATCTCCTACGACCCCGACAACCACGACCGCATGGTGCGGCTGCGTCAGTCCAAAGTGGACGGTGTCGCGGTGCCGGACCTCGTGGTGGACGACCCATCGGGCGCCGCGCGGGTGCTGGTGCTGGGCTGGGGTTCGACGTACGGGCCGATCAGCGCCGCGAGCCGGGCACTGCGCAAGCGGGGGCACCGGATCGCGCACGCGCAGCTGCGGTACCTGAACCCGTTCCCCGCCAACCTCGGTGAGGTGCTGGGGTCCTACGACCGGGTCGTGGTGCCCGAGATGAACATGGGACAGCTCGCGTTGCTGCTGCGCGCGCGGTTTCTCGTCGACGCCGTGTCGTACACGAAGGTCGCCGGGTCGCCGTTCATGGAGGAGGAGCTGGCGGACGTGTTCGCGAAGCACCTGCGCGACACCGGCACGAAGCTTGCGGAGGCAGCCTGATGACCACGATCGACCTCGGCCTGCCCGGGTTGGCGCTCGTCCCGACGGATGAGGCGCCGCAGAAGGCGAAGGATTTCAAGTCGGACCAGGAGGTTCGGTGGTGTCCTGGGTGTGGTGACTATGTGGTGTTGAACGCGATGCAGTCGTTTCTTCCTTCGTTGGGGT
>Ga0193742_1000342_pt1 | contig 33175 bp, 69 predicted proteins | sample L2c1metaG_FD_165511 | JGI IMG/M metagenome (GOLD analysis project Ga0193742, IMG submission 165511) | Soil microbial communities from a riparian zone of the East river system, Colorado, United States - L2c1 | ecosystem: Environmental > Terrestrial > Soil > Riparian zone | place: USA: East River... | reverse complement strand
ACATGCGAACATATAATACCTGGTACAAATCTAAAAGATTTCACCGGAGACCAAGGTACATATGAACCGAGGTCACACATCTTGATCCTAAGCATATGTTGATCCCAAACATATGTTTCAAATCCACTCATGAACACCTGTCCCAGCGTTTTACCGCCGCGTGGAGGGCCGCATTTGACGATGAAACTTGACGTTGGGCGTTGCTAGCAAATCTTGTAGATTTGACCAAATTTTGGTCATGAGTTTCACGCTTTTTGGCCCAACTTTTCTAACAACAAACCCGATTTGACGTAAGTCGTTTGCCTGTCACGTTTTCTATCAATTACCCTATTTAGTACAATCTAGTTCGTATGCAACAAAATAAAAAAAAAAAAATAGTTAGAGAAGATAAGGGAAATTTACCCCTTAGTAACATAACCTGTTGTCTTGTAACGATTTGCGTCAAAACTGCTCTGATATCACCAGATCCTTATGGGTACGAGCCCGGTCCTCGGTCAATGAAACCCCTTAAACGCCTAGCGCTGGCACTTGCCCGGTCCAAGGTAACGAGCGCGATCCAATAACCTACATCCTATGCCTTTGAGCCAACAATGGAGGCGCGAGGCATGCGCAAAGCTGACACAAATCTGGCCCAAAAAGCGTGAAACTCATCATATAAAAATACCCATTATGGAGCTAGTCCATAATGGGTTTCCAACTCTAATAGAGTTGTGAACGATTTGCAATAAGATCGCCAAAGGCAATCTTACTTGACCTTCGTCACCTTGCCGGCCGAAGTTCCATTGGCCTTATTGGTGCCAGCCTTGGCAGCCTTCGCATTGCCCTTGTTCCGGCCAGTGCTGCCGTTGATCAACTTGGCACTGGACATCTTCGGGACACCACTTCCAGCTGAACGCATGGGAAATCTCCTAGAATTGAAATGGCGATTTCGTAATGGCAGTTTTCAAATCACCAATGCCGTTCTACAATGGCGATCTGAAACAGGGAACTCGGTTCGTTGGGAACTCGGTTCGTTGGGAACTCGGTTCGTTGGGAACTCGGTTCGTTGGGAACTCGGTTCGTTACGCCCTAGGGTGCTTCCCCTCTTCAGGGAACCTGGTCGTGAACTGATCTTGGTGAACGGTGCCCTTGGGCTCACCAAATTCTCCCTTATTGAGAGAGTCGGTGTCACCATTGGCAAGTTCTGCTTGCTTGGCCTTGACCTTTTCCGCCTTCTTCTTGGCGTGGTCGGGAGTGATCTTCTCCGCCTTCGGCGGAGAAGTAATAACCGGCGGTTTGGGAAGTGGCGGGGTCTGAATGGGATCTGCCATTGTGAACTCCTAAAGGGAACTCGGTTCGTTGGGAACTCGGTTCAATAGAAATCTAAAAGAGTTAGTCGGCAACAGCCTTGGCTTCTTCAGCAGCCAGCTTTGCCTTCCGATCGGCCCGCATCTTCCTCGTTTCAATGTAAGCCTTGTCAGAAGCCTCTTTCATCTCGCTGGCAAGGCCAGCAAGATCATATTCCTCAAAATCACTGTCACTTTCGGGAGCGTCAATGACCAGCACGAAAGCAAGTGGGTCGCCAGCCTTGATCTCGTAAGCCTCTCGGTGAGAGTTGATGAGGTTCACCCTCACCTCACCAATGTCATTGGGAGTGAGGAACGGTCCCGCGACCGTGACGCCCTTGACACCCATTCCGGATGTCTCCACCAGAAGGAGGTTCTTCCCTTCAGGCACCTCAATGGCGATCCCGGTTCGATAGGCGTGGACTTCCGAGTAAGCCACACTGAAATTCTCGGCCGAGAAAATGGTCACGCCCGGGTCATTGACATTGAGCTTTTCCGGGGGACGAGCGTGAGCCAACACCTTAGCAAGTCTCATCTTTCACTTCCTTCTCTAATAGAGTCCGAGCAAAACTGGTGAAAAGCCGAGCCAATCTCGTCTTAACTCATGAATTGCCCGCTATCGCTTGCTCTCTGCTGCCGCAGCTGCTTGAGCTAATCGCTGGCACTCGATCGCGACCATTGGTGTTGTCCAACAAATGCCCTCTTCAGAGCCAAGAAATGGCAAATAGGTAGGCAAAGTAGGATCAGGTGAGTCGTACGTGTGGCCGCAATCGAATCCGACCCAATACCCGTCGTCCTCTTTCCCTTTCCCACATGGTTCGTCCGGTTCCGCGAACGTAAGTCCCCCGTGTACTCGTACATTTTGGATATCGCTATAATGCTGACCATGCCACGGATGGCCAGGCCCGACGCGAACGTATCCGCAACGGAAACCAACTGATCCCCAGGTTACGACCCACTCGTAACCAATATGGTTGCCGCGCTCTAGAATGCGGTCTTCTGAAAGGGGAAAACACATGGTACTCGGTCCTAGGGTTAATGTTACTTGTCAAGATTACGCATTTCCTCAAATTTATCATGAGCTAAATCAAAGTCAGCTTGGTCAATGGCGTTATACTGATTACTATTAGGTACTAATCGGTATTGCATTCCCTTATAATAGATAAAATCTCTTAAAACTGTTTGAAACTGCTCTCCCCGAAAGGGTCCTGAAATAATTTCAGCTAGAACCGGGTCCGAAGAACCAAATCCCTTCTCACCACGTTCCGTATCTGAATGGACCGAGTCCCACTCGTCCGCAGGAAACTCTATTAGAGTCGGAAAGCGTATCCCATTGACAATGAGAAACTGAACGCAAGCCTTCCCGTAAGGAATATGAATAACATCACTAGCCACAGCACGTTGGTAATCGTGATTACTGATATTTCCTTTAAGCACAGCTTGAATAGTGGCATTCAAAAGAGCAAATGTCGAACTAAGGTTGATATTACTGAGTGTAACGAGTAGCTCACCCCGGTAAGGACCATCGATACATCCGCCCAATACAACAAGACCGACAGGTCTGTCCTCTTTGACGTTCCATGCTCGTCCAGACTTGCCCCAGAACAGACAGACCTCATTCTCTTTAAGAGCAAGATGTATTCCTGTCTTGACTCGAACAACTTCACCAGGTCTAATGATTATATCTTCAAGAGCATAAAGATCCATACCCGCGTCATAGGTATGCTCACGCGTTGGGACAATTGCACGGTTATCAGTTTTTTTGAACGGAATCGGTTCGTGGTCCACGGTTCAATTCCTCTAAGGCTAGGACTATTTTCCCCGGGCAAGGACGAATTTGTCATCGAATTCATCCTCGTTACGCACAAAAGCCTCTCCACTTTCATTACGGTAAAGTCTCATTGACTTACCTTCCTGGTCGCCGTTAGTGGCATTAATGACCACTTCCCGGCTCAAGTCATAGACTCTCTCTGACTTGATATGAATTACTCTTTCAGAGTATGCTCTAACAACGTTTAGAACGGCATGAGCATCATCCAATGCCCGATGCATGACCTGCTCCTCGAACCCCGCCCGAAATAAACAGGTCTTGAGGTCAGGCATCTCAAGGTCGCCTGGACGAAAGTAAAGAGGACCAGGGTCCATGCAACGATGGCCCAGCTTCATCAACTGAAAGTTCTCGTTAAAACCGGGCACCATCCTCAAAAAGCTCAAATCAAATGAACCGACATTCTTACCCGTAAGCGTAAGACGCTTACAAGTTTCAATGAACGGTAGACAACTAATGAACTTGAGCAGTTCCGGCACTAACTCTTCTAGAGTCACGATAATCGATGTACCTGTTACATCTTTTGATTTCTCAGCCGCATCAATCTCATAGAGTAGCTGACTGTTCATTGCCAAAGCAAAAGCACTACCTTGGTAAGCTGAATGACAAACAAGCCGTCGCCAAGCGTACCGCTTGTCTTCAGGATCAGTGAGATCGCTTGTCACACAAGCGATCTCAAGGATTTGGTCTGTGTTCCCGTTGAGTCCGGTTGTCTCCAAATCAACACTAAGCAGGTGCATGGTCGCCCTTTCTACCTTTGGGACGGAGTTTGCTTTTCTTGCGGAGATTCATTAACAAAATGTAAATCTCTCGAAGAGAATGATTAGTTCCTTTTGTTGCATTGTACTCCTCAACCAACTTCTCCATTTCAGGCGTATAGGGCATCATATCGACCGTATATTGTTGCCCACGATAGAGTTTTTCTAAAAGCTCAATATCAGTTTCATTCTTCATCTAAATATCTCCGGTTCAGCCTCGGTCCTTCGCTCCAAGTTTCCTGTTTGGATATCATCCTTATCAGCCTGCTTGAGAGTATTCTTGATCAAATTGAATAACAACCGAAACGGCATCGTGTTCAGCATTTGTTTCCCCTAACTATTTACGGCTGGGAAATTGTCACCGGATGGGCGATCAAGGCGATCTAATTTGAATATGATCTCGTCGCTACTCTTGACGGCTAGCTTAGTTTCATTGACAACTGTTTGGAGTTGAGTACTCTGATCATGAAGTTTCTTGTTAGCGTCGTCAGTACGTCGCTTAATCTTGCCAGTCTCTGTAACAATTTGCCCGGTATCAGTGGCAATTCTCTCCAAGAGTCGCTTATTTTCCTCTTGGGACTTTCTTAAATCAGCAGCAATCTTTGCCCGCTCGGTAGCTAGCTGGTCCATCATCCGTTGATTAATGTTAGCTAGTTTTTCAGCATCAGCAGCAAGTCGTTGAGCGACAGCGAGTTGCTTATTTTGCATTGCGGACATTTCGCGGGAATTTTCAAGCTGAATAGATAAGCCAGCCATTTGACCGATGAGCGTATCTTTAAGAGCTTTGTCACGATAGACTTTGAAATCAACGATCGTAGGAGCAACTTTCTGATACCACAAGACTACTAATCCAATAAAACCTGAGCCGATAATTGTGATGCCGGTGGCGACTGACCCGGCCGAAGTTGATTGAGCCCAGGCCACGCCGTTAGAAACAACTGTAGACGTAACAAAAATTGCATAATTGACTAAGCTAGAGTGATACTGTTGAGGTTCAGCCATTATATTAAAGCCATCCGTGGCTAGTTTTCCTATTTCGAGGGTCGTTCGGCCGGGTTAATGCCGTCCCTACCGTAATTACTTGGAAGTTTTGGTGCCTGGGCGGCTTTCTGAAGGATCTTCGGAAGAGGTTTCACGGTTTTGTTGTATTTCCCCACGCCACCCGAGCCTGGTTTCTTGGCCATTGCCGTCTCCTATAGAGTTTCTAAGGATTCTCTCACCGAGTTCATGAGCTAATGCCGGGTAACGATCCCGACATAACTCGACATATTTTTTGGCTGCCTTACGTGCACGTACATCCGTGGTTAGATTAAGCACAAAGAAATCGCAATCCTTATGCTTACCCACTGGATCATTGTTCCGTTTGACTGTGTAAGGCTGAGTGAGATCCATCTCAAGATCGTCACCCATGTACTCTTTTAGAGTTGCAAAAGAGTAAATATCGTGACATTGATCCAAAATGAACAAGTCACAAAGTGATAATTTTATATCTGGATCAGCGTCCGCTTTCCATCGGACTTCATACTTATTGAACAGCCCTAAATACTGTTCTCGGTCCTTCATTTTATTCTCCTAAGTAGTTGCTACAAGGTAATCCTTATCCCCATACTCATCTAACAATCTGACAATATCAACTTCCTTAACTGATTCACCTGGGATCATCATCCGATAGGAATCATAACCCGGTACTAGCCCACTCTGGCCGCTGCCTTTTCGGGCTCGCAATTGATGCTCGCAAGGTGTAGCATGGGCCAAGCGAACACAGTCATCATGACGTTGTTGTGCTTTCTTGAAGTCTGCATCCTTGGTTGGGTTATTATAACTCACCCAGGCACATCGGGCCACGGACCAAGTCAAATCTTCATGCACTTCAGAAATATTGTGACCATGTGGAATGTGGTCAATATATGGCATGTGCCAATCATCAACTTGCAACTGGATTGGCTCTGATTCCGCGAAGAGGCGGGCGGAGTTAATGGCAATCCGTTGAATATTGGCATTGGCATAGGGCGTAGCCCGAAGTGCCAACCAATTCATGTATTGAGCCCGGCCCATTGTAGCGGTGCCCGTGATCCATCCCCAAGGTTCCGTGTATCTGTTGATAACTTCCTTATGGGGATCATAACGATCCACAAGTCGATCGCACCAAATCCGCATCTCAGTGAATTTGTCTTTTACCTCTTGGCGAAACTCTAATAGATTTTTAATCTCTTGACCAGCTTGCATTCCTTTCCGATTACTGCCAATATGGAGAGATTGAGCCGGGTCCTGAGCAACCCATTCAATCATGGTGGCATAGGGTATTGCCCGAGAGCTAGAATAGTTCCTTGACCATCTGTGGGTCATTACCTCTGCATGGACCATCCTTTCGTAGGTCCATTGAAAAGTAAGTGCTTCATACCCTCCTGGGGTAATCGTATGAAGCAACAACTGAATTTCAAAATTACCCTTCTTAATCGTTTGCATTATACTTCCTCGTAACTCGCTTCAAAAATATCAGATTTGCAAGGGTAAAATTCACCCTTGACACCTTTAATGATCCAGTCACCTGGCAAAGCTGACATTACTCCTTCAAGAGTAGTAATGTCAATTCGCGGTGGCTTACCGTCCATCAAAAAACATATCCCACCGCACCATTCAGAGAGTTCAATTGAAGCATCAAGATACTCAGTAACACTCCCAAAGTCCTCAATTGGGATAACTCTTCTAGCTTCAATTACAACAGGTCTCTTACGAAACATTGGCATTGGTGCCCTCCACTTTTAGTTCTTCTTTGAGAATCTTCCTTGATAACTCAAAATCCTTTAGAGTCTTCCTTTTGAGAGCATCAAGCTCCTTATCCGTAAGCTTGGAAACAGCTGATTGAACATCAGACTCTTCTAGAGAAAAATTATATTCCTTTACACTATCAAAAACCTCGATATTTAAATCTTCTTCAATAATTTCAGGTACTACGCTGGGATCACCTTGAGCAGCAGTGCAAGCAACGGTCCTAGCATCATGTTCCCAGACAAAGTAACCGAGGAACTGAGATCCACCGCCGAACCCTTTATCTTTGAGCTGGGCTTTAAAAACCTTCTGAATAAGTGAGATCATTACATTTTCCTAAAAGGTGCCATCCTTGGCGTTGACTCTATTAGATTAAAACTTAAAGGCTAAAACTTAACCGTCACGTCCCGAGAAACCAGTCGTTTCCCGCAAACAACGCATGTTTTCTCATACGCTCCCTTAGTCCCCTTAACAAGTGTCGGCGACGTCCACTTGTGAGGACATCGGTCCTCGATGTCGGTCAACTCACGAACAGTTGCATTTCGCTTCTCCGTGAGCCGAACGATCTGCTTAGAAACAGACTCAATGGTCTTGCGGAGCTTCTCAACTTCGTCTAAGGTTGGCATTGTAATATTCCCGAACTAGGTTCAACCCTACCGCATTGCTACTCGACCGGACCATCCGGCCAAAAGCAAATTCAAAACCTCGGTCCTTTAAATCTCGCCAAAATTGACCGCGAACTCTACAAGAGCCAGCGGCAGCATCTACATAAGCGGTGAACAAGTCATCTGTACGACTATTCAACATAGTGCCTCCCGGCCCTGGCTGGGCGTCATCAGGACCGAGAAGCATTTACCCTTAACTATTCGCTCACCTGAACGTCAGGGTGTCATCCAGGTTTGCTAGTTCCATGCCCGGGAATCGGATACTCGGAAATTCGCAGCATGGAACTGCCCAATGTAGTCAGAATTTCCGAGTGTTTCGGTTAACGCTTATGGTCAGTGAGAAACTGTACTCTAGCAGAGTTCTCATCGACTCCATAAGATTGTGTACTTGGATCAGATTCCCGATAAGCGACGTGTGTGACGATCTTGCCGTTATTCTCGGTCGAATGGGGCAGTTTCTTGACGATGATCCGATCGACCTGGGCACTAACCGATTGAGTTAGTTTAGACTCAACCGTAAGGTTAGCGAGTTGTTGAGGAGACTCAACTGGAAGCGAGTTGCGTAGATTCGCAATCGCTTCCTTCTCAGTTGCTCCCTTGCCGAATTGGTTTGGTTCACCGTCTTCATAACGGGCTTGCCATTCGCCACCATCAACCTGACCCGTCTTGATCTTTGACATTTTATCCTCTAAAGAGAGTTTCGTTCTCGATATTCATTCATTCGCTCCTGTTCCTTTTCCCACTCTACAACTTCGTCCGCGTCAATCAACAATTCTTCGTGAGTAAACGTCTGCATTTCCTGACCGAAGCGAACCAAGAAAAGGTACTGACCATTGTTGGTCCGGTACGAAAGTACCTGTCCCTTTTTCTTATTCCATTTGACAAAGTAATCGCTCTTTGCTCGAAGCAAATCCTTCACTTCGTAGTTGTCAGAATGATTTGCCCGTGTCGGGGCCGGAAGATTCACGATTACATTCATTCCGTAGATTCTCATTTGTTCTCTTCCTTCTCCGGGTAATTTTCTAAAATCTCTGCAATTTGCTCGATTGTGAGCCCATTTCTAACCATCAATTGCGGCAATTGATTCGCGTACTCGGCCGAATGGACCAAGTTAAGATGATCTTTGACTATATCTGGATCTTTACCTAAAACATGGGCAAGTTCCTTAATAGTCATTGTTTTAGATATATACTTAACTAGTTTGTCCTCCGGGTAATCTTCTAAAATCTCGTAGAGTTGTTCAACTGTGAGCCCTTGTGACTTCGTAATTCGCCGCAGTTGCTCTGCATACTTTGCCGGTGTCAAAGGAGCCTTCAACTCGACTTCGAGTTTTGCCATTTTGTCTGGTTCTTGAAACAAGCAATAGAAACGACCGATATCGATTTTCCGATTTGGATTCTCGGCCATTTCAAGTTGGCAATCTTTCTCGAATTCTTCCCAACTTCCCCATACGACCGTGTCGCAAATTTCGATGTAGCGATCGACCGTGGTATCGAACCAGGAGAATGCAAAAATCTCTGGTTCATTGTTGCAATAGATATCCTTGCCAACTGAAACGAAACGAATCATTACTTAGTCCCCTGTGACATTGTCTCTTCTCTAATAGAGAGCCAGCCTCGTCTGCTGGCTCGAAGTAAATTCTTATCCCTTAGTATTGAAACTTTTATCAAAATCTATACCAACAGACTCCTCCCAATTAAATCTATCTTTTAGATATTCACAGAAATTATCCGCTGAACGTTCGTCATAGCCTTCCCAATCTAGACTTTGAGCATGTTCTTGAAACTCTATAAAAAGTTGTTCAAGATCCATGTCATTTGGACTTTCGAGATAATTGACTTCTTGACCTTGCTCATTCTGAATACGAAAAATCATTTGTTTCTCTCCTGCATTTGGAACCGAGGGCGGGGAGGATCGTCCCTCCCCATAGGGTCATTTATTCTTCAGGACAATCAGGTTCCACCGAGAACGCCATCATTGGCGGACTCACGTAGAACATGAAACTCATTGGAACCGGGGCCATCGGCATGGGCACCGCCGGAACCTGGGCCGAAGGAACCGGGCAAGTGGCACAAGCCGGAGCCTCATACACGGGCGAGGAGTAAATTGGGGCAGCCGGAAGCGGTGTAAAAGCAGAGTTGCCCTTGCTTTTCATTTTGAACTTCCCCTTGAACAAGCCGCCGCCGCCACCATAGACCGAGCCGGAAGCCTGGCTCGACGAGTAGCATCCGGCCCCTCGGGCCTTGGAGGAATAACAGCCAGCATCGGCGCTAGACCCCAGGACCACGACCATTGTGAACGCAATCAAAAGTCGCATCGACTCTCCTAGATTTTACTTTCGACTTGCTTCAGGATCAGTTGGGCGAAGTTCCTGGCCTGTTCCGGCTTCATGGCCAAAAACGTAACTGATGTCCCGAATTCAATCAAAAGTAGCTCATAATCTTTCGACCACACTATAGCGACGACAAGTTCGCCCTTGTCCTTGTCATCAAGCTTCCCTTCCGGGAAGTTGCCGGTTGGACCTGGTTTCAATACCTCGGGCCGCGTCCTGTCATTTCGATCCAATGGGCATCCTCCTCAGAATGACCACCATACATAACCTCGGCCTGTTGATCGAGCAAGGCACAACGAGCTTGTGACTCTTCTAGAGTCAACTGTCGGAAAATGTGTCCTGAATGGACAATTTCCCAGATTTCACAGCACCGTTGGAACACTTTCCATTGGTACTCTTTGGAAATCCGCATTCGGTGCTCTGCAACTCGGATCGTTGGATACTCTGGGATTGAGCTTGGTTTGCATGACATCTGATCGACAGCAACGATAAAATCGCCACCAACCGGCTCGCCGCAAAGCCAAGCATAGATGGCCAATTGCCGTGACCAATCTTCTTTGTAATGCTCAAGGAAGCCATTGATATTGATGGTCATACCACCAAGTTCAAACGGTGAGCAATCCTTGTGACACCCCCAAGATTGCCCGTTCGCTCCTCGGAGTCGTACATATCCCTTGGCTGGTGAGGTTGGCCATTTTGAGCAATAGCCATTTACCTTCCAGTCAAGGATGACATGGGCACCACTCTTATTGACATAGGCGGCGTCCGGCTTTCCGAGTAATGTTACGCCGTTGATCTCTCGGGCCTTTGGTTCTGTATGCCCTTCCGAATTAACAAGCCCTCTAACTTCAAACTCGAACCGAGGGCTCGTCTGGGCTGTCTGCAAATCCATCAGCAGATCAGTGAGAGCACCTGATTCTTTATAAAGTTTGAAAGTATAGCCACCATGAATCAGGGCCCAGTCCCGATTCTGGGCTTCGACTTGTGCCTGGAAGATGGCATCAAAGTCAAATCTACTAGAGTCGGCGTGGTTCTTGCCGAACAACTTATCATGTAGGTATGATTTCACGTAAGCATCGAACGCTGAACCAACAGACATTGGCCTAGTTTGAGGCTCTCGTGGCGGACGATTGTTCGTCAAATAATGAAGATAGAACGCTTCCTCACCTTCTTCCCATTTTGCAATGGCAGAAGGTGAAAGATATTCTATTTCTCTCATAGAACATGCTCCTTGGCTACTTTTTCTTTATTCTTCGTAGGTCGTGGCGACCGAAGGAAGAAAATTTTCCCTTCCCGATATAACTCGGCAAGGTACTGAGCAACTTGCCGCTCAACGGTAGAAAGCCGTGGCTTTCCTTTCTGACGATCGAAGCTATGTGACATGGGAGTACATCTCTTTTAGAGCATCGATAAGGAGCGTTCTAATCTCCATTTCGTCCGCGTGCGGGTGAACAATGACTATGTCGGCGATGCAGTCATTGAGATAATTCTTGGCATCCTCAAGATTTTCGCACTCACGATAAAGGAGTCCTGCGTGATAAGTAGCGGACTCTTTGAAAGTATCTTCCAAAACTACCTCCTTGAAAATCACTGAAAAGAAGTGCCTGGTTAGGATCTTCCCTGAGAAGATGTCCAATCATCCTGCTCCTGCCAGCCAGAAGATTAGGAAGACCCATAGGGTCCCGAACGTCAGTACGGCCCAAGTGTTACTCCGAGTCTCTTTTGCGGAAATAGCGAGCCTCCTTTGGGATATTTGTGTCTGAAAGTTCTCGATACTTGAACGTAACTCTCGTTCCAATTGGGAATATTTTACTAATCCAATTGAAACTGATCGAAGTTCCAGGGAACATATGCCCTTCTTCAAAAGCTGCTGCGGATTTGTCTTCTCCACAGTAGATCATCACTCTTTCAGAATCAGTAAATCCTGATAATTCCAGTCGCTTCCCCTTATAATCAAGGATAAGTGCCCCCATCAACCCGAGGAGCTTTGAGCCCTTGTCAGTCTCTCGGCCCCAAACGTAGCCGACAACGGTTCCCTCGTCGTCATTATCGTCTTTGATTTTCAACATCTGATCGGATCGTTTGGGCTCCCAATAACTCTTGGGATTACGGAGGATCAATCCTTCTCCGCCAAGAGAAAGGACACTCTGATAGAGTTCTTCAAGATGTTCGTTTGACTCAACCTTATCTTGAAAAACTGGTCGAATGTTCGGGTAATGTCCCTTTTGATATGTGTTCATCAACAATTGATGAACTGATTGAAAATCAAGATGTCTCGGTTCAATGTAACCTTGTCTCGATCTAAGCCAGTTCATCTTTGTAAGGAGATCAAATTGTTTAATATAGTTTGGATTATTTACAAGTCCACTCTGAAAGATTTGTTGATACGGAGGAATCTCGAAGACGTTGTATGTAACTACACGCCATGCAGTGTCATCCGGGACAATCCTCTTGATGATCGATGAAAGCATCTGCCATGATTTACGATCTGTGAACATTTCCCCGTCAAGAGGATGAGCGGGCAACTGGTCCAGGAACCAATCGGGAGCATGGAGAATATTACCGTAACGAGTCCAAAGGCCAGTAGCCCGCTGTTTGATAACGTATCGTTCGTCTTTGTCAATATTTGCCCAAGGAACTTCACTCTTCAAGAGTCCGCGAGAGATCCCTCCGTCCCATAGAGCCCTGATGCCGTCCATCTTCTCTGAAGCATACCAACCGATGACCTTTTGCTTGGGCTTCATCGGCTTGGCAAGCATGAGAAATTCTCGTCGGTCAGGCATCATTCTCTCCTAGAGTAATTTTTATTCAACTAAAGTTTGAACTGATTCAGTTATGAAATCTGGATCTTTAAGTTGGAAAACTTTACCAACTTGGGGCAGTTGATTGATGAAGACATCGGTACTAGCGATAAGGTCGCCAACACGGATGATCTCAGTTGGCGGTGTCCATTGGGATTTCTCACCATTTACGATGAGCCGATGGTATCCATTTGGACCAATTTGGTGCCGAATGTCCTTGTCTCGGCCCATCGAAACAAGTTGAGTGGCAACAACGGGAACCTTGCTAGGCTCGACACCCTCTTTCATCAAGATGTCTTCTATTCGCTCTCGTAGAGTCATGTACCCCTCGAAATAATTTCATAGCGACCTGCTTCATCGATCGCGACTGGCACAGGACTAATAATGTCATCTGGCCAATCGTTTTCGCTGCATTTCGCAAGGGCTATATCTAAATTGTCAATGAGTCCTGTCGGAGTCATGTACCAGACGGCCCATCGAGCAATGCTCAATGGCTTACCATCGAAAGTTAATTCCTTCTCTCTTAAATTGAAGATGCTTGATCTCCTTTTCAATCGTTGTCAATAGCTTCAGTAGGTCAGGCTGAGGGCTCGTTCCTTGAGCTTGCACTAATATTTTAATCGCCTTTAGATTCTCCTTAGCCTGGGCTAATTGTTTCGTCATTCTAATTCTCCTTGTCGGAACTCCAAGGCAGCTCTTATAGTTGGCTTGAACCGAGGAATTCGACTAATGAAATTGAACTTTGATACAACTTGCATGATATTATCTTTGATTCGCCAATCCAATGACATCTCATAGTGGCAATCTGCGACTAGTTGTCCATGACAAATAGTAGCAAATGTCTCAATCCTTGGAACAAAAACAAGCCACTCTCGACCCAGTCGATGGAGATTTGTTGTTTTAAAATCAACATAATCTCCTAGATTTTTACCATCAACCTGGATTGTCGGATACCCTTGTATTCTAGGTAATTGTCTATGCACCATGTCCCCTGTTTTTAATCTCTTTTAAACGTTCTTCCAAATCAGTGATCCTAGCATCCAGCCGAGATGGGCTTATTGGCGTCTCAAGGAGAGAAGCTCTAATAGAATTTACTATTGGGATAAGTTCTTCAACGCCCTTGGTCCTAGCTACTTTGATCAATACGTCTAACTTGTTTAGTATTTCATCTCGTGTCATTGTAAAAAACCTGACTTAGGGTTTCGTCCCTTGAGAAACTCTTTTAGATTTCCAAAAACTTGGACCGGCTCCCAATCCTTGGTCAATCCGCCACAGAAAGTTGTTTCCTCATTGCCATCGAGATGTCCAAGAAGACCTTGTGCATTAGCCATAATATCAGGAACAATACGGGCATAGTCCCGGGTATCGGCTCCATAATAAAAGAATAAACGGTTAGGTACTGACCAATAGACGCCACGAGACCATTGAAGATAGGAATAATACCTGGCCTTGTCGGCCCATTCTTCGTGGCTTGTCATTTTCTTGCGAACAAGAATCCCTTCCATGGGATGAATAAAGAATAGAACCTGCATTTATTCTCCTAGAAATATCGCGGTGTGCTATCTTTTACACCATGCCCTGGAACCAAGTTCCTAGGCTGAACCTCCGCGAATATCAACAGCGATAGCTGTATCGTATCCACATATCATCGCTCAAGTGAATCGATTCAGCCATACAAACATGGCATTGAACTTGCTTCATCTTGAGACGCTTACAAGCCAAGAACCGATGCTGTCCATCGATGATTGTCCCATCTGGACTAACCGTGATCGGGTTCTTCAATCCGATCAACAGAATACTCTTTGAGAGTTCTCTTATAGAGTATTCATCAAGTGCTCGTACGCTGCACTTCTCATCGATCTTGAGATACTCGATCGGGACCAGGTGCAAGCCTGGCGGAAATGTCTTCGGTTTAACCTCCGGGACGATTTTGCCCAAGACGGGCTTCATGAACCAGGCGAAAATACCACTGGCCAAGAATGTACGTCGAAGCATTTCAGACTCCTTCATCTAGGGCTACCCAACCAGCATTCAGTCTAGCGATTTGTTTCGGCCTGAAGTTCCCGATGTGACACGGAACATGGGACCGACCGAGTCTTCGAGCCGCCTCCATGCGATATATGCCGTCTATTAGAGTACCGTTCGGCTTGATGTAAATGGGCGGCATTCCGTGAATCTCGAAACTCTTGGCGAGCCCATCAATGTGGGCTTCGTGACATTCCCTTGGCTCGAAGGCGTACTTAACATACTCAATCGGGAGATTTTGCAATCCCTTGGGCACGTTACCGAAAATATACTTTAGAAGCGACTGCATTTTACTCTCCTAGAGTGCATTTTTCCGGGCTTCACCGTAAATGGGACGCCCTTCTGGGGTGTAAATGACATCGAACTTGTAAGGGTCCTGGATCAAGTAGCGGTTTGCTTTGTTCCGTCGATAGAAAAGGCGAAGTTTCTTACGTTCCTCAAGAGGCATCGGGGCAGGAACAGTTTCTTTTACAACAGTTACAATCATCAGATTCTCCTAGAAACTAGAGCCCTACGCCAAATTGAATTGCATCGTACCAACTGGACTTGTACTTAGCGAGAATTTTTTCATTCTTCTCGCTAAGTATCACAACAATTACCTTTTCTACATTTGCTGGAATTTGAGCACTGTTCAAGTCCCAGTGAAACAGGTCTTTTGCCTCTACTAGAGCAACAACTTGTTGATGGCCACCCTTCAACACCGCATTAATTTGCACTTTCATTATCTACTCTTTCGGCCAAATGCCTTAGCGTTCGTGTTATCGAGGACAATCCTTTCCAGCCTCAGTGCTGCTGCCTCGGTTCTTGGGTGCTCCTCACCCAACCTAATGTACAGATTCTCATAGAGAGTGTAACCTTTAACCAAGATTCTTTTAAGAATCTTGCGACGATCTGTGGTCGTTCTCAATTGTCACTCTAAAAGATTTGCTCCTCAGACATCCTCTCGTGCAAATTCCCCAAAGTATCTTAAAGCCGCGGCTCGGCGAACCGCAACAGCTTCTTCGATATTAATGTAATGACCTAAGTAAATAAATGAGCCATTGAAACGTAGTGACGCTTCCCATTTACCAGACCAGTTGTGCCTATGGACTCCTTTATATCCTGATGTATTATGGGAAAACATACCACGATACATATTATTTTGTTGACGAGTACATGGTCTTAGGTTCTCTTCAAGATTATTAAGTGGATTAGTGTCCCTATGATCTAATTCACCACGATAAGTTGGATCAACTTGTGCATAAATCCATTTATGTAAAGAAATACGCTGTCTTTTGAATGTAACCCGAGGATAACCACCACCATCAAGGCCCCATGTACCCATTGCTTGGACTTCAGCCCAATATTTGGTATCAACAACCGTGAAGATTCCTTTTCCAACTGCAATTGGTGAAGGCACTTGACTCTCCTAGAGGCGGGTTAGTGACCTCCCCGCCCACTTGCATTATCTACCGGGCTTGACTTCATCCTTTTCTGGCTGAACGTGCCATCGCTCCAAGGCAGCCCGAGTCAGGATCACGTACCGTAGATTCATTTCTGCTTCCTTCTCATGAGGAGAAGAAGCCTTGGGAAACGGGCAAAGATCGGGCCGAAGGAACCAGACCTTATCATTCTCAAGACCCTTGGACTTGTGACCAGTCAACAACAAGATATAACTGGTTTCATCGTCATCATCCGTGAACAATGAGTCGATTTTGCTGACGACTTCGGCAATACTTGTTGCGTCCATGCAAAAGTGTTCAATTGCCTCGCATTCGTCCTGGATTTTGATCGCTGCGTCTTCACGACCAGCGGCTTCAAGGAGCCCGACCCGTTCAGTTTTGTAAGATCCGATCTTTTCCACAAACTCTTTTAGATCCATTGAGATGTCGGGGGCGATTTTCTCTATAAGATTCACCAACCCCTTGCCGATCTCTCGTCCTTTGACTTTGGCCGGCTTATTGGCTTTAATGAGCTGGAGGCACCTTTTAACGAGTGGAGCCGTAGTGCGACAAATAACGAAATCGCCCACACTAACTCTAGCGAGAAAATCAGCTGTAGTAACATGCCCAACGATTCCTTTTCCTTTGGGATTCGATTCTGGGCTCTTGATAAGTGGATTGAGTTCCTTCGCCTCGATCAAGATGTCATCTGCACACCGCCAGCACACTGAAAGTGTGAGATAGGTGCAGTTGAAATCTTTCCGAATGATGTCCATCGCATTGAGCAGCGATCCTCGGAACAGGTAGATCGCTTGCTTCCGATCGCCGACCCAGAAGGTCCGACTATTGGCACTTCCGTTCTGCAAGAGTTTCACCATTTCAATGTCACAGACATTACAGTCTTGACACTCATCAATGATGATCTTTTTGAACTTCGGCATGGACCATCTGAACCATACCGGAAAGAATTTCTGATCATCGAAATCCATCATGCTTGTGCATTCAATGGAATAACGATAGACGCTGACGACCCATTGAAACAGTTCTTTCCGAGCGTACTCGGCAGCGGTAGTAGTGCCCTCGGGAGTATCAACTCCATGATAATCAGCGAGTCGTTCGGCCTCAGCGTAAGCATTCTCGGGACGAACGACATAACTCTTCAAGAGTCCGATGAGCCTTTTGACTGGGCCCTTCATTTTCTCATAGAGTTCTTTCGCTTGAATACCATCGGGAAGAGGGCTATACTGAAGCTGATACTTCAGGATATTGACCGTTTTGTTGGCATCGATCTGACAACCCTTGACATTCTGCCGACAGACCCGCCAACCAAGTGCATTGAGAGTAGTTGATTGGACGTTCTTGAAATCCTGAGCGAGAATCTTTTTCTCAAGCTGCTGTGCAGCAAGCTTCGTGAACGAACAAGCAACAATTGGCTCAGCGTCATCGATGTAGTTCAGGCATTGAACGATCGAAGTCGTCTTGCCTGAGCCGGCGACCGACTCTAATAGAATATTGCTGGTGCCGAACTCGACTTCACGAAAGAACGCCATCTGTTCAGGAGTATTCTTCATGACTTCCTCTAGGAACTGCTTCTATGCCATATCGCTGGCGGCGAAGCTGTTAATCCCTTGGAGAACTCTGCGGCCACCATGACCGCAGAGTATCGTACTTTTAACGCCAAGCCTTGAACCGGTACCAAGTGAAGAGAAACTCCACCATCACGTCCTTGTCAGCTTGGGTAAGATGCTCTCGACCGTCAAGATACTCTTTCAGAGCATCCTCGTCCTCGATCTCCGATCCACCGTAATTTGACAGGAAACCGATCCCTGTCATCACGATCAGGTCGTACATCCCGTTATATCTGTGCGGGTCGGGACGAACCCCTAAATACTCGCAAATCTCATTGTCGATATCATACAGGAGCTTCGCTTCCCCCGTCTCACGATCCTCGAACTGAAAGTTCACCGGCATTTGACTCTCCTAGAGTCGTATTCTCAACCTTGAACCCTGCATTCCTCAACAATTCAAGTGCTTCCTCGATCGTCTTGATATTAGTATCAGTCTCCTGTGCCATTGCGATTAGTGCCGTACCGCTCAACGGATTGTCATCGATAACGTACATCCCGAGATCAGTGAAGATGTCATCGATATAGAACGAAAGGCAATCGAGAACACCACCCATGACCAGGGACGTCGTATCAAGTTCCTTGAGGAACTTGTAAATCCAGCGTAATTGTTGCTCCGGTTCAAGTTTGGTCATCGCTTCTTCGAGCTTTTTGTATTGCGTATTCGGACTTGCTTTCCGAGCCATTTTTTCTCCTAGAGCCAAACGTCGAAGGATCAACTTTCTCTGGATGGGAGTCATTTCGCTGTCATCTTCCATAAGTTCTTCCTCGAACTTATCGATGTCAGCTAGAATCCCAACCCGAACCAACTCACTTTTCAGTGACCGCATTAGATGCTCCGCGTCCATGCCAAAGTTGCTGTTGAGTCTGGTAGAGAAGATGTTCGAGAGCCGGTGTCAACTCCTCAAGTTCATTGACGCAATTGTTGAACTTCTCAAGTTCTGACTCTGTTAGAGAATCGTTGTCGATATCTTCGCAAGCTTGTCGAGCCGTGTTCAAGGTCCGTCCAACCGAGGCCCACTTTTCGAGCACCTTCAGATAGGGCTCATGAATCGTGATCGTAATTGTCTTGGGCACTGCATTCTCCTAGATTCTAGCACCGGAGTAAGGGCCAAACCATCTCTCATAGCAAACAACTAGATGCTTATGACGATCATCGCCATTCCATCGAGTTTTCTGAGTAGCTGTATTCATATCAAAATACAGCTTACGTGGTTCACGATTGCCTTTATTACGCTGAGTAGCATAATTATTCAATTCCAAGGCAGCATTTGCTGCGTCTTTCGCCTTTATAAATCTTGAAGCATTCTCAAGGATCGTAATCGTCTTGGGCATTTACTCTCCTAGAGAAAGCCATCCTTGGCTGGCTGCATTTAGATAAAAGGTGAACCCGTGATCCAGAAAACCATCTGCTTCGTCTCGCCCGGCTTCACTTTGTCATTGTTGAACAGGAGATGCTCGTTGTCCTTGTCAACTCGAAACTCGGTAACATGGGCACCATAAATGCCCAGATACTTACCGACCGCGACCGGAACGTCGGGTCCTTCGAGCATTGTCTTGGCAAGCTGATGAGTTGTAATCTGCATTTGACTCTCCTAGATTTTACAACTGCTTCGATGTTGGTGAAGTCGGCCCGTCGGAATCTCGCGACTGCATTTCTCGCAAATGATGAACGTACGGTGCTGGCTCGATTTCCGACGACCGTCAACCGGGCTCGGCTTGACGATCACGTCGTACAGGCCAGGGATCATCTTCCGTTCGCCACTCTCTCGGAGGATATATGTGCCTTTGAGACTCATATCCTCGAATGTTCCCGCCATCTCAGGAGGGATTTTATTGCCCCTCGGGAAGCCTGCTAACTCTTGAAGAGCATGAATGAGCGAATCTCGGTGAATCGCGTAGTCGAAATCAGCTTTTGGCATCTTTCTTTTCTTCTCTTTGAGAGTTATACTTGCGAATCGCGTCCGGGTCGCGAAGCAGATTCTTTTGCTTTGTCTTGGGCCACGGCTCCCGATCTGGGATCACCTGGGTTTCCACTCCAGGATGAGGAAAAGGTTGAAGACGGTAATAGTTGACCGAGTTGTTGACCCGGGTTTCGAGTTTGGCCGGATCGAGCGGCACTTCCTTTTCCTTTGGCTTCTCACCATTGGAAAAGGACTTCATTTTGAAGAGGCTCGCCGCAATGTACAACTCTTGATGAAACTCTCTCTGCAACTCTTTCCGCGTCTTCTTCGCCATTGTAGTAGTCCTGAGATTCGCTGGCCCCGAAAGGGGCCAGCTACAAGCCGATTACTCGACTTAACCTTCAATCTTCACGAAGTCTTCACCTTGCCTCTGATAGAGTTGACCGCGGCCAGTGCCGAGGCCACTTCCGTGCTTCTCGTGACAGGGGATGCAGACGTTGGCCCACTGTCCACAGTAGGTTCGGAGTGAGCCGTCAACGAATTTGTCGGTAATCGGGCTCTTGCAAACATCACAGACTTCAGGCGGAGCGATATACTTGGTCATTTGACTCTCCTAGATTTGTCTCGACGCAACTGATCTTTGTAACCGAAATGAACGCGGGCTGCTTCCATTGACGTTGAGAATTGAGCAAAACCTCCCTCGTGCCGAACAAGGTAAGGAATACCCAGGACACCTTTGCAACGGTTCCGCCTATCAAGAATTTGATAGGCGATTCGCTTGACATTGTTCATGTAATCGGGGACGCCATAATGTTTGGCAGCGTCCCAGGCGGTTCTTATTTGCTCGACAAGATCGTCGCCAATGACCAGGAACCGATGGCCGTTGATTTCGTAACATCCGACCATTGGTCAACTCTCCAAGATTCGGTGGAAGTTGGCATCGACCAGCACGCAATTGGAAGTGAACGGAACGAAATTGTTTTTGAGATCCTTCGGTTCGGTTCCCTTCTCCATTCCGATTTGGAGCTTGCGAGCGGCGACCTTTGCTTGGGTGATCCCAATAAAAGAGTAACGGTAATGAAGACCCAAGGTACGGTGGGTGATGATGAAGATGCCGTCAATCTTTTGAAGCCTTAGCATTTTCTGACCTTTTCGTTTCTAATAGAGTTTAGTCGAAATAGAGTAGAGAAAAACCGTTAAGTCTAGCGCTACTCTCCCGAACCTCCATTGTAACATAATTTTTCCTCCAATGCAATAGGAGATTGTGCGAAATAGCCACGCCCGTTTCCGCTTTTCTCTACTCTATTTCCAGTCAACTCTATTAGAGAAATAATAGCAATCAGGAAGAGCAGCTGGCTGGAAGCCACTCTTACGAAGGAAATTGGCAAGCCGTTCACTTTGAACTGATTCAATATAGAGCAACCGATCTGGGTAACTCTCCCGGAGCCAAGTGAGCAAACGGGTAAAGGCCCCGGTCCCAGGATCTTTGGCTACAGCATTGCCAATCTGGATTGAATCATCAACTCGATTTGCATTATGGATAAAAGGACCTTGACGCATATAGAGTTCACTGAACTCATCGTGCTCGATCCAGGCTTGAGAAACTTCGGTCTGAGAAAGAAATTCACCTAGAGTCATGGTGTATCCTTACAACAGAGACAATATGAATCTAATAGAGAAAACAGCGACAACGATAATGACCAGTATCCATAGGATCTGGTTGACCCACGCTGGGATCGTGATCCCCATTTGCTTCAAAGCGATATAGGCTATGCCGATAACGCCGGCAAGCACAATCGCATAAATTAACCAACGTCCGAGATCGAAAGCCATCGGGTATCTCCTTTATAAGATAGAACAGCAGGATGGTGCCTCCTACCTCCACCCTCTATTAGAGAAATTTTGTCATTATATTTCATTTACAACATAGAGTCTAGGAAACGTAGCTTCAACTGCATGAGGCCAAGCGACATGATGAGCCAATGAGCTTATTAATTCTGGAACTGTCCAAGGTGCAGGATTGTCGAATTGACTCAAGAAAGTGTTCACCATCTCAGGGTCCCACTTTCTTGAAATCAGCAAACACCGTAAGTCTTGGAGACTTACCAATTCGTGATTATTCAACGTCTTCACCCCTGTAGGGTGTCAGGCGAAGCCACTCCTTTCACAAGACGGACGAGGAAATTACCCAAGGTGATCCTGTCGGAATTGTTAAGGTTGATCTTCTTGAAAACGTCCTCGACCCATCTTTCAGGAATACCTCGCTGACGAAAAAACTCTTTTAGATCCGTCGGCCACATAGACTCTGTTAACGGTGTCGGCGACACAACCTTGTGAGCTGCATTTGTGATGATGTCAGAAACCGGGATAGACTCTGAAGTTCCCTCGTGATAAGGGAAGCCGATTCGGTTCCAGAAATCTCTGATTTGAACGTCGGACTTGCCGTCGTCCAAAAGTATCCGGTTCATGGCACGTTGATCTAGCTCAAGACGACCAAGGTAGTCACTATTGGTGACTGTGACTTTGCCTTCCTCCATTATGCCCTCCTAGATTTGGCCGTCCTTGGCCCCTGTTTCCTATTAGGGTTCCCTCCTTAATCAATATTTAACGCTGAATACCGACTCCGAAGTTCGGCCTTCAATTTGTGAACCAAGGCGATACTGACGCCCATTGATTCAGCAATTACGGCAAGGCCATGACGCTCTGCTCGCATGTTCAGGACAAGTCTCTCGCGATCATTACGGACGATTTTATTCATCATGTCCGTAAATTCGAGCGATGGTCCTTCTGGACGAGCTATCCCCTCATATCCACATGAAGCAGTAGTGAGAGGGACAAAAGCCTCGATACCTTGTTGTCGGAAACTGCGAAGCGTTCGTGGTGGGATGCAAACAACGTGATCCTTCGCGATTGCGTCCTTTAGACGCATATTAATGTGCGTGGAGACGAAGGGGATGATATTATTATCGGTCAGCCTCACAGCTGCTGCATTCACGCTCTCTACTAGAGTTAGAGTAGCCACTCCGATCAGGTCCGGTGTTCGTCTCGGATGAGCGAAATTCGAGACGAGACTCATCGTCAAGCGAAGAAGCATGACACTGATCTTGTTGGCTTGGGTCCTATCCCCAAGCCGAAGGGCGACGACTCGACGCTCTAACTCTTCCTCGTCGATTCTCTCCGGAATCGCTAGGTAGTCAGCGTCGTGTTGTAGATCACAATGATATCCCGGCATTTACCCTTCTCCCGTAGGAGGTAGCCCACGACCCCGTGGACTCTAGAAGATTAGAGACGTTTCAACGTTCTCCTCAGAAATCTCCCCTCCAAACGTGAAAGAAATCTATGACCTCACTAGCCTCCTCAGGGGTAAGGTCGAACAACTTCCCGAGGGCTTCTGCGACCTCGTTCGGATTCAGCCGCAGGTACTCGTATGCCGCCATCTTCATATTTTCCTCACTTAAACTTGTTGGGTAAAGCCATCCTTGGCAAATTCCCATTACTCTAATAGAGCGATGGTACAAGGTCGCAAGACCTTAGCCGATGAGAACAATCTGGATCTTAGAAACCTGTTCCATCCAATGATGGCGGAAAATGTCCTTTTCTTCCCGAGAAAGGTGCGAAGGGTACTCTATACGAGAATTAAAATCATAATCCTCTACTAGAGTCGGTTCGGTCGGATCAAGACCGTCAATGACTGAAAGTGCCTTGACTTCGGGCAAGGCCAAGAGCTTGCGAGCATACTCATGGGTTGTCATTGTTTTCTCTAATAGAGTCAACGTGAAATAGAGTAGAGAAAAGCGGTAACTTTCGGGTTAGCGTTCCCCGAATCTTTAGTATAATGTATCGCCCGCGTATATGCAATAGCGCTTTTTTTATTTTATGTTTTTCTCTACTCTAATTCAACTTAACTCTTTTAGAGAAAATAGTCATGCCCTTCCTAGTCGATAATAGATTTCGATTTCATAATAAGACAAATCATGACAAAACCCAGAGGGATCATAGCATTTTTTACCATCCCACGCAACGGAATGTAACTTCCCAGTAGAACGCACGCGGCCACAGAGCACCCCAATGCTATCCACCATAATAGGTAATAGATCCTCTGTGACGTCGTAACTGTGTTCCTCGTCCAAATACCCAATAGGACAAGATTCAAAACTAGCAACACAAAAGCCAAATCGAAGTAAGACCCTTGATAACTCTTGACAATGAAAACCACGGCGACAAAGAGGTTCAGGTAAATCTGGAAAAACAACATCGCTTCCATCATGTCCGATATTCTCTATTAGAGTATCGAATGGTATGCCTGTTGCCGTAGCAAAAGCAGCAGGCAAACATGACCAAAGGTTCGGTTGCTCAACGATTATCACTTCCCACGTCTCCGTAGCTTTCTAGGATTCTTTGGTCGCAGTTTCAGAGCTTTAACTGGAACCAAATCCGCATTCATTGACCTCGGTACTTCGACAATTTGCCGAATGAAAGCTCCACCTTTTCGAGCGTGATCGTACTCTGATAGAGTCATCCTGTGGAAGTCGTTACGCAGATACCATTCGTGGGTGATAGCTTGTCTCGGATTAACTCGACCAAAACATGAATGCATTGGGCCATTGCAGCCTTCCGTGGCTCGGCATTTGAGGATAAAGGGCGTCGTGCCTACGTCATCATAACGTGTACGTATCGAACCGTTGCATGTTTGGCAAATGTAAGTATTTTCTTTCATTTCTTCTCCCGCATTGCTTGTATATTCTCTACTAGATCCGTGGCAGTCAATAAGTCAATGTTACTGTTACCTTCGTTATGAAGAATAACAGGAGTAGCTATGATAACCTTAACCCCTCTACCTTGAAGAAAGTTGATAAGCGGTATCAACTCTGGATCATTTGATCCGACAACAACAATGTCAAGTCGATCACAGCTACTCATAATATCGACAGTAATCTCGACATTACGGTTAGGGTGAACGATTTCTTGACCATCCTTGATCGAGTTCACAAACTTCGTTAAATACCCCATGCGACGGAGAGCGTGGATAAAACTTTCTGCTTCATCTGTTACTTGATCGCCGTAAGCGTAAGCCATCATAAGCTTCTCGCCTTCAAATACGAACGCTTCACGATAGCGATCATAATTTACCTTATGCCCTTTCTTCTTTTGACTAAGGGCACCGAATTGATTTGTTACATTGAGAAATAATCCAACTTTAAGCACATCACTTCTCCGGACGACTATTATTTAACGCCACATTTTTCACCGATACATTCACCCTGGTCAAGTGGTGTATCATCGAGATCGCCACCATGACCAAAGCAACCGGATTCAATGGGCTCTACTCTTTTAGAGAATGCTTCGTATTGTTCCTTGGTAATTGCTTCATTTGGAGCTTGCTTGAAGCCGTGACCCGAATGAAGGCAGAACGAAATCGACTTCAGATTGTCTTTGTAATTCGCAGCGAGCCATTGACGGATCGCCGGATATTCTTCTGGCTTATACTGAATTGTAGCCGAAACTGCATTGTCACTCCAATGACGTTGGAGCATCACCACATTTTCGAGCTGTTCAATTGCTGAAATACCTTCGGTCGGTGTTCCCTCGGGATAACGTAACGGAAACGAAACGATTGTTGTGTTGAAGTCCCGAGTGCCATCCTGATTAATCTTTGGCTCCATCGGGTAGTTTTTCTTTCGTAACGTCGGCAACATCGGGCTATCCGATGCAAACGAAATACGAAGAATCTGATAGAGTGAGTACGCGGGATTTGCTCCGGGAGTACAACCATTAGGTAGTTTGGCGGCGGTTCCCGAAGGCTTGACCGTTGTGTATGCGATTGAACGTGGTACTCCACCCATAAGGATAGAGTATTCCTCATCTTCGGCCACGATATGTTTGTAAACGGAATCAAACATCTCTGGTTTGCGAAGATGATGGGCCGCAAAGACGCCCGTAATGCCTAGTCCAAGTCTCTGGTTCCTTGAGACAACCGCATTAGTGCGATCGTAAAGAAACGGAAGAGAAGAGATGGTCTTTTGGCACTTGTACATCAAGACAGCGGCCGTATGGAACTCCTGACCATCCTGCAAACTTGGCAAATATAACTCTGCAAGATTACATGCTTCATCGGATTCGAGCATAATCTCGCCGCACGGATTTGGTCCGCAAACTCGTGAGTTATAACCAAGCTTAATGCCGTCAGCAAGGCGACCAAAGTTGGCAGCGAGATAAGGGTTAAAGAGTCCATAAGGCTCCCCTTGACCTTGACCAGCCGCATCAGTTTCGTAGCCCATCCAAAACTCGGGCAACAACTCTTCTAGGTATGTTTCAGCGACCGTGTTGTTTGACTGCTGTCGCCACTTGGGAATGATCTGACCGTTGCCCCAATATTTGGCAAGTAGAAACTTGCGATCACGTCCGGAACCCTTGGCAATTTGTGCGGAACGGCGGACATTGCCGGCGACCACGATCATACCGAGAATGTTCTGAATGTCAAGAGCGTCAATGGGCCGCATCTTTTGGCCAACACGAGCTTTGAGTATATTGACGATAGTCTCAAGACCATTAACCAAATCTTCGGAACCTGAGGCAGTTCCACCAAATGACTTGATCCGTTGTCCCTTGGCCCTAAGACAATCGGGATTGTAATTGACACTTTTACCCGTGAAGAAGAATCCGGTAAGAATTCTCTTTAAGAGTTCGACCCACCCTTCCCGATTATCCGGAACGATAAAATCGCAATCAAACGTCGTCACCCGAGTGACGTCGATATTGTGTTTGACTACCGGAATTTCGTAAACATCTTCCGGCATAATCGAAAAGCCAACCCCACCGCCGAGCATGAGTTGCTCGAATGTGAACGCGAAAGGATGTACCGGCTCGTTCACCCGAACATGCCAACACGCCTGCAAAGAATCGCCACCGATTCGATCGACAGTCCGTGTTCCGAGTTGCCATAGTCCCCTGCCACTGAAGTTACATTTAAGCTGGATAAGATAGCCGGCCAAGACTTCAAGTTCTCTAATAGAGAAAGCACCGCCGATATGCAGTATCCCGTTCAAGCATCTTGATAGAGTTTGCCAGTATTCTTCCTTGGGTGAAGTATCATCATCGTCATCAAGATGACGTGAATACGTACGCTTATACGTAACGTAGCCAACCGGACCCCAGGGAACCTGTGTCTCCTTCATGAGATCAACTATCCGCTGAGGTAGTTCCTTGGCGAATTTCGTATTGATCCCTGGATGAGCGTAGTTCTGGCGGTTTCCATTCATTACAACTAAACTCATCTAAAGAATCTCCCTTTTTGGAGTTGCATTCAAAGCAAGATAAGCATAAATTCTTAATGTTATTTGTACCACCATTAGCTCTAGCGAGCTTATGGTCAAGTGTTGCATCATCAGGGTAATTAAAATCGGAAGGAGATCGTTCCCTCCTACGCATAGGGCGTTTGCAATAATAGCATAAGCCCTTTTGCTGATCCCACAAAATAGCACGCTTATGTGCTTTTTGCTTAAAAATAGGAGCTTTCTTACTACCCTCTCCCGATGATTTTGATAACATTATTAGGCTTAATCTCCGCTAAGAATTCACCTTGAAGAACTTCGCCTTCAGCGTCCACAAGAGGGAGCTGATTGGCAAAAGTTTCACCACCTTGTATCGTAACTGGATTTAAAAATGTAACCCGCTGAACTGGTCGATTATCTTCAGGATCAGGAGCCCAATCAATACAATGTACTCTTGGAAGTTCAAAACCACAATTCTCGCAAACTCCATTAGAATCAAAATCATGATGGAGTTGCAGCAGAAGCAAGTCCCAGGTAGTCATAACTCCCCTCGATTTAGCACAGGTTGTGGGACAGCGTGCCCTGTTTCTCTGAGCTTTTGCTGCTGATAATAAGCCCAAACAAGACACTCATTAATGGCTATCATATCAGTAAGCTTAGGCGTAAGACCAGCAAGCTGTACACCTAATTTAGTCGCCAGGATCTTGAAATCGTAACCCGGCTGGCTTGTGAGAGCATAGATGACTCGCAAGTTACCGAGTTCATCGATATCATCAATCCTGGTAAATTCCATTAAATACCTTCCATGTCAAAAAAGGCCACTGAAATGACTGTTTCCCCTTTAAGTTCAAAAACTCCTATCGGATCTACTGCATTAATGAACCAAATAAAGAACTCTTCTAGAGTAATTGTCTTATCTTCCAGCATTAGATGAACCGAGTAAGGCACCCTCATACTACCTTTTACCCCAATCCCGAAAACAATCCCAAGTTCCTGACGGGAGCCTCGGGACGGGAATTCCAGCATTCTGATCCTGTGCTCACGCTTACAGATCATAGTTCACTCAAGATGTTATTGGCTCTAATAGAGTTCTTGATCGTGTAAGATAACTGACGTGCCGATTGTCGAGCATCACAAAGAGGATTATGAATCGGAAGTTCATTCTGAAGTCGTCTTTCTGACTTCATTGCGTCAATATCACCATGTCCGATTCGGAATGAAGCAATATCGAGAAGAGGATAAGGTCCAACCCAAGTCGAACCCGTATGCTCCCTGACACAAGCTGATAAGAAATTAGCTTCACAAGGCCAGTTAACGTCGGCAGCCATAACAGACCGCGATCGAGCTTCAAGCCAGAATGACCAAAATCTGCTTCTTACCTCTTCGAGAAATGTGCAATTGTAATAGCGTTCATCAATATGCACATTTTCCAAGGCCCATCTGAGCCCATCGGGATCGTCATAGACTACTGAGTCTGGTTTGACAGCGTAAAGTCCCTCATTCGTAATTTCACCGTAGAAATTCATCAACACGAAACCAACCGCAAACGCTGGTCCGTGTAAGCCGATCGTCTCGACATCGATAACGAGTATACGATCTTTCATTGAAGTCTTATCCTAATAGATTCAGGAACTATTTCCGTAGGAACCTTTACCACAAATACATCTGGGTTATGAATTTCTTCAATCCAAATTTCTCGATCTGAACCTTTCGGTTCAAGACTTTTGATAAAAGCTAAATAACCCATGCCTTCATCAATACAAAATCCAATACCTATGATCCTACCAACACATTGTTGCTTATATTGATCTTCTATAAAAGTAACATAATCATCAATATTTATTGATTGATCGAAAAGATCACGATAGGGTTCTACTTCTAAAGATGTTCTCCATTTTTGCCGATAAAAGTTTAGTACCCAATCTATATCGATTTTCATGATGATCCTTTCGAGAAGTAAGCGGCATGCTCATCATACCCACGCATTATTGCATTCGCAAACCACCCCATCATTGCTTCTCGATCATATGCGAGCATGGGATTTGTTTTACATGCTTCAAGCCAGGCGTCTGCCCATGCATAGGAATCAAAGGTTTCTGGCCATATTTTTCCATCTTTGCCAATAAAAGTTTTCATTTATCAACCTCAAGAACTTTAAGAAATACTTGTGCTATTGTAAGATTATCCGGATTAGGGCAAGTTTCACGGACAGCCGTAATCGGAAGATCCGTTTGTCCACATACAAGACACCTACCTATGAAGTCTTCACCTTTCGGTGACATTCGTACAAGAGCGTGCGTCATAAACGGCTCCAAAAGCTCGGGCCATGTAAACGGGTACGCCATTGCCAATGGCTTCATACAAGTTCTCTTCCCAATAACGTCTACGCATTCCAGGTGGAACAGGCCACCAAGGTACAGGTATTTCAAAACCTTGATGAAAAGCACACTCTTCTAGAGTAAGCTTTCGACCATAATACCTGGACGCTCGTCGATTATCAGTTGCACAACCTTTATATTCAGTTGCAGTTATCGCGGGACAAAGATCATTTTCATAATACTTAAAACCGCGATAAGTGTAAGGTGCTTTGAAGCGACCCTCGACAATTCGTCTTCGATTCTGAATAGGCTTCTCAAGGAACTGAGCAGCATTATAAAATTGACCACGACCAGCTAACGATTCTGCTAGAGAAAATTGAACAATATTTTCTACCCAAAGGATCGGCTTATCAATCTGCAAACACCAATCTAAGTAGCAGGTGCGATTTAAAGTTCCTTGTGTTCTTGCGTTGCTTCTTTCTTGGCAAGGTGGCGAAGCCCAAACTGCATCGTACTCTAATAGATTTGCCGCAGTTGCATCACCAAGAATACAATTCCCAGAACCGACGAACCGAGAAAGACGATGCTTCAAAGGATCAATCTCAAAACCGGTACAAGTATGACCTGCTTGTTCTAGGCCAAGTCTTGCTAGTCCTGCTCCGTCAAATAGTACCGCTATTTTCATTTGTATTTGTCTAACCTTTTGATTATGATATTAGGGTCAATATGCTTCCAATATTTAAAAAAAATCAATTGGGTAAGTTAAATGTAACATATCGTAGGGACAAAGATATTGTGCATTAGTCCAACTATGGTACTGTAAAGGAAATCCCTCATCGTCAATGATACTGCTCTCAACACAATATATTTTTTGACTCATCTCAAGACCAATGAATTTAAGTCCATACTCGTTGATTTTTTCTACAGGAGGAGCCCAAATCAATCCCTGATTGGTTTTAAGAATTGCTTGAAAATTCAATAAATTCTTTGATCCAAGTCGATAAGCTCGATGAATTCGATTCCGAAGACTATCAGAAACTAAAATCGTATTTGGTCCCTGGGCCTTAAAAGGCATTTGCGTAATAACTAATGTCCCAATAACGGAACCAAGAAAGTTTCTCCGTGTCATTTCTTCTCCACGATTGGGTATTTCGGGACGTATCCTTCATTGTGTCTCAATGAGGGACGTGGACGAGAAATCACTTTAGTTTCATGAAGAAACTGATACCAATTGGCAGGCTGCCATAACTTGAGATATTCTTCTTCGGTATCAGCGGTTAGAATCCAAACACCGATACCCACGCTAGATAGCAATGGGAAAGTACGTCGTTGTTCAATTGTAAACTGATAAGCTAAAGCATATTTAACTTCAATCCACCGAGCCCCATAACGTGCATGAGCACAATATAGGTCGGGGAAACCTTTTTGAAACACATTTCCATGCGTCTCCATAACAACCCATTCACGGGCTCTCATATAGAGAACAATTTTTTCTTGAATCTTCGCTTCCGGCCCTTTGCGTGATTTCGGCGGTATTGGTTCCATTGGACAATTCTATTAGAGAATAGTGCAACAGATCGTCCTGTTGCACCGGGAAGGATAACTAGCCCTATCCCTCACTAGGAGGTACAGCCTCCGTCGGCTTGGGCTTCTTCGGCTTTGGTGGAGCTTCGTTTACCTTACCTGAAGCAATAGCCGTTGAAGTTGCAGCCTTGGTCATGGTAAGTGTGTATTGCTCTTTCAGAGTAGCAAGTTCCTTACCTTTGGCCAAAGTCATTCGATCACGAAGACGACGTGCCTCCTGCATGAACTCAATAATCCGAGTTTCATAATAACTCGGTTCGCCGATCTCGACAAGTTGCCGTTCGATCTGGTTCCCTTTCTTATTGGGATCGATCGTCGCTCCCTGAAAAAACTTCCGAATTTCAGTTAGTCCCGGCAGCACTCTTGGCATTAGGTTTCTTTCCGATGAACTTTTCTTTGAACTCTGCAAGAGCCGACCGAAGGTCGTTATACTCAGGCAGATGCTTCATTTTGAGAAGGAACGTGTTGTCCCATTGAGACTCAGGGAGCCTGTTCCACACCTTCATCAATGATGCCCATTCGTTCTCATAGATTCCGTTCATGAGATCGTAACGAGCTTGCAACTCTTCCTCAGTCATGCCTTCAAGATGGTTGAACCGAGCGTTGAACTTCCTCTCCGAGATTTTGGCCCACTTGAATGACAAGTAGGTCATCTCGCTCTGAATCTTCAGGAGTTTGGCGATCTGCTCGGCTTTCTTCTGCATTGGTGATCTCCCAGATCAATTCCGATTTTGCGAGCCGGGCATAGTATTGAACGCCAACAGCACTGGCTCGCGATCTCAATTGGCGTAAAGACATAATCTCAAGGTCTTGTTTACGGCTCTCATTTACCCATTTCTCTATTAGAGAAATGTTGCCAAGATAAATCCAACCATCGACTTCTTTTCGCTTGGCGTCATTAGCAGCGTTCCAGGCGAATGCAAACAACTCTGTTTCAAGAAGTCGTTGCACTCGCCGGAGACGATTCACTCTTGTAGAATTACGTAGACGTATGTCCTTGAGAGTCATAATCGAGCAACCCTTCTCCCGCAAGTTGAAGTTCGAGCAGTTTGTTAGCTGCCCGAGTCTGCATTTCAATATATGTCGAAAGCGACTCTATCAACCCGAAGTCCGTTTCATTTAGAGCCGTCTTCGTCAGTAGAGTATTCAAAAGCTGCATTGCGGCTTCTAGAAACATTTGTTTCCCTCCCAATAGGGATCATTTCTCTCCCCAGCTTTTCATCCTTGATTTCCATTCGATGCCGATCAATGGAACGAGAGGCCGATATGATTCGACCTTGGTGCGAACCACTTTCTCAACTTGTTCTACTAAAGCTGGATCAACAACCACTTCGATCTCGTCATGGATATTCATCGGCTGAACTAGCCAACGATGAATTCCCGGTGGTTGCAGCTTCCAAATCTCTAGTTGAGTTGCCTTGGTGATTTCAGCACCAGTAGACTGAATAACGTGGTTAGCGGCGGCTCTCATGTTTGCTGCTTGAATCTGAAAGGCTGCACCGTAAAGAGCAGATTGAACTGCTCCACCAGCGGTTTGCTCTCGATCCTTTCGCCAGACCTTGACGTTCTTCAATTCTCGCCAGACTTTGGGTGGACTGCTGGCGAGATTGTACAAGGCTTCACAGATTTGATTCTCTAATAGAAAATATCTGCGAAAAGGTGGATCGAGCATATTCTCAATGTAATCGACTGGATCATGCCATTCTACATGAGAACCGATACCTGCTGGCTGCCGCATTGAGCAAAACTTGTCAAAGATAATTTGTCGGGCTCGGGCAACACCTTCATAAGTGCCACCGAACCGATTCTCTGCCTCGATGGCAGATTTCTCATCAACATTCAGCCGATCCATCAACGTCTTGAAATTACCGCCGTAAATCTGCGAGAAGAAACCGGATTTCGACCGAGTGTAAGTGATTTTATCCTTAACGATCTGATCGTATGTCATGTGCGGATAGCACATGGTTCCGAACAAGGCATGGATTTTCATCTTAGACTTGTTCGTACCACCACAATCATCACATTTAGGATCTTGTCCGCCGCACTTATAACACTCCGTATAAGAAAGAAGTTGTTCCCTTAGTTTGGCGTCGTTATAGTTTGCCTCTGCTAGAGAAACTTCAAACGCCTCGAAGTCCCCACCTGAAAGAATTGTTCCATGATGCTTGAGAGTGAAACAACTACGGAACTTCTTATCGTTCCGCATTGCTTGGGGATTCAATCCATCGGCACCGGACATTCTATTAGAAAGTGTCCCGATGACGGCAAAGCTAGCATGGAAGCGTCCTGCAACCAGTAGCTTATCGTAAATTTCGATGTCCTTCTTGGCTTTTCTTGAGTCAAGGACAAGTCGAGCACGCTCGGCTACCGGATGGTCGATCCCTCCGCTTCCTTGGCACTTTTGGCAAATTGACGAATCTTCTAGAGTTCCTTCTCCATCACAATTAGGACAGTCAACTTGCCAAGGAGTGACCCCGTTGCGAAGATCACCGGCCATCTTCTCAAGTTCCATCTTTTTTGTTGATTTGAACGCCAATCGTTCAATGGGA
>Ga0193742_1000341_pt1 | contig 33221 bp, 60 predicted proteins | sample L2c1metaG_FD_165511 | JGI IMG/M metagenome (GOLD analysis project Ga0193742, IMG submission 165511) | Soil microbial communities from a riparian zone of the East river system, Colorado, United States - L2c1 | ecosystem: Environmental > Terrestrial > Soil > Riparian zone | place: USA: East River... | reverse complement strand
CACTAATAAACTGTTCGTGTCGGGTACGGCCGCCAAGGTCGGCATCGGCACGACGACGGTCGGCACCAATGCACTCACCGTCGTGGGCGTCGTCCAGTCCACCTCGGGCGGCTTCAAGTTTCCTGACAACAGCGTCCAGACCACTGCGGCGGGCACCGGTGGCGCGGCGGGCAGCAACACCTGGGTGCAGTATAATAACGCCGGCGCATTTGGTGGGGATTCGGCATTCACTTTTGTCGCCGGCTCAGGTGTGCTGACCGTGCCGTCGGTCGTGCTGTCGGCGACTCCATTGGCGGTCACGTCTGGCGGCACCGGCGTCACGACCAGCACCGGCAGCGGCGCTACCGTACGCGGTACCAGCCCTACCCTGGCAACGCCCACGATCTCGAGTCCGACACTCACCGGCGTGCCGGTAGCACCTACGGCGGCGGTAGGTACGAACACTACCCAGGTCGCTACCGCGGCGCTGGTTCTGGCATCGACCGGACAATCGGTCACGTCGCAACCCGGGACCTTGATCACCGTCACCGGCACGATCCCCTATACCGACGCCATTCCTGACAATACGCAGGGGACCGAAGTTCTTTCACGGGCTATCACGCCGAAGAGCGCGACCAGCGTGCTCAAGGTGGACGTGGTGATTACCGGGGCGTCCAACGCCGTCGATATCATAACGGCAGCCCTGTTTCGCGACAGCACCTTCGGCGCCGTTGCCGCGGCCGGCGCTTTTTTCCCGGCGGGGACTGTCGGAGATACCTGGTCCTTTTCGTACTCAGTAGTCGCCGGCAGCACATCCGCGACCACGTTCAAGGTACGTGTCGGCGCGAATAGCGGCGGTGACTTCTATGTCAACGGCGCGAGCGCCGCGCGCATACTTGGCGGTGTTGCCGCGTCCAGCATAACCGTCACCGAACTCTCACCGGCATAGGAGCTAATCGTGGACCCCAAGAGCTTCTTCACCCGGATCGTCGCGCCGGCGCTGCAGTACATGGCCGACGCGCCGGGTATCAACATTCGCGTGACCGACGCGGCTCGCGTACTGATGATGACGATCGCGGGGCAAGAGAGTGCGTGGAAGTATCGTATCCAGATCGGTGGTCCGGCGCATTCTTACTGGCAGTTCGAAAAGATGGGCGGCGTCGCCGAAGTGCTGCAGAAGTGCCCGAAGCAGCTAGCCGTTGTTTGCGGCGAGGTCGAATGCCCGGCAGCGGTCAACGAAGTCTATATCGTCATGGCCGGCAACGACCTGCTGGCGGCCTGCATGGCGCGTCTTCTGCTGTGGCAGGACCCCGCGGCTTTGCCGGCGGTCGGTGACAAAGAAGCCGCGTGGGCGTACTACTTGCGCAATTGGCGCCCGGGCGCGCCGCACCGCGCGTCCTGGGATGGCCTCTATGACCAGGCTCTCGCCGCAATAGGAGCGAAACCATGACCGACGAACAGTTAGACCGTCTGATGAAAAAACTCGATGAAATCGAGCGCGAGTTGAGGCGACCAGACAGCACGTACAAGTTCGTGCCACCGCAAACGGCGCCCGCGTATCCGTGGGACGGCTTACCGGCCCACTGGGGTCAACCGCGTATCACGGACTAGGAGAAGCGCCATGACATTCTTCGAGAAGCTCAAAGCCTTCAACTGGAAGCTGGTCTTCACCGCGCTCAAAACTGCGCTGGCAACAGGCGGACCCAGCATCATCGCCGTGGCGTCGTTACTTGGCTACCCGGCGACGGATACCGAGAAGTTCATCGCCCTGGCGACGACCGCGGTCGGCGCGATCCTGCTCATCATCGACAAGACGACCGCGGCGATGGCGGTCGACGCTGCCAGCGTGCCGGGCGTACAGGTTCACGTAAACAAAGCGCTCGCGCCGACGTCGGTCGTGGAAGCGATCAAAACGACCCCCGATCTCGTACCGATGACCGGGCCTCCCGTGCCAAGCGACGCAGGCAAGCTCGGCTAACCCATCAACCCAAGGAGAAGACATGAAGCGATATCTCGCCGTTCTCGCATGCGCACTGGCCCTCGCCGGCTGCGCCCTGCTCAACCCGACAAAGCCACTCCCGGCCAGCACCACCGCCGATCTGCAGAAGGGCGCCTACACGGCCAAGCTGGGCTTCCAAGCTGCCCTGACCGGCGCGGTGTTCTACATCGAATTGCCGCGCTGCGGTCGCCCCACGTCGCCGACTATCTGCAGTGAGCAGAACGTAGTCGACGTGATGCGCAACGCGGTCAAGGCCGCCGATGCCAGCACGCAGGCGGCCGAGGATGCTGCCCGCTCACTCAACAGCGACAGCACCGCGCTCAGCGCCCTGGTAGCCGCCGCTACGGCGTCGGTAACGGCGCTGCAGGCCATTACCCCAGCCAAGAAGTAAGGAGAGAACCATGCTCGGAGCAGTTGCAGTCGCCCTTGAGTTCGCGGGGCTCGCGCCTCGTATCATTGAAGCTGGCATCAGCGTGGCCGGCTTGTGGACCAAGATCCGCGCCAGCCTCGACGAAGTCGCCGCGCCCGGAGATCCGCAGTGGGCCGAGGCAGACGCTGCCGTCAACGCCCTGATGGCTCGTGCGCTCGATCCGGCGACAGACAGCCGGTGATCTGGCTTGTAACCGAGACGGCCTACGGCAGGGTCTGGGGCATGCGTCTCTTCCTGCATCGACAGGAGGCGGAGGAGACGGCGCGGCGGTGGCGAAGTCAGAACGTCGGCGTGGTCACGATCGAGGCTCTGCAGTGAACTCCAACTTCCTGTTGGTGCTGGTGCTCGCGGTCGTTCTGATGGTGGTTTAGGAATGGCTACGCGCCCCGAAGACGGGGCTACCGCGCCGGCCGCGTGACTTCAACGATTGTGTTTCCCACGATCTCAAAGTCTCCCATGAAGTCTGGGGAGATACGGATGCCGCGCCGGGCATCACTGACGGTATTGCGCCAAGCGATGAAGCCGCCGCGGGCCATGCGATAGAGGGCCAGTTTTTCGCGGAATGTGGAAGTCAGCCCGCTCTCTGCGTCGCGGGCCAGTGTCTCCCTCGCTATCGCGAATGCTCCCTTAAGATCGTTCATGAGCGGCAATCCTAGTTGAAGATGTTGATGCGTGGAAGCGCGGCCCCGAAAGGCCGATCGATCAGGTCGCGTATATCCCCTAATCCTTCTCCTTCCCAGAGCCCGGACTGGCGGCGAGCCGGGCGGCGTCCCTGCGCTCCAGCCACGCGATCCCATCTGGCGTCTTCTCCCATGCCTCGCGTTCTTCAGCGGAATTGAAGCAGATGTTATCGGTGAATTCGACATTATCGGAGGGCGTGAAGCCGATGCCACGGAAGAGGCCGTATTGGGGATGCGTTTTGACCACCACAAACCCATGCTCCTGCAGGGCTGTGATGATGGCCGGCGCAAGGGGTCTATAAGCTTCGTCTATCTCACGGGCGAGAGTATCCGCAATAATTGCCTCGATTATGTCTGTCATTTCTTGTCCTTCGTTGTAGCTCGCAAGCGCATGGCTAGAGCACCCAGCGCCATAACCACTCCGGAAAAACAGGCGCCCATCGCGAACGGGATGATCCATCCATACGGAGCGAGCCACCAGTATTTCGCGCTCATAATTCCTTTCCTCCGGTCTGCAGGATGGTGGGGGAGGGTGGAGACGGCAGCGCTACAACCTTTGTTGTCACGGTCCACGGTGCAGGCTGCGCTGCCGCCGCTTCGGCGCGCGTAGCAAAGCGAAGCGCGCCGACATGCACGAGGCTCCAATCCAGTACCTGTTCCACCTCGTCGCCAGGCACAGGTGCGGGACGGCGCAGCCATAGCGGCGCAGTCTTGTCGTGTTGAGCGTGGTGCGGGCTCTGATGGACCAGTTGAATGCCGTATGCCATGTCGTTCTCCCTCACTTTTTGCGGTTTAATTTACGCACAGGATCAAATAATTGTTCATAAGGACGGCCGGCATACACGCGCATTTTAAGTGTACCGCGCGGTATTCCGGCAAGTTGTGCCGCAACAGTTATCGGTTTTAAACCCCAAGGTGTTTGTATGAAGTGCGTACGTCTAGTATTAAGCATTTGTTCACTAGGTGTGGCCCAACAACAATTATTAGGCGCGTAGTCACCATTGTTGTTTTTGCGTTCTATACGTAAACCAGGCTTAAAAGTAGGCTCCATATCCGCAACAAAATTTTCAAAACTATCCCACCGAGGACAAACACTGATTCCGCGTGCGCCATAATCCATGTAACTACGCGTGTTCGGACTATAACAGCGCGAGCGAAGAGATAACCATCGTGCGTATAGTGGGTGTTTATTATTTCGCATACACATATCCATTCGATACTTCGGCGCGCAACGGCAGGCCGGCCGCCCAGGCCGGGCCGTTGGTCATGATGTCGTGCATGACCGTCTTCATCTCGTCGGCTTCCTCTTCCTCGATCTCGCACAGCAGCTCGTCGTGCGTGTGGCCGATGATCGGCCAGCCGTTTTCGTAGAGCTCGCGGATCGCCCAGCGTAGCAGGGACGCGGCTTCAGCTTGTGTGCAGTTCTCCGCGGTGATGCCGCCCCATAGGCGCATCCGAGGCCAGTAGTTCGATCCTGCCTTGGGGCGGAACGATCCCTTAATGCAGGTCACTACGTCCTGCGGCCCGAAGCGGCCCTCGACCGTTTCGATCCGGGCGAAGGGGTAAGCCAGCAGCTTGCCGCTCGGCAGCAGGCACCACAGCACCGACTGCGCCATGAGATAGGCCACGCGGCCGGCGTGGAACACCGTGCCGGGCTCGCGTACGGCGTTGAAGTAGGCGATCTCGAGGTTGCGCCAAAAGCGCTCAGCCCATGGATTGGACCGACGCCATGTCACCTTGAGCAGGTCGGCTGACGCCCAGTCCATCGCCACGTTGTAGGCGCGCGCCATCCGTATGGCGGCGCCGGCCCCGCCGCCAAAGCCGAAGCTCAGCACGGGGACCTTGCCGCCGGCTTGGCGCTGCGCGGGCGTCACGTCTTCCTCGCTGCGCAGACCATAGGTCATGACCGCTTGGCGCAGATAGAGATCCTTGCCAGCCGCGAAGTAGTCGAGCAGCTCGCTGGCGCTGTTCTCCTTGCTCAGCCAAGGATTGACCACAGCTTCGATCGAAGACCAGTCTCCCCAGACCAAGGTCTTGCCGTCGTCGGCAACGATGGACGGTCGGAGGAGCCGGGAAAGGATGGTGAGGACGTTGTAGGGCTTGGCGATCGGCACACCCACGCTCTTGTCGAAAACGAATGTGCCGTCGGGCTTGTAGCTGGCGATGTCGATAAGCTTCGCTTTGGGCACGCCGCGCAGCACAGCCTCGACAACGTTCTCGATGTTCGCAAGGCCCGCTCGAATGAAATTGTGGACCTGGATTCCAGAAGAACTGTATCTGCCGGTTTGCGAAGCGCCGTAGAAGACGTAGGCGCCTCTCGCGCGTTGGCCACTACCGGCTCGCGCCTGCATGGCGGCAAACTTGGCGGTGGAGGCCCGGCCGCCGTCGTGGATAAGTTCAACGAACTCGCGAACGTCGCCAACCAGCACGTCGGCGTTGTCTTCTGCGAGAAGCTCTTCGCGGGCTGCGGCATCGAAGCTTACCTTTCCTGTCTCGGGATCGGGCTCGGCAAAGCTCTTGAGCTCGGGCGGCAGCCACTCGGCCAGCCAGTCCTTGATCCGCTGGAACTGCTTAGGCGATGTCACCACACCCTTCGTCAGCACGTTGAGCTGTGCCTTGATGTCGTCAAGCTCGTCCTTGGCGTAGCGTTGCGCGGCCTGCGCCAGTCCGGTATCGACCGGGATGCCGCGATCGTTGATTGCCTCGTTGATCTCCCAATCGCGCTGCTCTTCGTCACTCAGCTCGCGCAGCAGGCCGCCAATGCCGATCTCGGTCAGCACGTCGACATCGCAGTAGTCGAGCAGCTGTTCGTACTCCTTGGGGTCGTCGGCCCAAGTACCGTCCTTCAGCGGCTTGCACCATTTCATCATGATGCTGTTGTCGGACTTCTGCACCGGCATCTGCAGCGCCCTGGCGCACAGCTCGAGCTTGCCCGGCAACGCCATGCTACGCGCGCGGGCCATGACACACCTGAAGCGTTCGGTCGGTACTTCGCGGCGTAGCACGTCGCGCAAAATCAAGCGCTCGAAATTAAGGTTCCAGCCATGAATGACGATCGCGGGATCTGCCAACGCTGCCATCAGGTCGCGCGGCGGTGGATCGCCCGCCCATGTCCGCCAACGTTTCATGGTCGCACCGTCAAGTGTGTAGCTGGCGCACAGAACGCGCGTATCGGGATGCGCGGCATAAATATGTGCGCCGACGATCGTCAGGTCGACCGTCGCGCGGGTTTCGAAGTCGAGATGCAAGACGGTCATATTTCAACATCTGTATGCAATCGGTTATGTTTAATGGCTGATATTGTCGGGCCGCTGACGCCGTATTGAATCGCCAACAATTTACCTGATTTACCGGTAAGTAATGCGCGTTTTATTTCCGCAACTTGATTACCATTCAATTTATAATTTCGCTGTCCGGCGTGGTGTTTTATATCTTGATGGTTTCTGCTTTTTGTTGACCATTCTAAATTGGTTAATTTGTTATCTGCAGGATTGCCGTTACGATGCCGCGCTTGCATTTTTGGCGCCGGCGGCGGTCCGCAGAAAGCGTGTAGAACCAATACGTGAATGTGGCGGCGTACCCGGCTGCCAACACCAACTACTAAATGACCCGTGCTATCGGGCCATGATTTCAGAAAGCGTCCTTTTCTATAACTGGTATATACGATGTTAGCGACTGCTTGCACAGTTCGGTCATTACTACGCACGCGACCCTGGTCGCTAACATCGTAACCGGGACGGCCCACGACAGGGAGCCAGCGCTCTAGCGCGCCCACCACGGTCAGGTCGACCGTGGCACGAGATTCCACATCCCAATTACAGACGCGCGGCATCGTCATCTCGGAAACCAGGAAGGAACTGCACGCCGACTGTCGACACAATAGCCGGGCGCCAGCACATGCCGCACGCCTGACACGCATGCGTGTGGTGCGGTTTCGTGGCGAACAGCCCCCTATCGATGTGCCGCGCGCCGCAACTGGGACACGTCAGTAATATCGGAATTGGCTTAGTCATCGATCCCTCCTCGGACCGGTGAAAGGGTGCACCGCCGCCCTCCTGCCGGGGGAAGGCAGGAGAGCGGCGGCGCGAAAAGCGCGTTGAAGTGAGGGGCCTACCTCGCGGCGCTCTTTGGCGGATCGTCCTCACGGACGTAGGTCGGCGAGCTAGCCGGCCCGTGCATCCGTTCTACGATGCGTCGCGTAGTTTCGCGGTCCATCATAGCTTCGTAGCAAAGCGCGCGCGGATCACCATTCAGCTCGCCGAGCTTGTCGCCCGGTCGCTTGGTGTTCCGTGGCGCGGCTTCGGTCTTCACGATCAGACCGTCGCGACGCGCCGACGACGACGCTGCACGGGCTGATCGACAGCCGGCGCGGCCGCCTGTTCGGCTTGCTCGGCCGCCACGCGCGTCCGCTCCTGCTCTGCTGCCTCAGCGACGCGTTCGGCGACCGTGCTCTGCGCGGACTCAGCTTCAGCCGGCACCGTCGGCACCGCCGTCAGCGGCGTCCGTCCACGGCGCTTGGGTGCCTCGGGTTCAGCCTTCGGTGCGGGCGGCTCCGCGGGCGGCGTCGCCGCCTCCGGACCGCCCATCGACATCCAGCCAACGATCTCGAAGATCGGATTGAAGGTCAGGCCGTACACGGGGTGCTTGTAGCTGTCATTCGTCATGCTGACGATCGGCACCACCTTGGCCGCGTCGACATCGAGCTGCTTCTGCAGCGCCGCGACAAGGCCACTAAAGAGCTTCTTGCAGCCGTAGGAGTTGCCCGTGTACTCGACCGCGGTGCCTTTATCCTCGCCGTTGAGGCACTGTAGCTCGAGCGAGATGGTCTCGGACCAAGGCGCGTCGAGATCCGGCATGTCGGTCAGCATCAGCGGTGGCGACTGGAAGATCGAACGCACCTGCTGGCCGAGCGGCTTGCCGCCCTTGGGATTCCAGCAGACGTAACCGGTCTTTAGCGACAGCGGGTTGATCGCCCACTGCGAGCCTTCCTGCACCTCGGTCTCGTTGGCGCCATAGACCCAGGTGCCGTCCTGCTTGAGCATCTTCAGGAAAGGCGTGCCGCCGGCAACCTGGATGACCTGGCTGGCGGTGAAGAGGGCCTTCTTGAACTGCGCTACATCAGCCGCAGGCAGTCCGGCACCCTTGAAGAGGGCGATTGCGTTGTCAGTCATTCGCTTTTTGTCCTGTTCTAGTTGTGTTTTAGTCTGTTCTAAATTGCGGCACCGCGCTCCGCCCGCCTCACCACTTTGTACCTTCCATCTACGATGGTCGTGTCTCAGGTAGGTGACACCGTCGTTCGCTAAACTAAACGCTTCAGCGCCTGCCCGAGCGCGGCGGGGGCGAGGACCGCCGGCCGTTTGTCGGTTTCGGGCGCGATCGTGTAGCCGGACGAGACAGGGTTTGCGAGCTTTGCAACTTCAGTTTTTGCCATGAATTTTTCAGCTTGTGCCGGAGAGACCAGCTTCGTCACCATGTACGTTGCCGCAGGAATTTTCAAGTTCTTGAATTTCAGCACCGCCGCCGCTTCGTCGATCCACTGCCGGATGGCGCGCTTGGCGACCAGCTTCCAGCCCGGCACGGACACGCCGTGCTCTAGCTCGTGCTGGATGCGCTCATCGGCATCGTCGGCCCACTTCTCCCATTCCTTCAGTTTCAATCTGAGCTTGCCCAGCTCGGCAAGATCGAGCACATGGTTCGGTGCGGTCAGCGTATTGAGCCGCTGCAGCTTCGACGGGCAGGCCAGCTTGCCCTCGCACCAGCCGCACCACTCGCCTTCAGTGTAGTGCGGATTGGGCGCCTGGCTGGCGCTGATCGCGTTGCGCACAGTTTGCTCGAAGCGATCGAGGATCGCGTCGGTGTAGACAATTTTGTCAATCGCCGGATCGTAGGCCGGCTGGACGATGTAGCTGGCCAGCTCCTTGACGCCGGCGAAAGCCGCGATGCTCTTGCGCGCGCAGACCGCATAGAACAGGTTCTGCGAGCCGTCGGCCGCCTTCTCGATCTGTCCGAACTTGAAATCGATGATCGCGCCCTTGTCGCCGGCAACGACGCCGGCGTCCATCGTACCGCCGACTTCTTCGTCATCGACGCCGCGCAGGCCAACGAACTTCTCGCTGAACAGGCTGGCGCCATCGGGGTAGCTGTCGACGATCTCGCAGTAAGCCTCAAGCGCGACTTCAAGCGCAAAGACGTGCTCCTGGGTGATTTCGACGCCGAGCACCGTCGTGCCCAGAAACTTCTTGGGCTCCAGCTCGGGGTCCTCCAGCATCATCTCCATGCACTTGTGCTGGGCGGTGCCGTCGATTGCGGCCTGCCCTGTTGGCTTGCACGGCACCAGCTTGCTGAGTGCCGCGTAGCCCGCGCAGGGCAACCAGCGCTCGGCATTCGAGCCGCCGTATGTGACGTGTTTATCGGCCATGTTTTCCCTCGTTTATTTAACAGTTAATTTTTAGAACCCGTGTCGACTATTGCCGCAGCACCTCGCAGCGCGAGATCGTGACGTCGCCCGCCGATTGGCTGACCCAGATACCGGCGGTCTCCAGTGCCTCGGCAAGGTGCAGGAAGTGTCGCCAGCCCGTCGTACGGCCAAATGAGATCTCGGTCACGAGCCATACCATGCGGGTCACGGCCGCACCTTCGGCTTCGCCAGCTCGACCTGCGCCGCAGCGTTGGCGGCGGTGACGATGTAGTGTGAGCGGGACAGGTTCAGCTTCTTCGCCGCCGCATCGATCGCCTTGAGGTGAGGCTTGAGGGGCACATGGATGTGGATACGCTTGGCTTCCAGGCCCTTGGGCTGACGAGCTGACATTGATCCTCCTGAATGGCTGTCGGTGGCAGGCCTTGATACCTGCTGATGCTCTAAGGTTACGACCTTCCTCCTGAGCGGGCTAAGGTTACGACCTTCCTCCCTCCTGAGCGGGCTAAAGGTCGATAGTGTGCCCTGCATGTCCTTCCACGCTGCACCGACAAATACACCTTTACGGCACACTAACAGCCGTGTCAATATGGGGCATGAAGAAAAAACCGGACCCGTTGAGAGTACCATGAGACTTCAAAGCAGCCACGACCACGCAGCACGCGGCCTGGACGCTTATTTCAGCCCGCCTGAAGCCGTTCACAGCTTGCTCGGTATCGAGAGCAAGCACCTGCCGCGGCACATCCTGGAGCCGGCGGCCGGTGACGGTGCAATCGTCAAGCCGCTGCGCGCGGCTGGCTACACGGTGACCGCATCCGATATCACTGACTACGGGCTCGAGGACTGCACATCGGGCGTCGACTACCTGACCGCGGAGCCTGTGGCCGGTGTCAAAGGTGTTGTGACCAATCCGCCGTACAAGCTGGCGCTCCCGTTCGCACGCAAGGCGCTACAAGAAGTGCCGTATCTGGCGTTCCTGCTGCGCACCAATTTCCTCGAGAGCACGAGCCGGCTGCCGTTTTTCCGCGCCCGACCGCCGGCGCGTATCTGGATCTCTGCGCGGCGCCTGCCGATGATGCACCGGCGTGGCTGGACGGGCCCGCGCGCGGTCAGCAACACATGCTTTGCGTGGTTTATATGGGATGCTGCCGGCGCCAGCGGCTGCACAGTCAACTGGTTCGATTGGAAGGATTTCGCGTGAAGAAAAAACCAGACCCGCTGGAAAGCAAGCTCGAGGAACGTTGCCGCGATCATATAAGAGGCCTCGGTGGCGAGCTGCTCAAGTTCAAGAGCCCGAGCGCCAACGGCGTGCCCGACCGGTTGCTTCTGTTGCCGGGCGGGCGTGTCTGCTTCGTGGAGTTCAAGCGCAATGCGAAATCCGCGATGCAACCACTGCAGCCGTACTGGCGGGGCCGGTTGACCGGCCTTGGGCAGACGGTGTGGACGATCTGGGACTTTGCAACATTCGTTACGCTGGTGGAGCGGCTATGACTGTCACGATCATCGAAGGTGACGCGCTCACCGAGCTACGCGATCTGCCGGGCGAGAGCGTGCATTGTGTCGTGACCAGCCCGCCGTATTTCGGCCTGCGCGATTACGGCGTCACCGGCCAGCTCGGGCTGGAGGACACGCCCGCTGCCTTCGTCGCCGTGATGGTCGAAGTGTTTCGCGAGGTCCGGCGCGTGCTGCGCGCTGATGGCACGCTCTGGCTCAACCTGGGGGATAGCTACGCCAGTGGTGGCGGTGCCCACGGCGGACGATCCGATAACCAGAACGGAGTCGGCGCAAAGCGCACACACGACGCTGGAGGCGGCGATCAGAACAGTCGACATCCGCCCAACGGCCTCAAGCCCAAGGACCTGATCGGCATCCCGTGGAGGGTCGCCTTCGCCCTACAGGCCGACGGGTGGTACCTGCGACAGGACATCATATGGCAAAAACCGAATCCGATGCCGGAGAGCGTCACGGACCGATGCACCAAGGCGCACGAGTATCTATTCCTGTTGAGCAAGAACGCACGCTACTATTTTGACGCTGCTGCCGTCGCCGAGCCAGTAGCTGCGGCCAGCATAGTGCGTCTTGCACAACCAACTATCGACACGCAACACGGTAGCGAGCGTGTTCCGGGGAAAACCAACGGTACAATGAAAGCGGTTGGCAATAGCTTGACTCGCAACCGCCGCTCGGTGTGGACCATCACTACCAAGCCCTTCAAGGAAGCCCACTTCGCAACATTCCCGCCGGCGTTGGTCGAGCCCTGCATCCTCGCCGGTTGCCCGAAAGGTGGCACGGTGCTCGATCCATTTTTTGGCGCCGGCACGACCGGGCTGGTCGCACAACGTCTTGGGCGCAACTGCATCGGCATCGAGCTTAACGCTGATTATGCCGATATTGCCGAGCGACGGATCAATGCTGACAAGGTGAAAGCATGACCGCCATCCTCAAAGGCGGCTGGTCCTACCACAATGACAGCGATCCGTTCGCTGCGCAGTGGGCTCGTAATCTTATCGCTGCCGGTCTGGTGGCTCCGGGGGAAGTCGATGAGCGACCGATACAGGATGTTAAGGCAGAGGATCTCAAGGGCTTTGTCCAATGCCACTTCTTCTCGGGAATCTTGGGCTGGCCCCTCGCCCTCCGTCTCGCCGGCATCCCCGACGATGAGCCAGTGTGGTCAGGGTCGTGCCCATGCCAACCGTGGTCTGCAGCAGGAAAGCAGCTCGGGGTTGCCGACGAAAGACATGTCTGGCCCGAATTCCATCGCCTCATCGCGGAGTGCCGCCCTTCAGTCGTCGTTGGCGAGCAAGTGTCGAGCAAGCTTGGACGTGAATGGCTCGCCGGAGTACGTGCTGACCTGGAAAGAGTGGGCTATGCAGTCGGGGCCGCCGATCTGTGCGCTGCGAGCCAGGGCGCGCCCCACATCAGGCAACGCCTGTGGTGGATCGCAGATCGAGATGAGCGGCTGGCCGACGCCACAGCAACACGACACGACGGGAGCCAAGACGCCCGAGCAGATAGATGCGATCCGCAGTCGGTGCCGCGCGGAAGGGAAGGGTTCGCCGGGCTTCGGCAACCTGAACGAAGCAGCGCAACTGGCCGGCTGGGCCACGCCCGCGGCACGGGAGGCGGGCGGGACACCCGAGCAGTTCCTGGCACGCAAGGAGAAGGCGGTAGCCAACGGCTCGAGCCTCGGGGTGTCCCTGACATCGCTGGCGCTGCAAGCGCAGCTGACCGGCTGGGCGACGCCGACGACGCGGGATCACAAGGACGGCTCGACGGATCTGGCGAAGGCGGGCGTGCCGATCAACGGCCTTCTGGGCCGGCAGGTCAGCATGGCTTCTGGTCCGACTGCTCCGTCATCCCCTGCACCGACGGAAAGGCGCGCCGCACTCAACCCCTACTTCAGCCTGTGGCTGATGGACTACCCGAAAGCCTGGCTGACCTGCCTGCCGAAGCCGGCTTCCCGCTCGCGAAAGGCTTCGCCGGGCGTGTAGGGGCGCTGCGCGGGATCGGCAACGCCATATGCCCACAAGTCGCCGCCGCGTTCCTGATCGCGGCGTTCGATGCACTGCAGGAGTTAGACGATGCAACCAGCTGATTACCAGATCGAGGCTAGTCAGTTCGTCTATGAACGCGATCATTCTATGGTCTTTGCGCGTATGGGTTGCGGGAAGACTCTCGCTAATCTCCTGGCCATGCAAGACTGGATCGAATCAAAAGCCGCGAAGCGCATCATGGTCGTGGCGCCGCTGCGCGTCGTAAACAACGTCTGGCGCCAGGAGCGGACCAAGTGGCAAATCCCGCTCAGCATGGACACCTGCACGGGCGAGGTGCCTGCCGCCAAGCGCAAAGAGGCGGTACGCGGCGCGTCAAACGTGCTGCTGGTCAACTACGAAATGCTCACCGATCTATTGGAGGATGACACCCATGGCTGCGACGCGATCGTTTTCGACGAGCTTAGCAAGCTTCGCAATCCGACGGGTAAAAGGCAAAAAGCGGCCCGTCGTGGAGCTTTTAATATACGCACCGGGTGCACCGGTACACCTGCGCCGAATGGGCTTACCAGCATTTACGGAATGGCTCACACGGTTGGTCTCGGCGCTCTCGTCGGACGTAACTACGATCGATGGCTGCGTACGTTCTTCTACCCTACGGACTTTGAGCAGCATAACTGGGCGCCCTTCAAAGACACGCCGGCCGAGCTCGCCGCGCTGATCAAGCCCTACACCTACGTCCTGGAGGACAACGCCGTCGATCTGCCGCCGATCGTTCGGCCACCGATGGATGTCGAGTTGCCGGCGGCGCTGCGCCGGCAGTACGAGACCATGCGCAAGACCAGCCAGCTGAGCGACCATCAGATCGTCGCCGGCTCGGCCGGCGTGCTGGTCAACAAATTAAGGCAAATTGCCAGCGGTTTTGCATATCGGCCCGACGGCTCGGCGGCCGGCTTCGATCCCTATCGCCTCGAGGTCGTGGCCGACGTGGTCGACGAGATGCAGGGGCGGCAGATTATCATCGCTTATGAGTTTCGCGAGCAGCTCGCTATGATGCGCAAGCGCTGGCCGGGGCTGCGCTGGCTGGGCGGCGACAGCACAGGCGACGAGCAAACGATTGAAGATTGGAATGCCGGCAAGATATGCACGCTTGCGTTGCATCCAGCCTCGGCCGGACATGGAATCAACATCCAGACCAGCGGCTGTGACAGCATCGTCTGGTGGCAGCTACCCTACGATTTGGAAATGTATCAACAGACTGTCGCACGCCTAGTCCGCCGCGGCGGCGCCTCAACCGTCTACAGCTACGAGCCCTGCGCGCTGGGCACGATTGATCTCGCGGTGCGCGAGATGGCCGGCCACAAGAGCCGGACGCAAGATGGGCTGTGGGCCGAGCTGCGAAAATAGTTTGCGAGAGCCGTTGACGGGGCCGTAAGTGTGCCTCTATATGATAAGCACAGCAACGGAGACAGCCGATGACCATAACCATGAAGCCAGCGACCGAGATGCGCCACGATGTCTTTCAGGGTAAGCGGACGATTGGCTTCCTTCTCCGCATGAATCTTCGCGGCATTGACGGCTGGCGCTTCATCTCCAACCGCGCGGACATCTTCAACAAGATGCCGGTTCCGCCGCTCGTGTACATCACGCCGAACGATGCGCTGGCTTCCATCTCTTTCCTGATCGAGACGTAAACCATGCTCTCCCTCATCATCGCCATCTGCACTTTCGCCGGCCTTGGTCTCCTGTTCGGCATCCTGATCGCCGACATGCGGGCCGGGGCGGCGCATCAGCGCTGGCTCGAGGAGAGCAATAAGCGCCGTCACGGTATCAAGAGCTAACCCCCGTAGAGAGGACCCCTATGCCCGCCAGCACCGCCGATATCGCGAAATGGATGATCGCCCACGGCTACGTCACCGGGCACGGCGACACGGTCGAGCAATTGCTGGCTGAGCTTGTGGCCGGCGTTCGCGAACAGTGCGCCAATTCCCATTACGCCATGAAGGGAGCGCTGGAGGAAGTGATGGAGTGGATTTCTGGCTGGGACCCGACGTTCATCCACGACGAGGAATGGCCCGCAACTCGCGATCGAGCTCTCGCCGCCCTCCGTCTCAGCAAGGAGATTTAGTCATGTACCACTTCGCACAGCTCAAATTCGATAATCGCGGGCACGTCGCCTACGTCGATCTCATCCGCCAGACGGAGGAGCATCGCGACGGGCGGCTTGTCAAGGTGCTCGATCCGATCGAGACCTGGGACACCCTGACCGGTGCGATGGCGAGGGCGCGGGTCCTGAACGAGGAGACGGCATGATCTACTTCGCGATCCGCCAGATCAGCACCGGCTACTTCATGCCGAACTACGGCTCCCGCAAGGGTCGCGGCGGCTGGACAAACGACGAGCCACAACCGCTCGACATACCGCCCCGTCTCTTCTTGAAGCGGCACACGGCACAAGCCGCGCTGCGCGAGTGGCTCAAGGGCGTGACCTACCGCGTGTTCACGCGCAGCGGTTCTTGGGAAGGTGATGACGACGAAAAGCTGATCAGCAAGCCGCGCGCCAGTCGCGTGGCCGGCGACATGGAAATCGTCGCGGTCAAGCTATCCACAGGCAACGCTTGACATAATAGCACATCAAGGGCACACTCTTCGGGCAACACTAGCTAACCCAGGAGGGCACGACATGACAGAAGGTTGAAGATCCTGATGGTGAGAGCCGCCACGCCCGGCGGCTCGATCCACCAGCACCTTCGAGCAAGGCTGGAAGAACGAGGAGCAATATAATGAGCACACTCGCTAACGCGATCGTCTATGAGGTCGGCTACCGGCACTATAACCGGATGAATGCCGAGCGTCTCGGATGCCCCGAATACCGTCGCGCGCAGTTCATTCGGGACATGCAGTATCGGACTGGCTCGGTCATCGACTACCTGCGCTGTCGGCTTACGCAGCGTCGCCTGGCGCTGCCGATCGGCTACATTGTCGGATCGTGGCGCACGGTAGCCGCGTCATGACCGACCCCCGCAAAGGCTTCACGATCCGGCTGCTGGTGGTGACTCACGTCATGAACGGCACCGACGTCGCTACCGAGGATCTGCTGGTCACGTTCGAGGACCGGGCGACAGCAGTGGCGTTTCTCGACACCGAGATCCCTAAGCTCAATCAGGAGTTCGCGCGCTACTTCGACATTCCCGCGAATCCGACGATCAGCGAGCCGATCACCGTGCTCGAATGCCGCCAGTCGGACATGCCGCTGTCGCTGGCCGATATCGTCGGCCGCGTGCGCTCTATCATCGTCGACGGCGAGGCGACGTTCAACGAGATGGCCGGCCTGCCACCGGTGCCGGACGGCGCGACGCTGCTCGAGCAGTTCATCAGCAAAGGAAAGAAAATATGAGCCAGACGCTCAAGATCGACGCGCGCTTGTTTGACGACATGCGCTACGCGCTCGCGGTCGCCCACGAGGTTCTGACAAAGTATCGCCTCGTCGCGCTGGATCAGAACCCAAAAGGCGTCCGCGACCTGGTCGGTTCGGCGTCGCACGGCGCTGAGCAGATCAAGTACAGGATTAAATTCAACGAGGTGAAGCCATGACCCTTCAACAGCTTTGGACGCGCGGTGCGTTCGTGCGGATGCCCAGCGGTGCCCCCGGCATGGTGCGCACCTTCGATCGGCGGACCAATATGGTGGCGGTTCAGGCGGGCCGCATTCCACCGATGGTGTATGAAGATGTGCGCGGTGCGAGGGGCGGGAAGCCTCTCGACGTTATCGCCCTGCTCCGCGGGCATGGGCTCATCAACGATTTCCACTTCACCGTGCTTCGGGTGGGAGAGCAGCCGTGAGCGAAGGTGTTGCGCGTGTTGTCGGTGCTACCATCGCCAATTTGATCTGCATGCCGATCCTTATTTGGGCTTTCAATCAGGTCGCGAAGCTCATGGTTCAGTGGGGCTGGATCGACACATCATGGGTTTGCAAGATCGGAGGCATGTCATGAAGAAGCCAGTGCGTCGCGCGACGCGGCTCGAGCGAACCGGCGTCCCTGCAAAAGTCGTCGGAGTATGGGTCAATAACCCAGTAATCCAACTCGAAAAGCGGAACAAGGATTTGGAAGTCGGCCTGCGCAACCTGCTGGTTGCGATACAGCATAACGGAGTGCAGGCGACGCAAGAGGGCGATACCGCTGTCGAGGCGGCGTACATGCTGCTGGCGCACAAGGAGCCGAAGTGAGCGCCACCCGCGCGCCCAGCCTGACCGCCGGCCGTGCCGCGCAGCAGCGCCAGCTGAACACGCTTTTCGCGCACGACAACGCGACCCGCATCGCTTCGGTCGTTCGTCGGCTCCGGGCGCACGCCAGGCGCTGCCGGACCGCGCGAGGTTACAAGGCGCTGCCCGAGCTAAACCGCTCCACATCGAGCGATGCGATCGCCGGCACGGCCAAGCAGCTCGAGACGCGCGTCAGGCTCAGGCTCTCGGTGCCGTGGTGGACGGAGCGGGCTGAGGCGATGCTTTTGACGCTGGATGGATTGAACGGGAGGACAGCATGAACGACAAGATCGACACGAAGAAGCTCAAGGACGCGATTCAGCAGGTATCGGCAGGGTTGCCGTCCATGCCGTCGCTTGGTGATGCGAATGTTCGTATCATCGGCGTAAATAAGCACCATCTCGACACTATCATCGCGGCCGCAAGAACGTTGCTGCCGCCGGTGCTGGAGTACTGGCGGGTCGAGGGAACCAATAGCGGTAAGTTTGTTTGGTCTGCAGCTTATCCTACGCAGCAACAGGCACAAGAATATGTAGATAGGATCGGCCAGGACTGCCGCATAACTGGCCCGCATACCTGGGAGATCGAGCCGTGAGGCGCGAGCACTGGCCGGTCGGGGAGTACGGCATCCGGCCCGCCGGCAAGCCCACCCATTGCTTCTACTGCGGCGAGCCCAAAGGCGGCAGCCACGCAGTCGGTTGCGTGATCCGGTCACGGACGGTGGTGGTCGACATAGCCTTCACGCTCACCATGGAAATGCCCGAGGATTGGACCGAGGAGCAGATAGCATTCAAGCTCAACGAAAGCAGCTCGTGCGCCAGCAACATCGTCGACCTGCTCGCGGAGCGTAGCGAGCGTGCAGATGCCGGGCAGTGCGATTGCTTGTGCGATCAGACCGAGGCGACATTCCTGCGCGAAGCGACGGCCGAGGACGAAGCGCGCGACGCGCTGTTCGTGGCGAAGCTGCCGTCATGAAGATCCACGCGTTGAACGAGGGCGGTGTCGGTTCCGACAGCACCGCCACGACGCGGTGCGGCATCAAGGGACGTGTCTACTGGCGCGATGAGCAACGCCTCATGCTCACCCAGTGGGCCGTCGTGCGGCTGGTGAAGCTGAAGCGTGTCCTCGGGACGCACGCCCTGGCCGCGCGGCGTGTGCCGGCCGAAGCGCCGACCTGCAAGAGTTGCCTGCGGCTGTACCGGCACGAGCTGACGAGGAAAGCATGAACGACTTCACCGACGTTATCCTCGAAGGCGACTGCCTGGAGCGGATGCGCGAGATCCCTGACGCGAGCGTCGACATGGTGCTGTGCGATCTGCCGTATGGCACGACGCAAAATAAGTGGGATACGGTGATCCCGTTTGCGCCGCTTTGGACTGAGTATGCGCGGGTGTGCCGTGGCGCGGTAGTGTTGACCGCGGCACAGCCATTTACATCCGCACTCGTTATGAGCCGTGTCGACTGGTTCAAGCATGCTTGGGTGTGGGAGAAATTTGCGGCGACAGGACATCTCAACGCAAAGCGAATGCCGATGAAGCTGCATGAAGATATTTTGATCTTCTCAAAGCATTTGGCGCCCTATAATCCACAAGGATTATTACCGTTCAACAAGCTGACGAAACGCGGTAGCAACGGAACTAACTTCGGAAAATCCGGCAGCGAGAATTTCCAAGAATTTACGAATTACCCGCGATCAATTTTGCGGTTTCCAAACGACCCCAAACCTGAACATCCCACCCAGAAGCCCGTCGACCTGTTCCGCTACCTGATTCGCACCTACAGCAACGAGGGCGACCTGATCCTGGACAACTGCCTTGGCTCGGGCACCACCGCCGTCGCGGCGATCATGGAGGGCCGGCACTTCATCGGGATCGAGAAGGAGCCGAAATACGTCGAGATCGCCTGGCGCCGGATTGACGAGCACGACGCGGCTAATCCTGCACCTCGTTGACCCCAAACCCAAACCCAAACCTCCAAGGCCCAACCCATGAGTGAGAGAGACGAGAAGATTCAAAGGATCAAGGAGCGCCACTACGAGTGCTTCATCGAAGACCATGAGAGTAAGCCATGGACGGCCGGCCGTTGCGCGGCATTCGCCGGCCGCTCGGTGCATTTGATGAGATGCAAGAGGAAAGCTGGACACGGGCTTGGAGCCTTGTTCTGCCGCCAACACGAGAGGGAAGACCAATGACCATGACGACGCTAGACCGCGTGAGCGACGAAGAACTGGCGGCGATCCTTGGGGGCGTCGACCCGGACGAGCCACTGCACCCGCATACGTGGCGGCTGATTGAATGCGCCCTCACCGAGCTGCAGGCACTCCGCCGCGCCTCGGTCATCCTCAAGCGGCTCCGCGTCATCAACGAAAGGCAGGCAAGAAAATGACCATGACGACGCTAGACATAGCGCGCACGACGCCAGCCCCGTGGGTCATCTGGGCGGCGGTGCCGCGACCGCGTTGACCGCCCCGCTCCCCGCATGTCATGAAAGAGAAACGCCCGCCGGACTGAACCGGCGGGCGTTGGCACGATCGGCGGCGGGCGGCGCACGCAGATCGTAATCCACTCAGCAGTGTTAGGAGCACTACCTATGGACGCGAACACTTTCCTATCCACTATTTTCGAAAAATGCAACGGCGCCCCTGTAACGGCGAACGCTGAGGAAGGGTTCCAATCGAGGCGCTGGAAACCCGGCGAGCCGGTGCCGGCCGGCAAGGCGTACTTCTGCATCAGCACCGTCATCGACATCCCGCGCCAGCGCGTGCTGCACAGGCGGACCGAAGATCTGGTCGAGACGCGACTGGTGGTGCTTGATGACATCGGCACCAAGATACCCTTTTCCGTCGCCGCGGGATTTCCGACGCCGAGCTACAAGATGGAGACGTCACCGTCCAACTGGCACTGGGGGTACCTGTTCAAGGGGCCCGTCGAGCCGGCGCGCGCGGCCGCGCTGATCGAGGCGCTGGCCCAGGCCGGCTACACCGACAAGGGCAGCCGGCGCGCCGACCGCATCATGCGCCTGCCCGGCTCGCTCAACGACAAGCCCGAGATCGTGTCGGCGAACGGTGGCAAGCCGTGGCACGCGGTGCTGGTCGAATGGCACCCCGAGCGGCGCTGGACCTTCAGCGAGCTCGCGCTGGCTTTCGGGGTCACTCCGTCGGATACGCCGGCGTTGCCGGTGGGGGCGCCGGCCGGCCTGGCTGATGGGGAAGTCGACCCGGTGTTCGAGTGGCTGGTGGCGCGGGGGCTGGTGATCTCGGGCCCGAACCCCCGCGGCTGGTACGCGATCCACTGCCCTTGGGAGGCTGAGCATAGCGGCGAGGTCGATCACGGCACGGACTACCTGCCCGGCAACCCGGGTGCCTTTGCCTGCCTTCATGGGCACTGTGCCGATCGCAAGACGACGGCGCTCAAGGCCTGGATGACCGAGCAGGACCCCGCGGCGGATCTCGGCGTCGTCAGCCGCGAGCGGGTAGCGGATCTCGGGAACCGTCTCGGCGCCGCCCTCGGATTGGATCTAACGACGGCGCCGGGAGGTTCACTTGCAAAGGATAACGGCAGCGCTGACCAAAACACTGTCGCCGATGCCGATTTAAGCAGGCATTGGGCGACCCTGCAAGCGCAAGCCGCTGCCGGAACGATGTTCGCTACCGAGAAAGTCGATAACGGCTCCCTGAGCCCCGCGCAGGCCTTGGCGGACAAGCTACGCGAGGTCTATCTCGACCCTAGCCTGCTGCCGGACCCCGACACTACGGCCGGCGGCAATGTGGCGCGGGGGCAGACCACGACAGCGCCGCGAGTGCATGCGGTGATGAACCTGGTCGGCATGACGGCGCGCTGGAACGTCCTGTCGGCCAAGGTCGAGGGCAATTTCGCTGCAGCGCCCGAGTATGACGGGCTGGCCGACAAGACCGACGCCGGCACCGATGTCCTGATCCATGCGCGACATCATGCAGGCCCTGATCAACCGGGCGTTGGACCGGCCGTACAGCCCGGTTTGCGATTGGATCCTGTCGAGGCCCTGGGATGGGGTCAGCCGGCTGGGTGAAGTCTATCGGACTATCACCATGCAGGATTCTGCGTCTGACGCCGAACAATGGAAACGGATCGCGATCAGACGATGGTTGATCCAGGGCGCTGCAGCGATGTGGAACTGGAAGCTCGACGGCGCCGCGGTCGATGTCGGCTACATGCTCATCCTCCAGGGCGCGACTGGCCTGGGTAAGAGCAAGTGGATCGAACGTCTGTTGCCTGCGCCGTGGGTTGCGATCGGCAAAAGCCTTAAATTCGACCACGGCAGCGAACGCGACGTGGTCAGCCGGGTGACCAGCACGCCGATCACCGAGATCGGCGAGCTCGACGGTTCGTTCGCCAAGTCGGCAGATGCGGCGCTCAAGAATTTCCTGACTGCGCCGATCGACACCTACCGGCCGCCCTACGGCACGCGGGATATTTCACGGCCGCGAGGTACCATCTTCGGCGCATCGGTCAATCCGACGGGGTTCCTCAAGGACGTAACCAGCGACCGGCGCTACTGGCCGCTGGCGGTTGCTGCGGTGGACTTTGCGGCGCTCGAGCGATTCGACCGGCAACAGCTGTGGGCCGAGGTCAAAGCGCTGCGCGATGCGGGCGAACCGTACTGGCTGCAGCCCGGCATCGAGCAGACGTTGCACCAAAGGTTCGCCGTCGAGCACAGGATCGAAACTGACGTCAGCCTGGCGGTGGACGATATTCTGGCGCGCCGAAACCAACATACTGACGCGCTCACATGGCAAGTTCTTACCGTCAAGGAGATCGCGCAAAATTACAATGTGAGAGGATATCCCTCGCTCTACAACGACCTTAGTGCGACGCTTGGGCGGGAAGGTTTCACCAAAACCAGGACCAGCAGCAAGCGCGGGTGGCTGTTGCCGCCTCTCGGACCCGCGATGTCGCTAGGGCAGTTACAGAACTTGAAGGTGCTGGACGGCGGTCGGAAGTAGCGGCCGAGGCCGAAAAAGGTGACAAAGGTGACAAACGCTGGCGTTTGTCACCTTCTTTGTCACTCGAAAAACTGTTAAAAAATCAACAAGTTAGCTATTAACAGTGTCTAAGTGACATCTAATAACTAGGTATAAGATCTATAAAAATAATAGACGTATAGTAAGTAGGTATATTACGTCGGTGAAACGGATAACGCGCTCAGTGTCACGCCGGCTCATTTGGGGGTCAAGCCCTTGATATTGCGGCGGATTTCCGTGACAAACGACGTGACGCGGTTGTCACACTGTCACGCGGGTCTTTTTTAGGCTCTGGCAGCCTGCCGAGGCGCGTCGGGCGGTGTTGACAAGCACCTCTCATTTTGAGAGGGTACCTCCTATGTCGTGGAATTTTGTACCACTTCCGATCCTGACGCCCGAGCGGCTCGAGCAGTTGCTTGAGACGCTCGATATCACGAACGTCGAGGCGGCACGCCTTGCGGGCGTCAGCGAGGCGACGTTGTATCGCTGGCTGAGTGGCCGGTCGCCGGTCCCCGCCAGCGTCATTCGAATGCTGGATTTCATGCTTCATGCCAAGCACGGCGCCGAGATGCTGGGCGTATCCTGGAGCGCACCCGAGGAGACTGTCGATGCCGGCTAATGCAGCGCAGAAGATGGAGTACGAGGCTCGGTTGGCCGAGATCAGGCAGCTCGCATTCGAACTTCGTGTCGTGACTTGTCGCGCAATTCTTGCTCGCGGCCGAGAGCGCAAGCTCATGTTGAAATTGTCCGCTGTCCTGGATGACGTAGAGCTGCATTTGCACGGCAACGAGCGGCCGCTCAATCCGTATAGCGCGATTGCGTTGCGAGATGCAGCGCAGGAGGCAGGGCAATGATTGGTTTCGTGCTGTTGATGCTGGGCGTGACCGCCAGCATGGTGTGCCTGGTCGGGGGATATGGCCCGGTCTGGCTGACGGCCTGGATCGGCATGTCGCTGTCGTTCGCGCTGGGCGCGGGCTGGGCGGCCAAGGATCGAATTGATTTCGATCCGCTTGGTCCCAAGGATACTGGAAAGCTCGGCTGATCGCATGAGTGCCGAAGATCTCAGGACCTACGCGCGCTGGACGCTGGTGTTCAGCTCGCCGGTCATTTCCCTGTTCATCATCGCCTATCCGCCGACCATGGTGCCGGCGATCATCGTGTTCATAGGGTTGCTGGCATGGCTGCGGCCAAGAAGCGAGTAGCTGTAAGGCTTGGCGAGCCTGGACGGCCGACCAGCTATCAGGCCTCGCATGTCGACTCGGCATTCAAGCTTGCACTGCTCGGCGCTACCGATGTCGAGATCGCGGGGTGCTGGGGTATAAGCATTGAGACTTTCTACCTGTGGCAAAGAAAGCACCCGAAGTTAGTGCAGTCCCTACAAAGAGGGAAGATCGAAGCGGATGCGACTGTTGCGCAGAGCTTGTACAAGCGTGCGAACGGGTACAGCCATCCCGCGATCAAGATGTTCTATGACAAGGATGTCGGCGCGGTGATCAAGGAAGCTTACGTCGAGCATTATCCGCCTGACACTGGATCAGCGATCTTCTGGCTGAAGAACCGCCAGCGTGGAAAGTGGCGCGATCGCCAGGAGCTGGAGCACACCGGTGCGAACGGCGGGCCGATCGCCAACAGCACAACGATCGGCATTGCCGACCTGGCGCCCGAGCAGCGCGAGCAGCTGAGAGCGATGCTGCTCGGCACAAAGGCTGCACCGCTGATCACCGACGTCGTGGCTGAAGAGGTCGAGGAGATTGACGATGATGACAAGTGTTGAGGCCGCAGTAGCATTCGATGTCGCGAAGAGCGCAGCGAAGGATACGCCGCTAAAGTTCTGCAAGGACTGCGAGCACCTTGAAGCGCGTACGTTGATCTGCATGCGTATTGTCGAGCCGCTGCCTGGTCCTGATCTCGTCACGGGCGTAGCAGGCAAGCCAATGAGCTATCGCTTTCCCGCTCACTACGAACGCGGACAGGACGTACGTGTTCACAGCTCGGGCAACAAGGAGCTGTGCGGCCCCGATGGAAAGTTCTGGACGGCGAAGTTGACAAAGCCCGCTTAGTGTGCCTATGGTGTGCTTAACGTCGAAAGGCACAATAGTCGCACATCGGCCCATTAGTTCCATAATGGCCGTTATACGATAACAGCACATTAGAGGGGTTCTAAGATGGTATCGGTCGACCTCGGTAGCTTGGCGCGCATCGTATGCACCGAAGATGGTGGCGCGGAATTGAAGTGCGCCAGTTCGTGCAGCGGCTGCCGTAACACAGTTCGGTTCGTGCTTGAGGCTATCGCTGCTGTGTACCCGGACAAGACCGCCGCAGAACTGTATCAGGCGCTTGTCATGAATTGGAGTAAGGAGACGCAATCATGATCAGCAAGCTCAAAGCCTGGTATCGCAACCGCCGCCTCGAAGCTGCCAAGCGTGTGCTGGTGGAGCATTACGAGGGGATGGCTGCCGCGCAGGGACTGTACAGTCCATCGCAGCGGCACAAGTTCATGCTCAACGGCATGAGCACGATTGCGGACGCGGCATGTTGTGTCACCTCGAAGCTGACATTCGCGCAGGCGCTGGCAGCCGCCAAGCCGGGCGAATTCGTCAAGGTTGACGCAGCCGAGTTGCAGATGGCGTATGCGCGCTTGTATGGCGTGTCCCCGCCGAGCACGGGTAGTATCGGGTCTGCCATCGTCATGCCGCCACCTCCGCGCCACGCGACTGACGAAGAGCTGAAAGCACAAGCCGCGTCGTTCGCTCGTGCCGAGCTGGCGTTCGGCTCCGATGCCGACGAGGCGCGGGATCGCGCGGCGTGGCGCGCCAAGCAGCCCAAAGGAGACCATTCGCTATGAGCCAGGATCTGAAGGGTGCGATTGAATGGGCGCGCGATATGATCGAGAAGTGGCGTGTCGGTGCCTACGCGAACCCAACCATGGTTCGGAGCTATACCTTGCTCGCTGACGCCGCGCAGAAGTGGCTCGACGCGCAGCCGAAACCGGTTTGGATTGTGTATGCGTGGTTATCGCCACCAACTATGCGGCGGCGGTACGAGACGAATAGCCTGCAGGAAGCCAAGGATGTGATTGACGCAGCGATTATGGAGGGCTGCGTCAAGTTCGAACTCTTGCCGCCGAGCGCCACATGATCGAGCCCCTTCTCCTGACCCTGCCCGACGAGAGCCAGCAGCATTTCACGCCGCGGGCCGACATCACGCCGTTCGAGCTTGCCATGCTGCTCGGCCTGTTCGCCAAGCTGCTGGCGGCCGATCGCGCCCGTGCAACGATACCGGACTGGCGCGGTTATCTCGAAGAGCATAAGCTCGAGCGTCATTTCAGCCCTGCCTGACAACCCCATCGAGGATACGACCATGAGTGAAGAAGTTGGATCTGCGGCCACTCGCGTGGCGCTGCACGCTAAGACATTGATCGACGGTGCTGCGCCGCACCAGCAGGAGCTGGCGCACGACCTGGCGACGGTCGCCGAAGCGGCAACTGCCGGCACGGCCGAACACGATGTCAAGATCAAGAACCTGACGAGCCATGTCGACAAGGCGCTCGACGATCGCGACGCGGCGCGCAAGGAGCTTGAGGCGCATAAGGCCGGGACCAAGACAACTATCGATGAAGCGATCAAGGATCGTGATGCCGCGATGAAGGCGCTGGCCGAAGCGAACAAGCAGATCGACGCGCACGAAAAGACGATCGCCGAGATGGAGATTGAGAAGTCCAAGCTCGGCGTCGCCTCGACCAAAGGTCCGAGCCACGCCGATCTCAAGCACGAGAGCAAGGCGAGCCACAGCCACAAGAAGTAGCACTGAGATCCGCGCGCCTGATCGGCGCGCGGATACCGCATCGAGGAGGATGCAATATGAAAGCCCCCAAAGGCACCGTCGTCGCTCTGAAGCTTAGTTCCAAGGTCCAGGCGATGCAGCAGACGATCGACACCATGCGCCTGCTGATCGCGGTGATGGTGCGGCGCTACGGCGTGCTCGATCAGCTGGCGTTGACCGCCGAGGAGATCACTGCGGCCGCCGAAGGCACGCTTCAGGTCGAGGACAACGCCAACGGCAGCATCGTGCTGCGCGTACGGGGCATGCGTCCGAGGCTGGTAGTTCATGGTTGAGCTGCATCCGATTAAGGAGCCCGCTGCATGATGGTCGATGTTCGCGTGCTCGCCATACTCAGCTTTCTATCTGTGATAGGCGTCGGCGGTATCATCACGTTCGTGTTTCTTTTCGTGAATATGCCATGACGATCGAAGTCGATGTTGGCGTGCTCGCGGTGCTTTGCTTCTTGGCGATACTGGGCGTCGTGGGTATCGTCACGTTCGCGATCCTCATGGCGGACATTCAGGTAGGCGCGATGGGCGTCGGGATACATCCGCCCATGCCGCCCATGCCGCAACTACCACCGCCGGATAACGATAAATGACCACAGACACCAAACCAGGGATAGAGTGTGCGCTCTCAATCGTCGAGAAAGAATACGCGCGCGTCGCCACGGGCATCCGCGCGCACAAACCCGGGGCCAAGAAACGCGACGCAAGCCTGTACGAGGTATACTGCGCGCAGGCGCTTATCTTGAGCGATGTTCTGGTGGTGCTGCGAAAGGCGAGGGAATGACCGCGCTTCTTTTCCTCATCACGACTGGCGGCTTCTGGCCGGGCGGCTCCTGGCAGGCGCTCGCCTACCCCGACTTGCAGGCTTGTGAGCGTGACCGGCCGCGGGTCGAGCAAGACGCCCGGGCACACGGCTACGCGCAACCACGCACACGCTGCGTCGAGATCAAGAGCCGCGATGCCTGACACCATCCTCTGGGAAGGCAAGCGCATCGATGTCGACTGGCATCTGAAGGAGCTTGACCGCTTCGATTGCGAAGAGAGCCTGGCGACGTTCCTGATGCACGCATGGCGCTTCATAGATCCGGCGCCATTCAAGCCGGGCTGGGTGCTGGACGCACTTGCCGAGCACCTCGAGGCGGTGGCTGACGGCGAGATCCGCAGGCTGCTGATCAACATCCCGCCAAGATGCCTGAAATCCAGCCTGTGCAGCGTGGCGTTCCCCGCGTGGGTCTGGACGCAGAGCCACGACAGCCCGACCAGCGGACCGACCGTGCCGTTCCTGCACGCGTCCTACGGCTTCAACCTGTCCCTGCGTGACAGCGTGAAGTGCCGGCGGTTGATCAAGAGCACATGGTATCAACGGCTGTGGGGCGATCGTGTCCAGATCACCAATGAGCAGGACCAGAAGATACGCTTCCAGAACACTCGCGGCGGTGAGCGTCTGATTACCTCGATCGGATCGGGCGTCACCGGCGAGGGTGGCAACATCATCATCGTCGACGATCCGAATGCGGCCGATGAAGTGCTGTCCGATGCAACCATCAAGAGCACCAACGAGGATTGGTGGGACGGCACGATGGGCACGCGCCTAAACGATCCCAAGACCGGCGCGTTCATCGTCATCCAGCAGCGTCTTGGCGAGAGCGATCTCAGCGGGCACATCCTGACGAACGAAGGAGATGATTGGGTTCACCTGATGCTGCCGATGGAATACGAGCCGGCGCGCGCGTTCAGCACGCCGATCGGCTGGACCGATCCGCGCACGAAGGAAGGCCAGTTGCTTTGGCCCGAACGGTTCGGGCACGCCGAGATCCGCTCGCTCGAGAAGCGGCTAGGCAAGTGGAAAGCCGCGGGTCAGCTGCAGCAGAGGCCCGAGCCGGCCGGCGGCGGCATCATCAAGCGCGACTGGTGGCAGCTGTGGCCGCCCGAAGGAGAGCCCAAGGACAAGGCTGGACACATCCTCAAGGCAGCGGCGTTCCCGCCGTTCAGCTACGTGCTCGCGTCTCTCGACACGGCCTATACCGAGGACACGATGAACGATCCGTCAGGCCTCACGATCTGGGGCGTGTTCAACGGCGATGTGATCGCACAGGACATCAAGGTCAGCATGGAGGACACCATGCGCGTCTACACCGAGACCAGCACACGCGTGATGCTGGCGCACGCCTGGACCGATCGGCTCGAGCTGAACGACCTGGTGAACCTGGTCGGCATCGAGTGCCAGGATCACGAGGTCGACAAGATCCTGATCGAGGCCAAGGCTTCGGGGCACAGCGTAGCGCAGGAAATGCGCCGGCTGCTGTCGACCACCGATTTCAAGTATACCGACAAGGAGACTGGCAAGGTGCGCACCTCGCGTCGCCCGCGACACAGCTTCGCCATCCAGCTGATCGACCCCAAGAACGTAAGCAAGCTGGCGCGGCTCTACAGCGTCCAGCCGCTGTTCGAGGACGGCATGATCTTCGCGCCGGACCGCAAATGGGCCGACGGCGTCATTACGCAAAATGGAACTTTCCCGAACGCCAAGCACGATGAGTACGTCGACACTACGTCGATGGCATTGAAATATTTACGCGACACCGGCATGCTCCAACGCACGACCGAGATCACCTCGGACGTCACCGAGGGCATGCAACACAGAGGGCGGCCGCAGAAGCGGTTGTATCCAGCATGAAAGATATCCCCGTTGCTGCCGCGCGACGCATCGCCGAGCAATATGGTTACGGCCAGGTCGTGATCATCGCACGGGCTGTCGGCGATGCCGGCGGCGAACACGTTACAACATACGGACGAACCAAAGCAGACTGCGCGATTGCCGCGAAGATAGGGGATTTTCTCAAGTTCAAAGTCATGATGTGGGCTACGGGGGCCGCGCCCGAATGAAGCGCCCCGGCGTCACGCCTGCACAGGCCACGGTCGACTTTATCGCCAAGGAAATCGGCGGCGGTGAAGCCTACTGGCGGGTCACGGTGCGCACGGTGCCGGGCTGGATTCCGGGTCGAATTCGTGTATTCCGTATACGCGCCTTTTCAGATAGTCTCGCGGCCCACGAGGGTCTGCGCCGGTTCGAGGAGGAGACGGCAGCGCCGAAACAGCCATTGGTTCCATAATGTCCGGCACAGGCCTGTCACCCAACATCCGTCTCGACCAGGACCCGCCTGCAGAGGAGGGCTTCGAGCCGGTCGACGTACGGGTCGCCGATGACGACAGCCCCGATCAGAAGCAGTACGACAGCCGCGGCAACGTCATCAAGATTGAGCATCCCGACGGCAGCATCACCATCAGCATGGACGGCAGCCCGATCGAGGGCGCCGACGACCAGGACGACAATCCGCCGGGCTGGTTCGATAACCTCGCCAAGAAGATCGACCAGATGCAGCTCGGGATCATCGCCGAACGCTTGCTACGTGGCATCGAGGACGACATCACCAGCCGCACCGACTGGATCGACCAGCGTACCGAAGGCCTCAAAATGCTGGGCCTCAAGATCGAGACCCAGGATACCGGCGACAGCGCCGACGGCGCGGCGGTCGAGGGCACCTCCAGGGTCCGTCATCCGCTCATGTTAGAGGCTGTGCTGCGCGCGCAGGCCAATGCGCGGGGCGAGTTCCTGCCAACCGACGGCCCGGTCAAGATCAGGGATGACGACAACAACCCGACCAGCGACGAGGACGAGCTTGCCGACTGCCTGGAGAAGGATTTCAACCACTTCCTGACGGTCACCGACAAGAATTACTACCCCGATACCGACCGGCTGCTGCTCAAGTGGGTGTTTGGCGGTCTTGCGTACAAAAAAGTGTATTTCAGCCCGCTTTACAACCGTCCTGTCAGCGAATACGTCGATGCCGACGACCTGATCGTCAACAACAACGCCACATCGCTCGCCAATGCCAAGCGGGTGACGCACCGCATCATGATGACCCCGTCGATCATGCGCCGGATGCAGCTTCTCGACGTCTATCTCGACGTTCAGCTCGGCACGCCGAACGATCCGAAGAGCGACGCGCTCAAGAACGAGGAAAAAGAGCAGCAGGGCATCGCGCCGAACACGATGAACCCGGACGATCGCGACCGCGAGGTCTACGAATGCTACTGCGAAGCCGATATCAAGGGTTTCGAGCACAAGTGGAAGGGCAAGCCGTCCGGCCTGGAAGTGCCCTACCGGGTAACGATGGATTTGAGCAGCCGCCAGGTCCTCGCCGTGGTGCGGGATTACGACCAGGACACCGAAAAGTTGCCGGTGCGGCGCGATACCTTCGTCGACTACGTGTTCGTCCCGGGTTTTGGCTACTACCCGATCGGCTTGCTGCATATTCTGGGCAACGCGACCAACGCGGTGACCGCGGCGTGGCGCATTATGCTCGACAACGGCATGTTTTCGAACTTTCCGGGTGGATTGATCTCGAAATCTGCGTCGCGGCAGAACAGCAACATACAGCGGGTTGCGCCGGGTAGCTTCGTGCAGATCGAAACCAGCGGCATGCCGATCGATCAGGTCGTGGCGCCGCTGCCCTACACCAGCCAAGGCATGCCGGCGATGCTGTCGCTCACCCAGGACATCGTGCAGCAGGCGCAGCGTGCCGGCAGCACGGCCGAGACACCGGTTGGCGAGGGTCGGCAGAATGCGCCGGTCGGCACGACCCTGGCGTTGATTGAGCAGGCCCAGCAGATCCTGGCGGCCACCCACAAACGCGGACATAGTGCGCAGGCGCGCGAACTGCAGCTGCTTGCCAAGTGCTTCAAGGAGCACCCCGAGAGCTTCTGGCAGCAGAACCGCAAGCCGGCGAAGCAATGGGACGAGGAAACCTTCCTCAAGGCGCTCAACGATTGCAATCTCGTGCCACAGGCCGACCCGAACACCTCAAGTCACGTCCAGCGCCTGATGAAGGTCGAGGCGCTCGGCCGCGCCGCCGCGAGCGCGCCTCCGGGCATGGCTGACCCGATCAAGATCTTCAAGATGGTGGTGCGCGCGATCGGCTACAGCAATCCCGAGCAGTTCATGGCGCCGCCCGAGAGCATGGGCCGGCCGACGCCCGAGCAGCAGCAGGACCAGGGCGAGCTGGCGGTCAAGCAGGCGCTCGCCGAAGTGGCCAAGATGAAGGCGCAGGGCGACATGCAGAAGACGGGTGCTGAGATCGAGAAGGTCCAGGCCGACATCGCGAACATGAAGCAGACGCAGGGCCTCGGCGCGGCCAAGCTCAAGCTCGACCAGGACAACAGCGAGGTCAAGAACAAGCTCGACATCGTCGGCGCGCAGATGGATGCGGCGCTCAAGAACCGCGAGATCGACCAGGAGGAGGACAAGGGCCTGCTCGAGGAGCGCATCCAGCTGATCGACGTCGCCCAGAATCTCGCTGTCCACCCCGAGAGCACCAACCTCGTGGCACCGCTGGTCAAGCCGGCGTGGGAAGACGTGAACCGTCGCCAGGCTGAGCTGAAGCAGCGGCATGGGCTGGGCGCTGCTACGCCGAAGATCCCCGACGAGGAGCCAGGTAGTGAGTAGCGCGTCAGGGCGCGCGTATCTAACACCGGCAATACGTTTCAATGGAAAGACGTACCGCGGCGCGACGCATCTCAACGCACTGAGCCAACTTGGCGCGAGCGGGATACCGGTTAAACAATATCAGCAAGCACAACTTGATGGTGCCAATCGTGGCTACGTCGATCATCGTGGAAAATATCTCGATCGCTACGACGCTGCCGATTATGCGCGTAACTATGACTTGTTCAAATCTGACGCACCTTCATGGGCGCGGTCGGCACCCGAGATTATCTCAGAACACTTAAAGCCCGAGGCGCTTTACATGCCGCCGAAAGAACGCGCTGATGGCGGCTCCGTCGACGTGCAGCCGGCACAGCCCGCGCCCGACGATAGCCGCAGCCTGACCCCGCTCGGGCTGTACAGCCACGCCGCGGATGTCGTGAACCGCATGCCGCAGATGAAGGGCACGCCGCAGCAGTTCAAGGCGATGCTGCTGAAGCAGGGCGTGAAGCCGGACGAGCTGAAGTGGAGCGGTTACGACACCGCGCATGCCGGCAAGCCGATGATCACCAAGCAGGAACTTAAGCAGCACTTCGAGCAGGGGCTACCGAATATCCAGGAGACCGAACATAGTGAGCGCCCCAACGACATCAACCGCAGCAGCAAATACGCGCTGCCGGAAGTGCTCCGTGCGGCGCAACAAGCCGGCAGCTACGAAGGGGACCTGGGTCTGACGTTGGCGAACGATGGAAACGTCTACCGCGCACTCACGCGCCGTTTTCCCGAACTTGCCGATAACGAAGACTGGGCCGAGCACGTTGCGCAAGATGTGTTCGGCGGTGGAACAAAGCCGAAGCACGCACCCAAATTTGCCGAATACACCCTGCCCGGCGGCAAGAATTACCGCGAGCTGTTGCTGCACACGCCGGCTGAAAAGAAAACTCTAGCGTTGCATCGGGTCATACGCCCAGATGGCCACGGCGACAGCAATTGGTCGACGGCAGAGCAAGCCGCCGCGCGCGCGCAAGCGATTAACGGCACAGTGGCGAGCACCGTCCGTCAAGATGTTGATGGTGGTTACAAAAGCAGCCACTGGGACACGCCCAACGTACTCGCCCATATTCGTATGTCCGATCGGAAAGACGGCAAGAAGAAAATCCTGCACATCGAGGAATTGCAGAGCGACTGGGCACAGCAAGGTCGCAAGGAAGGTTTCAAGGCTTCGTCTGAAGAGGAAGCCGATATCAAGCGTCGCTACGCGCAGGACCCTGACGGCACCATCGACGAATACAACAAACGTATCAACGATGCCCGGATACCTGTTGCTCCTTACGTCGACTCAACCCAAAAATGGGTGGACCTGGGCCTCAAGCGCATCCTGCACGAGGCAGCCAAGGGCGGCTACGACAAGGTCGTGTTCACGCCCGGCGAGGAGCAGGCGAAGCGTTACGATCTGAGCAAGCAGATCAGCCGCGTGCATCTCGCTGACAACAGCAGTGGCGGTGCGGGCAAGGCAAGCTTGGAAGGGCCGTTCGATCGCGGTGTTGTGACGGCGCACGACCACAGCGGCCGTGAGGTCGTCAACGAGCACGTCGACCACCCCGAGAAGCTGCACGCACTGCTTGGCCAGGAGCTGGCCGAGAAGCTGCAG
>Ga0193742_1000340_pt1 | contig 33309 bp, 53 predicted proteins | sample L2c1metaG_FD_165511 | JGI IMG/M metagenome (GOLD analysis project Ga0193742, IMG submission 165511) | Soil microbial communities from a riparian zone of the East river system, Colorado, United States - L2c1 | ecosystem: Environmental > Terrestrial > Soil > Riparian zone | place: USA: East River... | reverse complement strand
ACCTGGCCGCGCTCCTGGCCGTGCACCTGGCCGTGCACCTGGCCGTGCACCTGGCCGTGCACCTGGTCGTACACCTGGCCGTGCACCTGGTCGTACACCTGGCCGTGCACCTGGCCGTGCACCTGGTCGCGCACCTGGCCGTGCACCTGGTCGCGCACCTGGCCGCGCACCTGGTCGCGCACCTGGCCGCGCACCTGGTCGCGCACCTGGCCGTGCACCTGGTCGTACACCTGGCCGTCCACCTGGCCGTCCACCTGGTCGTACACCTGGTCGTGCACCTGGCCGTCCACCTGGTCGTCCACCTGGTCGTACACCTGGTCGTGCACCTGGCCGTCCACCTGGCCGTCCACCTGGCCGTGCACCTGGTCGTACACCTGGCCGTGCACCTGGCCGTGCACCTGGTCGTCCACCTGGTCGTACACCTGGTCGTACACCTGGTCGTACACCTGGCCGTGCACCTGGCCGTGCACCTGGTCGTACACCTGGCCGTACACCTGGCCGTCCACCTGGTCGTGCCGCATCGCGGAGGTGACGATCGGGCCAGCGATTGCTTGACCGTAGACGCCGGCCATGGGCGAGCCGAGCCAGATCATGAACCGGGGCGGCTCGAGGCCGGCGGCGCGGTAGGCCATGCGGACGCCTTCTTCGGCGGCGGGTCGGTCGGCGGGCTCGGTGGATAGGCCGTGCTGGAGCCATTCGTCGCGGACTACCGGCAGGATCGCTTCCTGTTCGGGGGTGAGCTTCGTGATCTTCTTCATTGCTGGACCTCCGGGTCATCGTGGGATTCCCAGGTCGTGCCATGGGTGTTGTAGGTTTCGCCTTCGAGGAGCTCCGTGAACGTCCCCGGTGTGAAGTAGGTGAGCCACAGGTTCCCGTCGGGCGTGACCCAGGTGTGCTCGATCTCGCCGTTCACCTCGGCATGACTGGCGGCCTTCGTGCTGCCGTCCAGTAGTGCGATGAAGAACGCCCACGCCACCCCGGTCACGTCGAAGACCAGCCGCAGCCGGTCAGGGTGGTCAGGATGCGATGCCACCAGGAGTGGCTTGCGCGGCTCGATGCTCAGCAGGTACGGCATGACCCGCTGATACGCAGCGAGCAGGCGGTACGGATCGTTGAGTTCCAAGGTCGATGCACCTTCGTGCCCATGCAGGGCGGTGATGTGGCGGATGTCGGTGTAGACCGTGGTGGAGGGGGTCGCGGTGTCCCAGTGGAGGACCGTGTGGCCGTCGTCGAACTCGACGACCGTTGCTACCGGGCCCTCACCGGAGATGCCGGTGACGTCGCGGTGACGCTGGAGGGTGAAGAGTGCGGCGGTCATCACGCACGCGTCCGGGGGTCATCGATAACCTCGACACCGACACGGCTGCCGAAGATCATCTGGCGGCGTACACCGACGCGGTCCGTGGTGGAGCCGAAGATCTTGCCGCCGACAACGGAGTGCCATGCGCGGGCTTCCCAACTGCCGCCCTCGACACGGACCCACAGTTGGCCGGCCAGGGTGTAGCACTCGTAGTGAGTGGCGGCGAGCTTCGGGTTGCCTGCTACCGCGAGCTCGATGGTTGCCATGTCGCTGGCGAGGCTGCCGGGGTTGTAGAGGCCCGTGAACCGCGCTTCCCACGGCCCACCAGTCGCTCCCTCCGCGCGCTCGTCGAGCAGGTCTGCCGCAGCGAGGAGCCGCTCCACCGGGGTCATGACAGCCACCCCACAAGGGCGATACCGACAGCGATCACGACGACGGTGAGGACACCGGAGAGGACGGCGAGGCAGCCGCACCCGTTCTGAGGGTCGAAACTCGGGTGCGTCATGAGGTCGCCTCCGCGCCGCGCCCAATGGAGGCGGCGAGGTGGCTAACCCGAGCTAGACCTGACCGCAGGCGACCGATCTCGGCATTGAGTCGTCCGGCCTCGGCGAGCAGGTCGTCTTCACTGGGGCGGATTCCTGTGAGCAGATCCTGGAGGGTGACCCCAAGCGCGGCAGACAGCGCGACAGCTTGATGCAGGTAGACCACCTGCACGCCGCTCTCCATCTTGGATATGCCAGCTTGCGAGACGCCTGTGACCTCAGATAGGGACGCCTGGCTCCGGCCCTGCTCCTTCCGGAACTGCTTGAGTCGCTCGCCGAACGCGACGTCGACGGCGCTCATCGCTGGTCCTCGACTACACGCAGGGCCCGACGCTCGTCGAGCTCATCGGAGGTCGGGTACTGCGCGTTGCGGCGCTTCAGGATCTGGCCCAGGATCAGGGCCACCGGGATCGACAGCAGGAACCAGCCTGCTCCGATCAGTCCCGCCCACTTCAGTACTTCAGTCATGATCTAATTCCCCTTGTAGTAGTTGGGGTCAGCCCTCGTTCTTGCGGATGGGGGGCTGGCCCCTTCTTCATTGGCGCGGTAGTTCATGTGTTGGAAGCTCCTACTGATGGCGCCAGCGGGAAGCTCGGGGGGTGGGAACTTCCCCGGCCGCCATCAGTAGGAGGTCTAGGACGCCTCGGCTTGAGGCGTGAGATACGGGCCATGCAAGGCGGCGAGGCGCTCGATCTCCTGCTGGGAGAGAGGCCGGTCGTCGGCTCCGTCATCCCAGCCGGCCTGGATGCACTCCTCGGTGGTACGGAGGGCCTTCATGCGCCTTCCTTGCGACCGCGCCGGATGGTGATGCCGGGAAGTTCGGACTTCCCCTTGGCGGGCCTGCCGCGCTCCAGCTTCTGGTTGGCGGAGCTTTGGGCCTTCTCGCCCTTCGCCCCCCCCTAGCGGCCTGCCGTTGCGCGGGGGAGTCATGAGGCGTCCTTCAGGTCGTAGCTGAAGATCTCGCCCGGATCGACGCCAAGGGCATCGGCGATACGCATCTGCACCGAGACGCTGGGCGCGTACTGACCCCGCTCCAGTGCGTACAGGTACCTCCGGGTGATGCCCACTTGCCCGGCGACGAGGGTGACGGTCAGCTCGCGGCGCTGGCGGAGGCGACGAATGCGCGTCCCCCACGCTGCTTGCATCTCGGTCTGCTCCATGTGGACCACTATGTCCGTGGGAAGTGGGAGGTGTCAAGGGGGAAGTGTGAGGTTCTTTGCATGTAACTTGACACTTCCCAGGTGGGAAGTGAAAGTTGCAGCATGAGTAACTCGGTCCAGACCCCACCGAGCCCATCTGCAGGAGCCTGGCTCACGCGTCAGATGGAGCGCCGCGACGTCAGCATTCAGCGCATCGCTGAGGCCCTAGGCGTCACCGAGAAAACGGTCTACTACTGGCGCAACGGAAAGACGACAGTCAGCGAGGAGCGGATCCCTCGACTCGCTGAAGTGCTCGGAGTCTCAGAGCTGGAGGCGCGCAGAGGCCTCGGCTACTGGGTGCCCGAAGGGCCGACCGGCGCTGCAGGCCCGGAGTTGGACGTTGATCAACTCCGGGATGCCCTGCAACGATTCCGCCAGGCTGCGGACGACTTGGAGAGGCTGATTAACCGCGAGGACTGACCCCCGCGATCACCTCGTCTACCTGCTCCAGAGCTGCCGCTATCTCCGATCGGATCCTCAGTAACTCCTGCATGTTCTCTCCCAGCTCGTAACTCACCTGTAACTCACCGGTCCCCGCCTCGTTGGATTGGCAAGGGTGCCGGCCGGTGTCACCACCCCGTGGATCGGTCGGTACCCCCACTTGATCGTTACAACAGGGGGTAGCGCTACGGCTCACCGCATCTCGTTTGAGTTACGCTCCGCTACGTGACCTGAGTCTCACTGTTAGCGTCATGTAACTTCCACACGCTCAACACGGACGCTTGCCGGGTCGAACCCGGGGCCACGGCGAGTAGCCGGAAGCACGACCACCCTGAACAGGGAGCGCGCCGTCTCCGCCCGGACGTCGACCGGCTCGGCATCCCACTGCTCTAGCGTCACCCCGGCCAGGCGGGCAAGTAGTCGCTGCCGGGTGGTGGTGGTCAGATGGTCGCGGAGTTGGGCGATCTTCCGGTCGAACCCCATCAGTGACTTGGCCTGAAGTGCTGGGTCGATGTCCGGGTGGTCGGCGAGCTCCTCCAGCACCTTCTTCGCCTCGGCCTTTCGGCGCTCCAGACTGATGATCTCCGCACCAACTCCGGGCTGGTCATCGTTCGCGTGGAGCGCGGCGATGAAGGCGGGGTCGTTCAGCCGGCGCAGTACGCGGCCGGTGACGTAGGCGTCGAGGTGAATGATGTTGCGGGAGACCCGGTGAGGACATTCGGGGGCTGCGCAGAAGTACTGCCGGGCATTCGGGGACTTGCCGGTGACGGGCTTCGTTCGCAGTTTGCCGCCGCAGGAGGAGCACTCGGCGATCCCACTGAGGAGATGGACCCGAACCCTGCCCTGCTCGCCGTGGAGCTCACTGCTGGCCTTCAGGAGCGCCTGCACGTCCTCCCATTGCTCGCGCGTGACGATCGGCTCCCACGCGCCAGGCATCAGGGAGCCCTTGTGCTCGATGAGTCCGGCGAGGCGGGGGGTCTTCAGCCACGCACGGAAGGCGGGGGGCTTCCACCGGTTCCCGTTAGTGGTGGTCGAGACGGTGTTCAGCCAGGCGATCACTCCACCTTGCGACTGTCCAGCGAGCAGTCGCTCCACGGCCTCGCGTCCCACCGCGGCCTCTTCGGGGACCTGCTGGGTTAGGTCGTGCAACGGCTTGCCGGTGACCCCGTTCTTGCCAGTGGGGAGGCCGTAGCCGAACGGGCGATTGCCTCCACCGGAGGGGCGGCCCGCGATAGCGCGCGCGTCATTGTCACGCTTCACTCGACGGGATGTGTCAGCCGAGGAGCGGCATGCGGCCGCAGCTTCGATGCGGAGGATGAACCGGTCATCCTCCCTGTTGAGGTCTCGGGTGCCGGACGGTGACGCGAGCGGCAGCGCCTTGTCGTCGGCCAGGCTGAGCAGGAGCTCCAGGTCCCAGGGCTGCCGGATGAGCCGGTCGCCGTGGTACACCAAGATGCCGTCAAGCAATCCCGCCTTGATGTCGGCGAGCATCCGGTCCCACTGCGGACGCTTCCTGTCCCGCTTCCACGCGGACCGGGAGTTGTCCGAGTAGACCTCACGGATTCCCCAGCCGAGCCGACCACCGAGCGCGCGGCAGTCAGCCTCTTGACGCTCGACCTTCTCGAGCGAACCGTCGGGGCTGTAGCTGAGACGGCAGTAGACGCCCGCACTCTTCGGAGTATCCATGGCAGCACTATATACGTGCGGGCTTGACAATGCGCGGCTGGTTCCGCAGGATGACACCTACACAATCCTACGCAAGGGGCACCATGAACCAGCAGTACCCGAACCAGCCGTCCAACCACCCGCCGTTCGAGGGCCCGCAGAACTTCAAGCCCGCCCCGAAGAAGTCCCACCCCGTTCGCACGGCCCTGCTCGTGATCGTCGGCATCGTCGTCGGCATCCCGGTAGCGGTGGGCGTCATCGGTGCAGCGACCGGTACGGAGGACGCGAAGGCACCGGTGAGCGTCACGAGCCAGGCCACCGCGAAGCCCAAGGTCACCGTGGCCCCCACCAAGGCGCCGGCGACCACTGAGCCCACCGTCGAAGCCACCACAGAGGCCCCGGAGCCTTCGCTGACCAACAGTCAGGAGCAGGCGATCGGGTCAGCCGAGCAGTACCTGGACTTCACCGCGTTCAGCCGCAAGGGCCTGATCCGCCAGCTGTCGTCGGATGCGGGTGAAGGGTTCTCGGTGGCGGATGCGACGTACGCCGTCGACCACGTCACGGTCGACTGGAACGAGCAGGCCGCGAAGTCCGCCCAGAAGTACCTGGAGATGACGCACTTCTCCCGCAGCGGCCTGATCCAGCAGCTCGAGTCCGATGCTGGTGAGGGGTTCACTCACGCGCAGGCCGTCTACGGTGTGACCAAGGCTGGCTTGTGATGACCACCCTGAACGCGAGGGCGCACCAGGCATGGGTCGGCGGCGTCGCGGACCATCCGACCGATGACAACGCTGGGTTCAGTCACCAGCGCGCAGCCTACGAGGAAGGTTATGAGACCGGCGCCAAGGCTGCCGTTCACGAGGCGTACGTGAACGCACAGCGAGCCGTCACCGCGATCGGATGGGGCATCGGGTTCGAGGACTACCTCCACGGCCGGGAGTCCATGCAGGAGGATGCTGTCCGGGCTATCCGTGAAGCAGCCGAGGAGAACCGATGAGTGAGGTAGGCGTCGGGATGGCGGAGCTCGAGCTCCCATTCCAACGGCCGACGATCCCCGGCAAGGTCGATGGGGTGGTCGGCTGGGAACCGTGCGTACTTCAGTGCCGAGTGTGTGGAGACACGACCACGCAGGAAGGAAGGTCGGTGGCGGCGTTCATCATCCTGTCTCGGTTCCACTTCCACACCTGTGAGGAGCGCAAGGGGATCCGGATGTGCCCGCCCTGCCGCGCTTCCGCTATCGCCTTGTGTCCGAACCCGTGGTGCAAGTCATGACCGACCTGACGCCGGATGAGGTCGAGGTTGGCCGGCGGAACTTGATCGTCGAACTGAAGGCGGTCGAACACTTGGGCCGCAACAACCAGGGCCACTACGAGATCGGTGACCGGGCGCTCGCCGAGATCATCGCGGTACTGGAGGCGTCGAAGCCCACAGTGGTAGACCGGGAAGCGCTGGGTGAGGCTTGGGATGACGGCAACGCGGCCGGGCTGGACGGCTACATCGGTCCGGGCAGGGGCGCGGGAGACGTGGACCCGGAAGCCGTGTTCGCCCGGGAGCGGGTCCTCAACAAGCTCACTGCCGAGCCTGGGGCGATCGACCGGGAAGCGCCGTCGCTGGGTCAGATCACAGCGGCGCTGGCGTCGTGCGAGCCTCAGAACCAGATCGATGAGTGGCCCGAGCGGTACCGCATTCGGCAGGCCAAAGCTGTCCTCGCTGCTCTCTACCCGAAGGCTACGGAGGGGAAGTCATGAGCACCACAAGGGCTGTCATTGAAGCAAAGGCGCTAGAGCGGGCCGCTGACGAGCTGAACCAGTCCGGCGTGCCACTTGAGGGCCTCACGGAGGAGACGCAACTCGTGGTCATCGCGTGGCTGTACGACCGCGCCATGAAGACGGCAGGTGTAGGTGGCTTCGTGGAGCTGTCTCAAGTGGAGGTCACGCAGGCTCAGATCGAACAGGCCATCGACCTGAGCTACGTCAGCAACCCCGCTACGCGGGCGACTATCGCCGGGGCTGTCCTCGCTCTTCTCTCTACCGAGGTGACCCAGTGAGCGACGTACTAGCAGCGGCGGCCTACCGGCATCGTTGGGTGCTGGAGTACCGCAGGTTGTGCGACGAGGCAGGCAGGCGGCTGCCGTTCGAGCGGGTGAGGGTTGAGAGCCTGGAGAGCGCCCAACGGGGCGAGCAGTTGACGGATGCGGAAATCGCCGAGCGGGTCCGGTCTGCCGCTCTCTCATCTAGTGGGGAGGGAGGGGAGTGAGCGGCGAGGCGGAGCAGGACGCTGTCTTCCAGCGGCTCATGGATCTAGGTCGGGGCTTCCAACCTGACCTGTATGACGTGGCAGGTGAGGTCGTCGTGATGCTGCGGGAAGCCGTTGCCGCTCCGGTATGTACGAACTGTGAGGGCGAGTACTTCGCCTGCACCGCCTGCGGTGTCCGGGTGGAGCAGTCGTGACCCCGGTCGCGTACGTCTACCGCGACCGCGTCTACCCAGTACGGCTCCAGTTTCGCTACATGCCGCACGTCGCCGCAGCCTTCCCGACCTGCCCGAAGCGGAACCCGTGCACTGGATGCGCGAAGCATGGGAGGGGGCGCAGTGGCGGATCCCGGCTGCTACTTCCACGGTGAGGAGCCGGTCCCCGACGAGTACTTCCGGTTCTGCTTCGAGTGCGGTCACTACTTCCTCACCGAAGAGGAGTTCGTGGCGGCTCAAAGTTGGATGAACACCGGGGTGACGCCGGACCTTGAGTTCTGCCCGCTGTGCACCCACGACTTCTGAGGTCTCCGCCCATACCCTGAGTGAGGGGTAACGTGGGGACAACGAAAGAACGCCTCACCCCGCTTGTGACGGAGTGAGGCGAGTAGCCGAACACTGGAGGTTCAGGCTGTGATGAACGATAGCAAGACCGTGGACAAGCGGAACTGCGACCTGTGCGGCCGGGAATGGCCCAAGGTCGAGATGGAACACGAAGTCGATCACGGCTTCGGCCCGGGGTGCACGGAGCACAATTACTACTGCCCGGGCCGAGATTGTAAGCAGGCGACCTCCGCATGAGCCGGCCAGCCAAGTTCCTGGTTGAGCGTGATGGTGAGCGCTGGTTCGTGGTCGATGTGGAGCACGCGAAACCGTACCGGTACCCGGTGCCGTACCCGTCTCTGGAGCAGGCGGAGGCGTTCATGGACCGGTTGAACGCGATCGATGAGGGTGAGCCGCCGTCGGTGATCGCGGAGTTGCGTGGGGATGCTGACAGGTTGAGGACGGGGCAACGATGAGCGTCACCCAGAAGCGTCTCCCGTTGACGCCTCGCCAGATCGACGCACTCAAGCTACTGCTGGAGGTACGTCTCGGGTCTGATCTGATCCGGGAGTTGGGGGCTGACGGGGTGAAGGCTCTGCGGGAAGTGGACAGCAAGCTCGACGTACTGAAGGGCCAGCAATGAAGGGGCACAGGCGCTCACTGGAAGCAACGAACGACGGGCATTACTTCGCTGACTGTGGATGTGGAGAAAGCCTCGGCGTCTATCCGAGCAGGGCGGCGGCTTCGGCTGCGCATTTGGCGCACACCGAGGGTCGCGATCCGCAGGGCAAGGTGGCCCCGATCATCTTGGTCGGGCCGCGACCTCACGGGATGCAGTCGTGAGCTACACCACCCGTTCCCGGCGTGGTAGACACCCGGTAGATTCCACCGCCCGCTGTCCGCGATGCCTTCAGCCTCTCGGTGATGCTGTGACGGCACCGGATGGTGCGAGAGTCCACAAGACATGCCCGGAGGTGAAGAGATGAGCGACCTGACCCTGTATCTGGTGACGGCGAGCGCGGCGAGCTACGACGACTTCGAGTCCGCTGTCGTCTATGCCCACAGCCCCGAGGATGCCGTCCACGTAACGCAGGCAGAGATTGTCCGCCCACTGGGTCAGCAGGCACCTGGAATCTGGGAACCTCCCGCAGACGGTTCCACGCTGACGGCGACACCCGTCCCCACCGTGTACGGCGCGGTGCTGGGCACTATCAAGCCCTGCTAGACGCACGACAGCGCCCCGCATCCTGGCGTCCAGGATGCGGGGCGCCTTGCTGTGTAGGTCAGGCCAGAGGGTCGAGCTTCTCCGAGGTCAGCGACGGCCCACTGTTGCCGACACCGGACGAGCCGATCGAGACCAGCAGCGAGAGGACCGCGGCCATACCGGCAGCAGACAGGCGGGCGGTCCAGTCAGCATCGAGCAGGCCGAACCCGTCAGCGGTCATCACAGCGACGAGCGCCTGAGCGGCCGTCTTGACGGCTCTTTCCATCGCGGCCAACCAAAAAGCGCGTGAGAACATCGCGCTACCTCCGATTCTTCTTACGGCCAGCTCGGCAAATACGGCATTGCCGCCAGCCTTCCTTGGGTGTGACATAGGTGTTCTGAGGGGTCAGTTCATGCCCGCGCGAACAGTGAGTGCGGGCGGCTGACCATTCGCGCATCCGGGTTGCGGCGATGGGTGGCGCGTACCCGCGCTGGACATTGACGGCTGGGGTTACGGGTTGGAGGTGCGCAGGGTTGACGCAGTCCCTGCGGCAGCAGCGGTGGTCGATCACGAGCTCATCGGAGATGGGCCCAATGGCGAGCTGGTACGAGACTCGGTGAGCGCCTTGATGATCGAACTGGCCATACCCATTGGGGTACTTGCTGGCCAGCCAGAGCCAGCAATCCTGCGGCTCACGGCGGGCAACCTTGGACCAGAACCGGTCGGAGTACGACGGACCTACGGTCGGAGCAACGACCGGCCATTCGGCTTCCCCGCGCCAGCACCTCATGTAGTGAGAGCAGACGCCGCGGGCGTGGACTGGCTTGCCGCAGTTGAGTAGACAGCAGGTACGCTCGCCCATGCGAGCACCTCTTCCTAGGTGGTCGTCAGACCCCCGGCGTTGGTAGCGCGCGGGGGTCACCTTTTGCTCTCCATCGTTCCAGAACCCACGGACAATTTCCGTGGCTACCTGAAGTGAAGCTGGTAGTCGTCCACGAAGTAGGTCCGCTCCTCGCCAGCGGTGTTCGCCAGCTCGACCCCGTATTCCACTGCCGCGACCAGGTCGGTGCCCTTCAGCCAGCCCCTGGAGACGAGCCAGTGGAATACCTTCAGCAGATCCACCGCGCCGGCGGATTGCATCGGATTCATCGCGAGGGCGATGTACCAGCGGGAATCCCCGGCGTTGAGTGGTCGGCGCCATGCGGTGAAGCCCTGACTGTCGATGTCGACCTTCACGGACTCAGTGGCGTTCGACGCTGGAAGCGGACCGTTGTAGCGGTGGTTCGTCCACAGCATCAATTCGGCGATGCATTTGCTGCCGACGCCGCCGACCCAGATGTCGAACGCGCCATTGAACTCGCCGACCGCGGGGTAGTCCGTTGCCCACGAGGAGGACAGTTCCGTGAAGGAGTCGATCGACCGGTTCGTGAAGTCCTTGCGGGTGCACGCGTACGACTTGATTGAACCGGGTCGCACGTCGGGCCGGGAGTGGTTCGCGGTCACGGACCACCGGTGAGGTGACCAGACGTCGATCCGCTGCGGGCCTGCCTCCTTGACGTTCCACACGTTGTTCTGGACGAGGAACCCGTCACCGGCCCACTGCCCTTGCATCTCCCCAGAGGACCACACGGGCCCTAAGCTTTTGGGAGCGCGTCCACCTTCGTGGCGATGTCGTCGAGGTCCTTCGCGGCCTCGGCGTCGCGCTGGTCGAGCTCGGTGTTCAGGTCGGCGATCGCCTTCACCGCGTCGTCATCACCTGCCGCGGCGAGGATCGATTCCGTGGCGGTCGCAAGGACCTGCCGGGTGTAGTTGTTGGTGGCGATGGCGTAGAGCTTGTTGCTTGCGGTGATGAAGTCCTTCAGGTCCTGCATCTGCTCGGGGGTCATCTGATCCTTCTTCGGAGGTGTCGGGGTGGGGCCGGTCGGTGGCTTCTTGCCCGGCCCGGCCTTGAGGAGTGCAGCGACATCGGAACGGAACTTGTTCATCGGGCAGTGGCCCGGGTCGGGTTTACGCGACGTCCACTCGCGGTGGCCGATGATCGCCAGCGCCGACCAGCCATGGAAGTCGCAGACCGCGGCCGCCCACCGGGTAGCTGCGGCGTACTGTTTCGCGGTCATCGGCTGGCCGCCGTCGTAGCGGACCTCGTTGCCGTAGAAGTGGGCGTTGCCGTCGGTGGTGTCCGGTCCCGGCCTCAGTTCGGAGACGGTCCCGGCGTAGTCCTCGTTGGTGACATGACCCAGGACGCCACTCGAACCCTTGCCCGCGTGGTTCGCGCGCCCAGCGGCACCCAGCCACAGATCACCGTCCATGTCGGTCGACGTGTTGCACAGCGGACCGGGAAGGTCGCTCCTGCCGTCGACGAACAGGAACTTCAGGTACGCATCCGACTGGCCGGCGTCCGAACCGGTGTGGTGGATGACGATGCCGCGCACGTCACTGAACGGTCCGGTGGAAGCGGGCCGTCCGCGGGTCTTCCATCCCGGGTACTCCCGGTATGGGACGCCCCACTTCTTCATCGCCGTCAGTGTCTGGGGGGCTGTCATTGGCCTTGCCATGGCTAGTTTCCTTCCATCACGCTGATCTTGGCGTTCGCCTTGGACAGATCCAGCCCGCATCGGGTCAGGAGCTTGTTGAGTTTCACGTTCTCCCTGCGGAACTCCTCGAGCGTCGCGTTCGAGTTCTCCTGCGCATCCGCCATCGCGGCGATGTGGGCCCGCTGCATCTCCGCCATGTCGGCGGTACGTGAGGTGCGCTCAGTGTTGAGGTCGCTGCGGAGCTTCTCGACCTCGGCGAACGCCCGCTGCAGTTCGGCCTCAAGCCGGACGACCTGGTTGTTGGCTGCGGTGACGACCACCGAATCGGACTCGGTGTTGGTTTTCCGGAGATCGCTTCGCTTGAACGCCAACCGGAGAATGAGCTGTACGCTGCCGCCTCCCAGCAGGACGGCGAGGACCTGCAGAACGAACCGTGTAGTGGCGTCATTCATCGGACCCCCGATCCCCCCGGTTGGCAGCTTCCTCGGACCTGTCGGCCGAGTCGCTGGACTCCTGCGCCGACTGCTTCGCCTCCCTCGCGCTCACCGACGACCGGTCGGCGCTCGCACTGGACTCCCGGGCCGAGACCAGAGACGCGTCGTGATGCTTCAGCGCGCTCACCTTCGCTGTCTCAAACAGGGTCCGGGACCGATACCAGCACGCCAGGGTGTAGGCGAGCGCGAACGAACCAGACACAATGCCGCCGACGCCGAGGCCGATGTAGCAGCACACCGCGTAGAACAGCAGGCCGAACGCCATCAGCTGGAGGCCGACGTACTCGGCGAGCCAGGATCCGCGGGCAATCCCGAACAAGGTGGTCGCGCCGGCCAGAGCGAGGAGACCGCCCCACAGGTGGGGGATCGGTTCGCCGTCCAGGACGTTGGTGATCGCCTTGGATACTTCGCTGCCGAGGACGGCCGCGGTGATCCCGACGGGCACGAGGGCGAGTGACAGGAACAGGGAGAACGGTGTTGCTGATAGCCGGGCCTGCCACCGCACCAGCCACATTTTGCGTTTCATTGTCATCACTGCCCCTTGGGCTGTGGGGGTTCCTTCTCGGGGAGCCGTGGGATCGCGTAGACGACGGCGAAGGCGCGGGCTGCTGCCTCGAGGGCGGCGAGGCGCTGTTCTACCTGCTCGATGCGGGTGATGAGTTCGTCGAGTGCACCTGGTGGCAGGCAGCAGTGTTTCTTCACAGCACCCCCAGCGCATGCGAAAGGCCCTCGCTACCAACGAGGGCCTTCCTTGGTAGATCAGTTACCGGTCAGGCGTGCCAAAGATTCGCAACACTCGCCGACGGCCCGAAGTTGTTGTTGAACTGCGAGGCCACCTGGTGGTAGCCGATCCCGTACGCGCCGGCGGCCGGGTTCCATGCCTTGTACGGGACGACGACCTTGGTCCGCAGCCACGCGTCGTACTCAGCCTTCCGGGCCTGGAACGCTGTCGATGCTGAGCCGTACCAGGCGAGTGTTCCGTCGGCCTCGTCGAGCACGACCTGCGGGTAGAGGCCGTTGGGCTGGGAGAGTCCCCAGTACAGGCGGGACACGAAGAACTTCGCGTTGACCAGAGGCGGTCCGTAGATGGCGTCGTTCTTCAACTCCCGCAGTGCCGCACCGCAGGCGGCGTGATCAGGGTGGGCGTCGGACTTCGACATCGTGTAGTGCAGGGCGTTCGGGTACTCGTCGATGAACCCCTTGATGACGGCCTTCGCCTCAGCGATAGCGGTAGAGGTGGCCGCGCCGTGGGGCGGTCCGCCGAACCCGTCATGCAGCCCCGCGTAGTGGTGGACGACGGTCCCCGGTGTGGTGGTGGGGAACATCGCCATCGCGCCGAGAGCAGCGCGGGCTTCCTTCAGGCGGGCCGCACCGATGTCGTCGGTGGAGAGCGACGGGTAGCCCTCGCGTGCAGGGTTGTGGGCGTACGGGTGATCCGACAGGGTGCACGTGGAGGTTCCGTTGAGGGTGTTCGCCACACCGAGCGCGTCGCCGTTGGTCATGGAGACGAGGTGAACCTCGTAGCCGGAGGCAATGAAGTGGGTGACCGCGAGCCCCATGGACAGGGTCTCATCGTCGGGGTGAGGACTGTGGAAGAAGACTCGCGGCATGGGCTTACCCTTCGCCTGCGCTGTGGTGAGGGTGGGCACGAGCGTGGCGGCGGCACCGATCTTCAGGAGAGTGCGCCGGGTAATCACAGTGCAGCCTTGTGTGCCGCGATGTAGTCGCGGAGGAACTGGCGGAGGACCTCGGACAGGGACTCCTGCCGCGCGTTGGCCACCTCGGCGGCAGCCTCCCACAGTTCGTCGTCAACCCGGATGTTCCGGATCGGTGTTCCCTTGGCCATCATCGGCGCTCCCCTGAGTCGGTGTACCTACACCATAAGCGGGGTGTAGGTACACCGTCAAGTCAGCGGGTGGGGAAGCCGCCCGGGCCGGGCCTCGGCAGTAGTGGCCTGGTCGGCTTCGCTGCCTGGGCGATCGCGCGGAACATCGACCACGGGACGCTGTCCAGGTCGATGTCTACCGAGTGATCGTCGGCTGAGTAGTCGGTGGTGACGATCCGGCAGACGCTCGCCCCGTTGGACTCTGTGGCGTTGAGAGCGTCCGGGCTTGGGTCGACACCAACAACACGACAGAGATAGCCGGGTTCGATCTCGTACGGCTGGACACTGCGGCCAGTGAACAGATCCACCACGTCACGCTGCACCCGCACCCTGCCCCCGTTCGACGGGTAGCGGTGCTCCTCCAGGACAGAGGCATTTGCTGTGGTGGCGTTCGTCGCGTCACCCGATATCTGGCCGAGGTCCTGGAAGTAGCGCCGCTTCCTGCCCACCGCGTCCATCTCCGGGATCGCCTGGGTAGAAGTCGTGAACCGGATGTTTCCCGTCGGGGTCTTCCACCGGGACACGGCCTCGTTGAACTGGTCCGCCGGCTGAACCCCACCCGAGTGCTCGTCGGTCCACACAATGAACTCGTACCGGATCTGGGTGGATCTCTCCAGCCAGGTCAGGGAGTACTTGTCGCTGGCCGGGTTCGAGGGGCCCACGATGTAGGTGCACTTGGGTTCGAACTTCATCAGCTCGTCCATCACGCCTGCCGGGGTGATGCCGTCGGGGAACACGAGATGCCGAATGTCGTTCGATGCACCAGCAGCGAGGTCGGCGTTGGGGCCGTCGAACGACGACGACAGGATATTCGGGTCACCGAGAAGGTCCTCGATCACGTGCACGGCCTTCACCGAGTCGTCGTGGTCGACGCCTGCCCTGCGGGTTCCGTCCTTCAGCCACAGGTGAGCGACGACCGTGAGTTCCATGATCGACGCCCACGCGACATCGGTGGTTCCGGTGTTCGATGCGGTGCTCGTCCAGATGAACTGGAGGAACCCGAAGTTCGCGCCCGCCGTCCATGAAGGTCCGACGTAGGCGGCGGAGATCCCGCCACCCGCCACGTTGGCGCCACTGGCCCGCGCCACCACGGAGGGCGCCGAAACTATCAGGCGCACCAGCCATGAGGCGTTGGTGAGTCCCGTGTCCCATGAGTAGTTGATCCTGCCCAGTTGCTGGCCGGATTCCACGATCCGTCGATAGATGGCCTCGGAGCGATAGTTCGTTTCGACGTGCGTCTCGCTCGGGATCGCCAGGATCAGCGCGTCGAAGCCGGATCCGCCTCGGTCGTCGCCGGCCTCGACCACGGCGGCGGAGTTCGATGTTGAGAGGTTCTTCTCCCACGCCGTGAGGTCGGAGTCGCAGTAGATGCGCGGCCCGGACCAGTCATTCAGCCGCTCGGCGCCACCCTCGATCGTGACCTCGAGCAGCGGCCCGTCCCCGGTGACGCTCCTGCCGGGGTGAGTGATGTCGCCCTCGAACACGACGTCGCCGTTGCGCTTGTTGAAGAACTGCACCCGCGAGTACGGCTGAATAATGTCGGAGCGATGTGCTAGCCGCTGATCGATGGTGAACGAACCTGACCGGAACCCTCCGGGGTCGGTCTTTGTGAACTTCGGTGCACCGTGGAGATAGCCAGTCACTAAGCCGTCATAACGAGAGTTCTTAATCCGGACTGCCAGTGGGACGGTCGATGCATTCAAGGCAGTCACGGATCGACCCCTCTCAGGTAGTGGCGGACCTCGCCTCTGCGCGCCGGGCGCGCCTCCTCGCGTTGATGCAAGTTCGACAACAGCGAGCTCCACGAGGATTGACGTAGAGGTTCTCTCCGGATAGCGGGTGGCCGCCTGTCGAGCACACGACAGCCCTTGCGTTAATGGCTGCAGGGCCATCGCCGCGCAGCGTGTTCTCGCGGATCGTGACCACTTCAAGATGATCCGGATTCACGCAGTCTCGGTTCCGGCAGAGATGGTCGAGCACGAGTCCTTCAGGGATGGGGGCCACCAGCGCCAGATAGGCCGCACGGTGAGCACGCTTACTGGCGGGATACGAGGTATGCCACGGGACCATGCCGTAGCCGGAAGTCGTGATCGAACCCGACCATTTCCAGCACCCGTTGGCCTCGATGAACACCCTCTCCCAGAACTGCGTGGGTAGGCGCGGGTCGCCGAACATAGTGAGCGTAAGGTCTGCCATATCGACTCCTAGTAAGTCGGTCACGCTCCGGGGCTGTTTGCGCAGTCGCCGGAGCTTTATGTTCCACGCTAGTTGCCGCCACCGACACTTACGTGCGGAACGGCTCTCTCCACCGAGGCCAGTAGTACGCCCGCAGAGTTGTGGTGTTCGTGATCCCATCCGTCGTCCCCGCAGGATCGACCTGACGGATCACATGCACCCGGTTCGTCTGGCCCGGGATCAACTCCGGGAACCCGCCGCCACCCACGATCTGCGCGGGCGATGCGGTGGTGATGACCTCGTCCAGTGCCGTGGTCGCCGCGTACACCGAACCGCCCTCAGCTGATGTGCCGTCCAGCACATAGGTGGTGTCGGTCGCCGGCCACTTCGTGATCACCGTCGACTCGTCGGCGGGCATGAAGTACAGGCAGTCGAAGTCGAGACTCCCTGAACCAGCGGTTCTCCCGGCGTAGAAACCCACCCACGGCATCAAGACCTTGAGGGGTATCCCACTGAACCCATGGTTCGCGGGATCGCTCCAGGGCGGCACCGGGATCTTCCCGAGATTCACCCAGAACGGACCCGCCACAGCCGCGGGAAGAGTGACGGTGTCGTTCGCGACCGGGGCAGTGGAGTCCACGCCGTACTTGAGCTGGGCGGTCCATGTGTCACCGGCAACGGTCTTCGCCAGACGCGCGTAGACGATGTACTCGCCGCGGGCTTCGATCGTCGAGGTGCCGTTCGCGGGGAAGGTGTCGTTCGCGCGGATCACGTGGGTTGCCGTACCGGGAGTGATCCGCAACTTGCTGCCGCCAGACATCGCAGCGTCCGCAGTGACGACCGCGTTCGTGCCGAGCGTCATCGCCTCGCCCTGAACGACGTTGCTGTAACTGGAAGGGGTTCCCCTGCGACGGGTAGCGACGTGGGTCCACTTCGACAGCAGACCGTTGGTCGCACCTGTCGACGTCGCGATCAGGAACAGCGGCGTCTCCACGTCACCGACCACGGAGGCGATGTCGATGAACATCCCGTTCGAGCCTGCGGCAGGATCGTTCGACAGGGTGAACGGTGAACCCGTCACCTCCACCCGCGGGGAGTACGCGAACGGCTCGCACTCGATCTGCAGGTTGAGCTTCGCGTTCTGCACCAGGGTCTTCGTGACCTCGATCGCATACTCTGGGTCGGCGAAGGTCCGGAAGAACACCGGGTTCGTCGCGCCCGACGCCTGGTACTTCAGGATGCCGTCAACCCTGAGCAGCATCCCCAGCGTCTGGATGGTGGTCGACGCCGTCTGGTTGGTGGTGGCGTTCACCTGGAGCGGGATGTTCAGTATCTGGTTCTGCGCCGACGACCGGACGATCCGTTGACCGTGGCGCATCGAGTTCCCGACCCGGCCCTTGTCGAACCCGGTGGGTGACAGGTTGTACCCGTCACCCACCCACAGGCCCGTCGAGGCACTGTTGATGTCCAGCAGAACCGTTGGGGTAGCGGTGACCATGTCGGCCACGAACTGCCACGTCGCCACTAGAAACCCCCGCCCATCGCTCGTCGAGACATCTGCTCATCCAGCCGGCGGCCATCGAGGGTGATCGGTCGGGCTCCTGCGTCACGCAGCAGACGGCGGTCCTCGTCGGACAGGCGAACGGTCATCGTGTCGCCGCCTGGCACGACGGTCTCGGTCTTCCCGGACATGTTCGCCGCGAGCGTCCCGGACTTCCACCGGCCGCCGTTGTCGAACAGGTCGATGCCGAGTTCCTTCATCAACTGCTTCTTGTTGTGGAGCGAGTCGTACGGCGCGTCACCGATCGGCCCGCCACCGGCGAAGCCCTTCACGTGGGCACGGTTGGTGAATAGTGAGTTCCGTGCACCGCGAGCACCGGGCCCCATGTGGACACCGCGCCCACCAGAGGACTCGATGTTCACGCCATTGACCGTCGCGGCGGTGTGGCCCGGGTTGCCGTTGAACCAGCCCACCTCGAACGCGCCGGGGCCGGAAGCGAACGAGGACCACGGCATCGAACCCGTAGCACCCAACCGTCTGTGCGGGTTACGCCCGAACGCCGTGTTGATCGCGGCACTCACCAGACCCGAACAGTCATACCCGCCAGGGCCGACGCCGCCCCACACGTAGGGCTTGCCGACCTGCGACTTCACGAACGACAGCACCCCGTTCAGCGACGGGTTGATACCGGCCGCGATGAGGTTCTTCGCCAGCGACTTGGCCATCGTGTTGCCGATGTTCTTGATGCTGGAGGCGAACGCGTTAGCGACAACTCCCGTGTTCGACGGGAGGCCCGCATCGACGTCGAGCCCTGGCCGGCCGCCCTTGGCGAACCCGCCGTTCGGGATGATCGTTGCTGTTCCGTCGTTGACGGACCGCATCGCGTAGTCGCCGTACTGCATCGACGACTTGGCCTTGATCACCCACTCCTTGCGGGACAGGGCGTAGAGACCTGCCGTGTCCGAGGTGGTGGTACCGGGGCCATCGATCGGGCCACCGGGGCCACCACCGGCACGGCCATGCGCGGCAGCCAAGAGCTCCGGGGAACCGTACGACTTCAGGTCGGCCGTGACAGTGACAGTCTGGTCGGTGATCCCGCTGAGCTTCGCGTTGACGTTGTCGCGGAACTTGCTGAACTCACCCGCAGCCGTCTTCAGTTTCGGACCCAGACCAGGCACCCAACCGAACGCCTTCGCCGCACCGTCGAGGATGGTCTGAACGAAGTCGAGGAAGCGCGACACCACGAACGAGATCGCGGCCTGCGCCGGACCCCTGATCGCATTGAACGCCGCGACCACGACCCCGCCGAACGTCTGCGCGTAACCCCACGCGAACTTCAGCGCCTCCCAGAAACCTTTCAGGATCGGCTTCGCGTAGTAGTTCCACCACAGCGAGAAGACGCCAATCACGACGTCGATCGCGGCCTTCACCAGCGGGGCGAAGAACTGCGCCGCAGCCTGGATCCCCTGGAACGCACCCACCAGCGCGTCATGGAACCAGCCGACATTCTTGAACGCCCAGATGACACCCGCCACCAAGGCGGCAATCGCGATGATGATTAGGCCGAGCGGGTTCGCGGAGAGCACCACATTCAGGACCGCCTGCACGATCGCCCACGCCTTCAAAGCCGCGATGATCGTGACGATCGTGGCAGCGAACGGGATCAGAAAATCCTTGTTCTTCGACAGTGACGTCGCGAGCTCGCCGACCTTCGGCAACACGTCGTTACCGAGGAACGCACCGAAATCCTTCAACCGTGGGATCACCTCGGTCTTGAAGAACCCGAACACATCCCTCACGGCAGGGGCGAGGCTCGTCGCCAGGTTCGTCGAGAACCCGGCAACCGCAGGGACAACCTTCGTTGTGAGAAAGTTGCCGAACTCAAGGACCCTCGGGACAACCTCGTCCTTCAGGAACCCGCCGAAATCCTTCAGGCGTGGCAGTACTTCGGCGTTGATGAACCCGCCGAACTCCTGCAGTTTCGGGGTCACCTTCGCGGCGAACACATCCGAGAACGCCGCGGCCTTCGGGATGAGAGTGTCGCCCATGAAGTTCGCGAACTTGTCGACAGTGGGCAGCAGGAACCCGCCGACCTTCTCCGCAAGGTTCCCGGTGATCGTCTGCAGCCGAGTCAGCGGATCCGCAGCCGCAGCCGCGGCCCCGCCGAACTCCTTGCCCACCTCGCCCAGGATGATCTTCTGCGCACCGAGCACGTCACCGGACTTGACGAGGGACTTGATCTGCTCCTTCTGCTGAGCAGTGAACGACACGCCCACCTTCGACAGGGCAGTGACGCCCTTCACTGGGTCGTTCAACGCCTTGCCCAATTGGATGTTCGCGGACTTCAGACCATTCGCGTCCACGACGCCGTTGTTCATGGCCGCAGCAAGGTCAACCGCCGACTGGGTCGCCTGGTTGAAGATGTCGTTGCCTTTGCCGACACCGTTCCTGACATTGGTGAACGTCGCCAGCAGGTTCTCACCGGACTGGATCGCTTCGTCGTCGGCGCCGGTCTTGTTGCTGATCGCCGTAGCGAGGTCACCGATCTGCGCGGCAGTGATCCCCGCCACCCCACCGGTGGACTTGATCACCTGCGCGGAGATGCGGGCGACCTTCGCAGACTCGCGGGCGTCGTTGATGAACCCGCCGAGGAACTGGGCACCCTTGATCGCGGCGAACGCACCAACGAACAGGCCGGCCGAATGCTTGACGATCCCACCGAACGCGCCATTGAAGCCGACACCGAACCGGCCCGCGACCTTCGCGCCGTCCGCCTTCGAGTCGATCAAGGCAAGCTTCTTCTTCACCTCGGGGCCGAACTTGTCCATGTCCGGTTTCACGGTGACAAACACGTCTAGCAGTGAGGTCACGGTCCTACCCCCAATGCCGTCAGTAGTTGGGCCTTGTCGCTGTCGACCACTTCAGGTTCGGAGTTGAGCCACTCGTCGAACTCGTCGACGAGCTCACCTGGAGAAAGCTCGCCGCCACCAGAGATGACGGCGAGCTCAAGGGCCTGCTTCTGGTCGACCTGCAACGCGTAGACCACGTCACACAGATCAGCGAGGGTCAGCCCGCCGACTGACGCAAGACCGCCATCGCCAGATCCGGCCGCGGGTGAGGACCGGAGTTCAAGCGGCGCACCACCTCGAGCGAGGATGAATCGTCCACGGAGATAGGCGCGGTTTGCTGCGGCCCAACCGAGGAGTCGGAAGGCCGCGAAGTAGGGCGCTCGGACAGGATCGCCATCACGTCCTTGATGACCTGCATCAGTTCCTTGTCGTCGGCCCGCGTCTTGTCGGCGTGAGCCTCGAACCGTGGCCATGCGTCGTCGGCGATGCACTGCTGTAGCAGGTCGTACATCGCCGCCAGGCCGTCCTCGTCGGACGAGTCGACACCGGCCTTCGCGATCTTCGCGAACCGCATCAGCGGCATGAGACCGATCTTCGTCGCGACCGCGAACTCGTCGCCCATGAACGTGACCTGCTCGACCTCCGGCTCCGGAGGTAGCTCCTGCACGATCTCGAGCGGCATGTCAGGCCCCGAAGCGCGGGACGCCGGCGGAGTAGACCGAGAACACCGCGAGCGCGGCGGGCACCTCGAAGTTGAAGGTGCACGGGATGCCCGCGAACGCCGGGGCCTTCTGGAACTCCAGCGACACCTCGCCGCCCTGGATGGACTGGCGCATCACGATCCGGGTGGTGTTGTCGAGCGACTCCCACCCCAGCATGATCCGCACCTCCGACCCCGGCGCGACCGGCTCGAACGTACCGAGGGTCGTCGCGAGAGTTCCAGAGGTGGCGGTGATCGCACCCATGCCACCGTTGAAGGCGCGCTTCATGTTGTGCAGCGTCACGTTCGCCAACGCGAACGCCATCGACCCGGCGCGCTCGGTCGTGGCGTACTTGATCGGGTCGAAGAACTCAGCGACCGACATCGCCTCCACGCTCGTGGAGTACGAGAACGTCGAGCCTTCCTTCGTGGCACCGAGGGAGATCCACGCGGCCGGCCACGCGTCGGTGAAGATCGACCCGGCGACGGTGTTGGTCGGGGCGGTCGACAGCAGCGGGGCTGCGTACAGGTAGCCCGGATCGGTGAGCAGGGTGGGAACTGCGGTTGCACCTGGCACGGTACGGCCCTCCTAAGGGCGTCGTTGGTGGGAGAGCCGCTAGGAGCGGCGGTGTGAGGGTGTTCTCGGAGGTCAGGCGAATTCGCCGCGACTACCGAATTCGTGAGTGGGCGCGGCGGGTGCACTCCGGGCCTGATTGACCTTGTCGCCCGCGGGGCGGAGGTGAGGTCGAGCGGGAGTGTCTTCGGTGCCGAGCTCGACAAGCAGGCCATACCAGGCGGTCTTCTTCGACCACCCGACGTGGTACTCGACGAGGCCGGTCTTGGAGTCGTAGACGTTCTCCGTCTGGATGCCTCGCCGTAGCGCACCGGTCTGCTTCGTGGCGCGCCTGCGGGCTTCCTTGCGGATCTCGTTCGCGACCTGGCGGACCTGCTTCTTCACCGAGGGGGCTTGCGAGATCGCGGCCAGCACCTCGGGGCGGAACTGGCCGATGCGCATCAGCGACCCAGGGACTCGAGCAGTTCCTTGTGCTCCTTCGAGCCGACCTTCACAGCGAGGCCGTGCTCGACGTACTGGAGGCGTTCGCAGTTCTCGATCGGGATCGCATCGCCCGCGTTGTAGGCGAGGGCGTTGCCGGCGAAGATCTGCTGGTTGGCGACGTACTTGCCGTACTCCTCACGCTGACGCGCGATGAAGTCGGACAGTTCGGCGGTGATCGGTGAGGTCGCCTCGGCGACCGTGTCAGGCTTGTTGCTGTCAGCCACGATGGGCTCCTTCACTGGATGTGGATCTCGATGTCGACGACGAACCGGGCACGCCCGGATGTCTCGTCTGGGTTTGGGATGATCTGTCCAGGTGCGGCGAGGGTGATGGAGGCTGACCCCCATGCCCCTGACCAGTCGCCCTTCATGTCGCGGGCCACGGAGCGGACGACGTTCGCGAGGGATCGGCATTCGTTCAGGTCGACGACCGACTTGCCTTTGCCCCACACGTCCACCTGCACCCGGGCGACCATCGCTTCGGGGCGTTCCTCGTCGTCATCCACGAGGGACACCACGAGCAGCGGGTAGGTGGGCGGCGGGTCGGAAGGGATCGCCTGGTGGATGCGCTGACTGATGACCGTGGTCAGGGTCGACTGTCCAAGAAGCGCTGTCCGGGCAACGACCACCGGATCAGGGAGGATCGGTGTTGGCATCTCACCCACCTACGATCCGAAAGCACAGGACTTCCTGATGTGAGGGGCGCCCGCGCTTGCGCCACACTTCAGGCTGGCCGTCGACCTCGTAGTCCAGACCGAGGTGGCGCAGCCTGTCGATGGCCTTCACGTCCGCTTCAGCGGGCAGGAACACCCGGTGGGTGGAGTCTGTCCGTTCCTGCAGCACCACGTCTTCTGTGGACGACAGGGGCTGCAGGTCTCCGGGGTAGCTGGTGACGGTGACGTTGATCCAGTCGGGGATCGCGTCCCCGCCATCGGGTGACGCGACACTGGCGGCTCGGACCACCGCGACCGTGTCGCGGAACCTCATGGGCTACGCGTTGCCCGCGGTGATGGTGAACGAGGACACAGCCACCGAGCCACCTGCGGTGAGGCTGGTGCTGTTCAGGTTGCAGTCCGCGCCTGACGTGCCGACGCTGCCGTCCATGACGAATGCGTTAGCCGAGGTGACGACACGGAACCAGGTCGCGGTACCGGTGGCATCAGCGGACGCGTCGGTGGTGACCGCGTTCACCGTCAGCACTCCACCCGAAGCGGCGGGCGCGAAGGTCGCGCTGCAGGGTAGTTCGGCGAGCAGGGTCGTGACGCTGCCGCCCGTGGCGGGGCGAGATCCGTCGTAGATGCGGAGCTTGCCAGATGTGCCGACAGCGGTGGTGACCTGATCCAGCTGCGCGTTCCGCAGGGTGGTGGCGTATCCGAGCGTCATGCTGATTCTCCTACGGTCGCGGCGTGACGCCGGTGAAGGGTCTGACGGTCCGGCCACTGCCGGGGCGTGAGGTGGTTCCTGTGGCCGGCCTGATCACCGTGGCCCCCAGGGTAGATCCGGTGATGCTCGCGGTCTGGTTGCCCTGAGTGGCGGCAATGACGCCCACGATAGGGATGAAGACCGTGCCCTGAATGGCTGCGGTATTAGATCCCTGGCTTACCGCGATCGACCCGGCGTAACCGAGCTTCCCGGTGATGGCCGCCGCGTTGTTCGCCTGGGCGGTGGTGATGGTTCCGGTGATCGGGCTGATGACCGCGCCGGTGAGAGCCGCAGTATTCCCAGCTTGCGTGGCTGTGACGGTTCCGCTGTATCCGAGCTTCCCCGACGCGCTCGCGGCCTGGTTGGCTTGGGTCGCGGCGATCGTGCCGGTGAACGCGCCCGGTGAGGCGTAGGTCCCGACGATGGCCGCAGTTTGGTTCGCCTGGGTCGGGACCGCGGTGCCCGAGTAGCCAAGCTGGCCTACGACCGCCGCAGTCTGGCTGGTCTGGCTGGCGGTGATAGACCCCGTGTATCCGAGCTGCCCGGTAAGCGCACCTGTCTGGTTCGCTTGACTTGCAGCGACCGTGCCGGTATAGCCGAGCTTCCCGGTTGCAGCGGCGGTGTCGCTGGCCTGAGCTGCTGCAACCGTTCCCGTGACAGGGTTGATTACTGTTCCGGACGCGGACGCAGTCTGGTTGGCCTGGGCGCTCGCAATGGTGCCCGCATAGCCAAGTTGCCCAGATGCCGCAGCGGCGTCTCCAGCCTGCGTGGCGGCGATAGTGCCAGTGACGCCACTCGAGAGGCCGATGCGGATATTGACCGCACCGCCCGTGGTGCCGACACCTGAGGTCGCGCCCGTGGTCGCAGCACCCGACTGGGAGCCGATCATGCCTACCCGTTGATCGGTCCAGACGAAGATCTGGTTGCCGGTGGCACCGCCGCCGGAGTCGATCCCGTCGAGTCTGCTGTGACTCCAGTTCGGGACCGTCAGCGTCCGGCCGTTGAGGGTCGTGTTCGCGGTGAACGCACCGATCGACAAGGTGTAGTCGTCTACCAGCGCGCCGAGGTCCGATGCCATCACTGCGGCGAATGTTGTCGTGGACGAGTCGGTGTCCGACCCGAACTCGACAGTCGGCGTAGCCCAGGTCCCGGCACCAGTGAGGTGGTAGACCTGACCGCCACCGAGGGACCGGTTCGCGGCGGTGATCGTGATGGACGTGTTCGAGTTGGCGGCGATCAGGATCCGCGACCAGACAGTGAGTCGGATCTTCCCGGTCCCTACCCCGTCAGCGCCTGTGCCGACCTCGAAACTTCCCCGCCGCACCCAGGTGCCCGACGATCCGCCAGACGGGTCGGTCGGGTCCACTGAGGAGTTCTTGTTCGCGACCCACAGGATCTCCAGGTCGCCCACCGATGTGCCCGACGGAGGGACCATCGTCAGTGCAGTGGTGCCACCTTGGAGGCCGTAGCCACCGACCCAGACGAACGGTGCGGCCTTCTTGATCTCGATCGCGATGCCGCCGGCACGTGAACTGGTAGTCCATGAAGCAGATGCAGCCGTGTCGGTGCCGGAGAAGAACTGCGTCTCCATGTTCGCCAAGGTGACGGACGTGACATCCGACAACTCGGTCCACGAAGTACGCGGGGTCTTCGCTTCTTGGACCTGATGCCCCCAAGCGGAGTACCCGGCGCTGTCGGAGCGCATCGCCGGTGAGTAGCTGACACTAAGACTCGTCGCGCCGGCGCTCGTCGCGCCGACCTTCTGAGCAATCGCTCCCGCACCGTTCGTGCTGGACAGGTCGATGTCCGAGTCGGATTGGTCCACCGACCACGCGCAGCGGGTCATCGTGACCGCGCCGAACGAGATGGTGACCGCACCGCTGGTCGGGCTTGCGGCTAGACCGCGGAACACCCACTCAGTGGCACGGTCAACACCAGACGTGTCGACGTCCTGTGCCTGCACCAAGGCGTAGGTGATGCCGTTCCCCGTGACGGTCGGGGTGGCCGGCTGGACCGAGCCTGTGGAGATGTAGGCGTGGACGGCAACCAGGATCAGTCGGTTGCTGGTAGGCGCAACCGATGCGGTGGCGAACGAAGTAGCCGCCGACCCGGCACCGCTGGTGAGGTTGGTGATCGTCGGCACGGGTCACCCCTACTTCAGTAGGACCACTCCACCGGGTCAGGCCATGCGTGCGAACTTGGGAACGAGCCTTGCGGCTGACCCAGAGTCGAACCCCCAGGGCCGTTCAGCCAGTCGGACAGTTCCTTCTTCTCGTCCACCGTGAGGTACACACCCATCCGGTACAGGGGATCGTTGTAGATCGCCGTCGTCCCACCGGTGGTGTCCTGCCGCAGGCCTTCGGGGTTGCGGTACGCCCTCGCCGCGGCCGTGAGGGCGATCGACTTCGCGATGGTCGGCCAGGGGTTCTGGGCGCCGATGCGTTCGGTGATCAGACCTTGGGCCAGGTCGAGCAGGTCGAGGTTTGCGGTTGCTGTGTCCAAGTCGACCTGGAGGAAGCTGGCGAACTCGGACAGTGGTGCGATGTCAGCCATGCCCGCCAGCTCCATCCATCAGTCAGCCGTACAGTTCGCGGAGGTCGTCGCGGGACAGGCCCTTGACCTCGTCCTCCGATGCCTGACCGGACTCCAGGGCGTATGTCGCCCAGGCTTCCTGTGAGGCGTTGCCGGCGGGGCGGTCGAAGACAGGCGGCTCAGGCTCGACCTCAGGCTCGACGGCGGCGACAGGTTCCAGGAACCCCATGTTCGCCTGAGCCTCCGCCTGCTCCACGTCGACCGCATCGACGATGGCGCCGGCGTAGAACCCCTGCACCACCGAGGTGCCGGTGACGTCCTTCACCTTGAGCGTGACGTAAGGCGCCACGACCTTGTAGGTAGTAGTCATCAGTCCTCTCCAGTGGTGTCAGTGGCGATGGTCGCCGTAACGGTGGGCGATGTCCCGCCGGCAAGGTTGACCCAGTACGCCCGGAGGTAACGAACCAGATGCCCTGGCGAGCCGGACACCGGAGCGGCAGTCAGAACCATCGCCTCATCGGCGGATGGGCTACTGAATCCGACCGTGCCCAGGCTGAACCAGTTGACATCATCATGGGAACCCTCAAGCCTGACGGACACCGCTCCGCCGCCAGTCTTGAAAACCACCATCGTGTGGTGGTCGTAGGCTCCGCCCAGATCTTCCGAAGCACCCGGGCCGACCGCTGTCGCCGTGTCCAGCGATGTGAACGGGAGACTCACGTGTACGTGATGAGGTGAGCGGCGCCGAGCTCCTGGACCACCGGGACCGTCTTGCGGCGTCCCTGCAGATCCCAGGCGTCGTTGCCTTCGAGGCGGATCGACTTCACCTGCACGGCGAGGTCGGACACCGAGTAGCCCGGCGCCCCGTCGACCTCATCGGCCATGCCGCCGAACTGGGTGGAGTCCAGCACCATCGCGGTCAGCGCGGGCATGGTCGGCGACACGATGATGCTCATGCCACCGATCTTGTCGATCTGACCGGTGTAGATGGGGGAGTCGGTCGACTCACGGCGCAGCAGGCCCGCTAGACCAACGTCGGTCATCAGGTACATGTAGCCGGTGTCGTTGACGACCACGGTGTCAGGGGTGTACCCGAGGTTGCGCTGGACGATCTCAGTCCGGCCCTGGAGGATGCCCTTCCACGGAATGGCGGTGGTCGAGGTGGACCAGACGCCGGTGGCGGTGGTCTGGGCCGCGATCGCCGACAAGATCGCCGACATGGTGATCGAGTCGACCTTGCCGATGATCGAGTTGACCACCTTCCGCAGAGCACGGTCTACGGCGGCTCCGCCGTAGACGTTGCGGCCGATCTCCTCGTCGGTGAGGCGGACCTTCTGGCCCCACTTGGCGATCGCCGCGAGTGCGGCGGTACCCGTCGGCAGGTTCGCGAACGGGTACTCCGAACCGGCGCCGACAGCCTCGACGGTGCGGTCGGTGACGGACGGCTCGGACTGCTCGTACAGCACAGCGCCACCGGTGGACCGGAAGCGCTGGGTCAGGATCTGGTCCGAGACGAACCGGAGATCCTTGTAGTCGCGGAGCCGACGCTGCAGCAGCGTCGGGTTGGACAGGAAGCGGCTGATGGTGAGGAGGTCACCCGAGAGGGTGGCCGGAGGCGCAAGCGGCATGGCCTATTCCTTTCGGGTCAGTACCGGCCCATGACACGAACCGTGCCAGCGCCAGTGCGGGTGGTGGTCGCGACACCGATGAGCGTGCCCGCAGCGGCAGCGGTGGCGATGGCCGCCGTGGCGACCGCCCCACCGGCAGCAGCCACGACACCATCACCGGCGGTGATGGTCGCGAGGGCGGTCAGTTCGTGCACGCAGTTGGCCAGGGGCCACACGGAGACCTTGGCGCCGGACGCGGCGTCGGACGCGGCGACACCCAGGCACGTCGTGTCCGTACCAGCTGCGCCGTGCGCGACAGTGCCATCGGCGCTGACCTTCACGACACGACCGGCCGAGACGATCGCCGAGGTGGTGGCGGTGAACGGAACGACGCCGCCGGAGTAGATGGGAGTGTAATCAGCCAATTGAATTCACCTCTTCTTGGTTGGCGGTCAGAGGTGAACTCCGAACCGACCGAGTTCTTGGAAGCGCCGTCCTTTTGTGAGGGCGCTTTGCCGCACGACAGGTGCGGCACTGTCTGCCGTCACCCCTCGGGGGCGTGTAGGTGTTTTCAGGAGTCAGCTCGTGACCCTCTGAGCAGGAAGTCCTGCGGGCGTACTTAGCGGCGAGTCCAGCGCCCCTCATGACGTTCACGTGATGTGTGACCGCTTCGAGGTGATCCGGATTGACGCACGCCCGGTTCCGGCATAGATGGTCAAGCTCCAACCCATTCGGGATCTCGCCGACCAAGCCGAAGTAGGCAACCCGGTGAGCGGCGTACGTGGTCGTCCCACGACAGAGCTTCCCGTAACCATCAGCGTTGGTGTAACCGGTCCAGACCCAGCAGGGACCAGTGAAGTCCACCTTCGCCCAGAATCGGGGATCTGGCTTCACTGTGCTGATCACAGTGTGATCAGACCCCCTTCGGGAACAGGTGGGCGAACTCGGCGTCGATCGACTCGTCGTCTTCGAGGTTGGTGCCGAGCGCATCCACGGGGATGACGTTCTTGGTGAGGCTGTCGAGCACCTGGCGGGTACCCTCCGGGTCGGCGTCCCACAGCCGCGCCCAGTGCTCCTTGCGGGCCGGCGCGAACTTGCCGTCCTGGATCGCCTTCGCGATGACCTGGTCCCGCTCGTCGCGGTCGCTCTTGGCCTGCTTCGCCTCAAGGCGCTTGATGGACGCCTGCTGCGCTTCCCAGGCGGAAGCGTCGATGGTCATGGTGCCTGCAACCTGCTTGACCGGCGGGACCGGTGGCTCCGGGTCATCCTTCTTGTCCTGCGGGGCCGTACCCGGGTCGCTGATGGCGGCGAGAACCTGACTCGGCTCAAGCGTGGCGTCATCGGCGAGACCGAGCTTGGTACGCAGGGCGGTGAGCTGCTCGTCAGAGAACTGCACGTCACCCTCCTTGTGGGTGTCGGCCCCCTTTACGGGAGCGTTGTGGATCCGGGCAACCGCGGTCTTCGCGGTCACCGGAGTCTTGGGTGGGGGCATGTACGGCTTGGGTGCCGCGGCACGACCCGCATGGTTGAAGATCGACAGGTCGAACTTCGCGGTGATGTCTTCGGCCTGCGAAGAGTCGTCGACCTTGTCGGCGAGTCCCGCGGCAACGGCTTCCTGCGCCGTGTACCAGGTCTCGGCATCCATCGCGGCACCCCAGGCGTCGACGGTTCCACCGGCCCGGTCCGCGTAGATCGAGGCGATCGAGGCGCGCGACTTGTCAAGGGTGTCGGCGAGTTCGCGCATCGTCTTCGCGTCGCCCATCGCAAACCCGGACGGATTGTGGATCATCATCTGAGCGCCGAGGCTCATTGTGATGGAGTCGCCGGCCATCGCGATCACCGAAGCGATCGAAGCAGCCAATCCATCGACCTTCACGGTGATGTTGGCCTTGTGGTTCCGCAGTGCGTTCATGATTGCGATGCCGTCCCAGACGTTGCCGCCGGGCGAGTTGATGTGCACGTCGATCTGCGCTGCGTCGATGGCCTTCAGCTCATTCACGACATCCTGAGCGCCGATCCCCCACATGGGGTTGATCTCGTCGAAGATGTACAGCGCGGCCGGCTCACCGGCCTTGTTGTCGATGCGGTACCACGCAGGGTGCTCCGCAGTGAGGGTCATGGCGTTCCTCCGGTCACGTCCGTGGGTGCGTTCGGGTCGACCGGCGCATTCGGGTTGGGGTCCTTGGGTGGCAAACCGAAGTGTTGCCTGGTCGCCTCTTCCAGGGATCGGTCGGGACGCAGCACGCCAGCCCTCACGAGGATCTCGATCGCAGCGGCAGTAGCGGCCTCGCGCGATCCGATCTCCTCGAACACCAACTTCGGGGCGGGTTCTGCCTCGCCCCAATTCCAGTCAACGATGTCCTCGACAATGTGAGAGTTCGCGACGTCCGCAACCTGCTGCGCGAGAGCCTGCAGCGACAGGGTGAAGAAGTCCGCGAACGTAGACCCCAGCGCCCAACTGCCGGTCTGGGTTCCGAGGTTCAGGAAGTGCGCCAGGACTGCGCGGGCGATCTGCTCATCGTGGTACCGGATGGCCGGCAAGGCGTCGGGCAGAGTCCCCTCGACGCCCATCAGCCGCAGCTTCGCGCCGTTCGGGGTAGCCGCGCCCGCGTCATCACCGGAGCGGACCTGCTTGGCCATGTTCAAGCCAGGCGTCAGGTCCATCTCGCCTTCAGCGCCCTCGTAGACCGGGACACCGAGACCGTTGCGGATGATCGTGGTGGTGTTTGCCCGCATGAGCCGGTCCTTCAGGACCCAGTTCTTGTACGCCGGACGCAGCAGTGAGATACCCGCCCAGTTGCCGCCCTCGCGCTCATAGACATAGGCGACCAGCCGGTTCACGTCGATCGGGCCCGAGGCACCCAACGTGGTCAGCTGCTCGATCGACTGCAGCCCGCCGTCGCGTGCGACGTTGAATCGGGAGATCGTGCGCGCCGGGCGGTGACCGAGACGCTTCAACCGCAAGCGCCCCTGATCATCCAGGCGGGCCTCCTGCTCGAAGAAGCTGTGCCCGAACGGCAGCATCAGCAGCGCGAGGCGCAGATGATCGAACCAGGAGAACCGGTCCCGCGTCCGCAAGGTCGGGACCGCGCCCTGCCCCTTGATCGGGAGACCGAGATCCTCAGCGACCAGCTGCACGACCTCGTCGCGGGCGCCATTGGGGTCGATCGACCAGTTCGTTCGCTGGATCGGTAGCACCACGGCACGGAGAACCGAACGGACTTGCGCGTCTTGCCGGCGCATCTTGTCGTACACCGGGACCGAGTTCGGCCACATCAACTCCGGTGTTTCCTCGTTCATCGAGTCCGGAGTTGCCCACTGGCCCCACTGCTCCGCCTCGTAGCCCTTCGCGGTCAACGGAGCCGGTACGTCAGCCATGTGCTCACCTCCGTCAGAAGCCCATCGAGTCGAACGAATCGGACATGTGCGAACTGGAACCAACATCGGCAAGCGGAGGAGCAGGCGGGACCTTCTCGGGTTCCGGCAGTGTCACCGCGTGAGCAGCGAGAGTCGCGGCCTCGAGCGTCGAGATGTCAGCGGTGGAGACCTTCCGGCCCCACGCCCACCGGTCACCCACGAGTCGGCGGACCGCACCCTGCACCGCGAATTCGAGTTCCGGGTACATGGCGTGACGGACCTTCCGTTCACGCACCAGATCCAGCAGCGCCGCGCAAGCGTCCATGACGCCCTGCGTGTCCAGGACCGTCAGTTCCACCCCGGCGCGCTCCAGGTGTGGGATCAGCGGGGCCGCAGGGCCGCGTTTGTCGATCACCACCGGAACCTTGTGCTGCACCTGCAGGTCAGCGACCCGCTGCACAACCCATGCAGTACCGGGACCGTGCTGCAGCGGCTTCAGGTGAATCACCCGGCCATCGGACGCGGCGGCCGTGATGGCGCCGTGCTTCATGTCCATCGACGCAGCCACACCGATAGCGCCCATCGGGACACCCTGAGCAGGATCGCCAGCGCACGCTTCCCAGTTGCCCGGGCCGAACGCGGCATCCGCAGTGCCCGGCTCGTCCCACCAGCCGAGGAACTCCCGGATGTACTCCAGCGGAGGCATCTCGCCGCGGAAGTCTTGCATCCGCTCCGGGGTGATTCGTGCTCCGGGGTGAGTCCCGTACGCCGGGTTCGCAATCTCCAGCAGATCGATCCTGTCGGCTACGCACCCGGTAACCCCGACCTCATGGTTGCAGGCAGGGTCTTCACACTCAGCCATCGGTGAGCACCACTCGAAGTACGCGGAACGTGGATGCCCACCAGCACGGCCGCGGTCACGGATGCGCCGCAATACGTCACTGTTAACGAAGCCAGCTGAAGACCCATACCGGACCTGTGCGCCCTTGCGGGTGGCGAGGATCGGCAGCAGCGCGCCGGTCTCGGCAGGCTGGAGGAACAGGGCCTCGTCCCAGGTGATCTTGTCCCCAGTGATACCGCGGCCCTTGCCCTTGGATCGGGCATGGAACTCGATCTTCTCGCCCGTCAGAAGCTCAATCGACTCGAAGCCGTGAGACGCCTTCGGCTTGCGGCAACGCCTGCGGAAGTCGTCGTTGGACTCAATCAACTGACACATGTGATTGAACGTCTTCACGGCAGTGTCGAAGAGGTGCGCCGTCCACGCATGCAACGGCTCACCCAGCACGAACACATCCGTGAGCGCCGCAATCTCAAGCGTGGCGGTCTTGAGGTTCTGGCGAGGGGCTATGGCCGCCACTGAGAAGCACGCCGGACGGCCACGCTCATTCTCGGCGAAGATCGCATCCAGGATCATCCGCTGCTCGGCGTCCATCACCATGCCGAGTTGTTCGCCCACCTCAGCGGCAAGGTTCCCGAACGTCTGCTTGTACGGCGGCACCCACTTGTACGCCGGGTCACGCACCGCGAGACCTGCGTTCGGCGAGCTCGTCACGCATCAGATCCAGCGCAGACGCCGCGGACTTCACGTTCGCCGTCGCAGCCTTAGCGGTGGCCTCGAGTTGCTTGACCAGTGACGCTAGACCGGCGCCTGTATCGCGGCCGATGTCCACCCGGCGAGCCAGAGCAAGCGCGGCCTGACCCAGCGCAGTCGACGCACGCTCCACCTCATTCAGCTCAGAGAGCAGCGCCGTCTCGACCGGACCAACATCGAGATCAGACGGTGGAACCAGAACCGTCACCGGAGGCATATCACCCACAGTCACAGGCGTGATTTCACCCTCAGTGACCTCAGGGATGGTGACTACCCCGCGTGAGACCCGCATCCGGCATCTCGCCGAGCAGTATTTGGACGTCGACCGCTGCGCCTCATAGACGGTGCCGCAGACATTGCAGGGACGCTGCATCGCTGACACCTCCCGGAGGCTGTCCTAGGTGCCGTCAGGGGCCAGCCAGGGCTACCGCAACACGCACGGATCGGAGAGAGGCCATGGCA
>Ga0193742_1000339_pt1 | contig 33395 bp, 31 predicted proteins | sample L2c1metaG_FD_165511 | JGI IMG/M metagenome (GOLD analysis project Ga0193742, IMG submission 165511) | Soil microbial communities from a riparian zone of the East river system, Colorado, United States - L2c1 | ecosystem: Environmental > Terrestrial > Soil > Riparian zone | place: USA: East River... | reverse complement strand
GCCCTCGGTGGCGAGGAGGAGCACCCGGGTGTCGGTGGGGAGGGACGCGGTGTCGGTGAGGGTCAGCAGGCCGGCGAAGGCCGCGGCGCCGGTCTCGCCGACATCCAGACCCGACTCGGCCAGGGTGCGGATCGCCTCGCGGCAGCGCTCGTCGGTCACCGACACGAAGGCGGTGAAGCCGGCGGTCACCGTGGGGAGGGCGACCGGGGAGGCGAAGCCGCAGTTCAGGCCCGCCATGATCGACCGGTGGGGGCCGGGCACCTCGACGATCTCACCCGCCTCGACCGCCGCCGCCACGCAGGCCGCGGAGTCGGGCTCGACGCCGACGAGCGTCGGGCCCCGGAGGTTGGTCGCCGCCGCCGCGCCCAGCGCCCCGACCCCGAGGGGCACCATCACCACGTCGGGCGGGGCCGCCAGCTGCTCGGCCAGCTCGGCGAAGATCGTCGAGTAGCCCTCGATGACCCACCTCGGCGGGTCCTCGTAGCCGGGCCACGAGGTGTCGGAGACCACCAGCGTGTCGTCGGCCGCGAGCGTGGCCGACTGGGCGACGGCGTCGTCGTAGGTGCCGTCGACCACCACGACCTCGGCGCCCTCGCCGGCGATGGCGTCGATCCGGGCCGCCGCCGTCCCCTCCGGGACGAGGATCGTGGCCTTCAGCCGCCACAGCGCCGCCATGTGGGCCACTGCCCGACCGTGGTTCCCGTCGGTGGCCGCCACCAGGCACAACGGCCCCAACCGCGAGGCCACGACGTCGGCGAAGTCGTCCACCGACCCCCACTCCGGCACGCCGCCCATCCGCGAGCACAGCAGCCGGTAGGCCGCCCACGACGCCCCCAGCACCTTGAACGACGGCAGCCCCAGCCGCGACACCTCGGCCTTCACCAGCACCTCGGCGACGCCACACCCCATGGCCACGGACGGCAGGGACACCACCGGCGTCGACGCGTAGCCCGGCAGGCGACGATGGAACGACAGCACGTCGCCGGACGACGAGGGGGCGGGCAGCGGCGACGTGTGGGGGTTCAGCAGGAGCGGCACCGGGGGAGTTTTACCGAGTGGTAACGGCAACGACTTCAACAATTTGTTGAAGTCTGGCAAGGTAGGCAGGGCTGTGGCTCGCTTCTCGCTCAACGGTGCCGACGTCGAGGTCGGCGAGCACCCCCACCTGCTCGCGGCCCTGCGCGAGGAGCTCGACGTCACCAGCCCCAAGGACGGCTGCTCGCCGTCGGGTCACTGCGGCTGCTGCACGATCCTCCTCGACGGCAAGGCGGTGGTCAGCTGCCAGACGCCGCTCGCCAAGGTCGAGGGCCGCCGGGTCACCACCCTCGAGGGCATCGACGCCGACGAGCGCGACCGCTACGCCGGCGCCTTCGCCGCCAGCGGCGCCCTCCAGTGCGGCTTCTGCACCCCCGGCATCGTGCTGCGCTGCAAGGCCCTCCTCGACAAGGACGGCCCCGCCCTCACCCGCGACAAGGCCGCCCGCCACCTGGGCGCCCACCTCTGCCGCTGCACCGGCTACCACCCGATACTCGACGCCGTCGAGGCGCTGGCCAAGGGCAACGAGGCCGAGATCGCCGTCGAGGCGCCCACGGCGCTCGGCACCCGCTCCACCCGCTACCAGGCCGGCGAGCTGGCGTTGGGCGACAAGCCCTACGTCGACGACCTGCGGGTCGACGGGATGCTGCACGCCGCCGTGGTGCTGGCCACCCACGCCCGGGCCGACGTCCTCGCCATCGACACCACGGCGGCAGCGGCGACCCCCGGCGTCGTGCGGGTGCTCACCGCCGCCGACGTCCCCGGCGAGCTGCGCATCGGGCTCATCCACCGCGACTGGCCGGTGTTCATCCCGGTGGGCGGCCGCACGTCGTACACCGGCGACGTCCTGGCACTGGTCGTCGCCGAGGACCGCCAGACCGCCCGCGCCGCGGCGGAGCTCGTGCGGGTCGACTACCACCGGCTGCGCCCCATCGTCGACCCGGTCGCCGCCGTCGACGACCCCGAGGACGCCGTGTGGGGCCTCGACGGCAACGTGCTGTCGCGCAGTGCCTACCGCCGGGGCTACGTGGGCGCCGAGCTGTCCGCCGCGGCCCACGTCGTCCACGAGGTGTTCCAGACCCAGCGGGTGGAGCACGCCTTCCTCGAACCCGAGTCGACGCTGGCGGTCCCCCTGGAGGACGGCCGGCTGGAGGTGTTCTCCGGCGGCCAGGGCGTGTGGGACGACCGCCGCCAGATCGCCGACGTCCTCGGCATCGACGAGGACCGGGTGCTGGTCCACCTGGTCGCCAACGGCGGCGCCTTCGGCGGCAAGGAGGACTGCGCCAACCAGACGCAGACCGCGCTCGCCGCCCACCTGCTGCAGCGGCCGGTGAAGTGCACGCTCAGCCGGGAGGAGTCGCTGCACGTCCACCCCAAGCGCCATCCCGTCCGCATCGAGGCGTGGGCCGGCTGCGACGGCGACGGCCGGTTGATGGCGCTGCGGGCCCGCATCGTCGGCGACTCGGGTCCTTACGCCTCGGTGGGCATGAAGGTGCTGGAGCGGGCGGCCGGGCACATGGGCGGGCCGTACGTGTGGCCGGCGATCGACGTCGAGGCCGTGGCGGCGCGCACCAACAACCCGGTGTGCGGGGCGTTCCGGGGCTTCGGCGCGAACCAGGCCCAGTTCGCCACCGAGGGCCTGCTCGACCGCCTGGCCGAAGCCACCGGCATCGACCCGTGGACCATCCGCTCGCGCAACGTGGTCACCCCCGGCGCCACCTGGGGCCCGGGCCAGATCATGGACGAGGGCTGCCTCGGCGCCCGCGACTGCCTCGACGCCCTGCGCCCCGCCTGGGCGGCGGCCCAGGCCGAGGGCAAGGCTGTGGGGCTCGGCCTCGGGCTCAAGAACTCCGGGCTGGGCAACGGGTTCGTCGAGGTGGCGAAGGCCGTCGTGCGCTTCGAGGACGACGACACGATCACCGTGCGCCACTGCTGGACGGAGATGGGCCAGGGCATCCACACGGTGGCGGTCCACGTCGCCGCCCAGGAGCTCGACGTGGACCCGGCGCGGATCCGGGTGCTGGTCGACACGTCGCGCGAGCTGGGCGCCGGCCAGACCACCGGCAGCCGGGGGACGCTGATGGGCGCGGGCTCCGTCGCCGCGGCCTGCAAGGCGGCCCTGGCGGCGGGCTGCACGCGGGGCGTCGACTACGAGGGCGAGCATCGCGTCGACTGGACCCAGGCGATGGGTACGGTCGAGCATCCGACCATCCACTCCGCGTTCGGCTACGCCGCCCAGCTGGTGATCATGGACCCGGAGACGGGCAAGATCGAGCGGGTGGTCGCCGCCCACGACGTCGGCCGGGTGGTCAACCCGCTGCTGTGCGAGGGCCAGGTGCTGGGCGCCGTCCACATGGGGCTCGGCTACGCCCTCACCGAGGACTTCCCCACCGACGGCGAGGGCCGCCCCACGGCGCTGACCCTGCGGTCGCTGAACATCCTGCGCCCCAAGGACATGCCGCCGGTCGAGGTGCTGCTGATCGAGCGCCCCCAGCCCCGGTCGCCGTACGGGGTGAAGGGCGTGGGCGAGATCGGGCTGGTGCCGACCGCGGGTGCCGTCGCCGCGGCGCTGCACGCCCGCGACGGCGGGTGGCGCTCGTCGCTGCCCATGTCGATCGACCCGGTCGACCCGGTCGGCCCGATGGCATGACGGGGGCGCAGACGCCGGGGCTGGTGTGCGCACACCACCACCTCTACTCGGCGCTGGCCCGCGGTATGCCGTCGCCGCCCCGGACGCCCACGGGGTTCAAGGAGATCCTGGAACAGGTGTGGTGGCGCCTCGACGCCGCCCTCGACCTGGAGCTGGTGCGGTGGTCGGCGTTGCTCGGCGCAGTGGAGGCGCTCGAGGCCGGGACGACAGCCATCGTCGACCACCACGCCAGCCCCACGGCGATCGACGGCAGCCTCGACGTGATCGCCGCGGCCTGTGCCGAGGTCGGGGTGCGGGCGGTGTGCTGCTACGAGGTGACCGATCGGCACGGCACGGCCGGCGCCGAGGCCGGGCTGGCGGAGAACGACCGCTTCCTGAGGGCGGGCGGGCGGGGCATGGTCGGCGCCCACGCCTGCCTCACGCTGTCGGACGCCACCCTGGAGGCCGTGGTGGGCCTGGCCGCCGACCACGGGGTGGGCGTCCACGTCCACGTGGGCGAGGACGCGGTCGACGCCGGGGCCGCGGAGCGCCTGCGCCCGCACGCGAACGACGACTGGCTGCTGGCCCACTGCGTCCACGTCGACCCTCCCCTGGCCGGGACGGTCGCCCACAACCCCCGGTCGAACCTCAACAACGGCGTGGGTTACGCCCGCCCGGCCCGCTGGTCGGCGGCCAGCAACCGGGTGGTGCTGGGCAGCGACGGCATCGGGGCGGCGATGCTGGAGGAGGCCGCGCTGGCCTACGTCGCCCAGCGGGCCGACGACGTGACAGCCACCCCCGAGGCGGCCTGGGCCTGGCTCGATGCCGGCGGCGACCTCGTGCCCGAGGTGCGCGACGACGTGGTCACCTGGTCGGCCGACCGGGTCGATCCCTGGTACCTGGCGTTCACGCCGGGGGTGCGGGCCGAGCGGGTGGTGGTCGACGGCGAGGTGGTGGTCGACGGCGGCCGCTGCACCCGGGTCGACAGTGAACGAGTCCGGGCCCGTGCCTGGGAGGAGGCCGAGAAGCTGTGGTCACGCCTGTGACGCCGAACCCGACACCAGTGGCGCTCTACATCCAGGACGCCCACCCGATCCGCGACGCCATGGCGTACGTGCAACGGGCCGAGGAGCTCGGCTACGCCGCGGTGTGGCAGGCCGACAGCCGCCTGGTGCGGGAGGCGACCGTCCCCATGGCGGCCTTCGCGGCCACCACCGACACCATCGCCGTCGGCTCCGGCGTGATCGACATGTGGACCCGCAACCCGGCCCGGCTGGCGTCGCTGTTCTCCACGCTCGACGACCTCGCCCCCGGCCGCATCCTCGCGGGCCTGGGCGCCTGGTGGGAGCCGCTGGCGTCGAAGGTCGGCGTCGACCGGCGACGGCCGCTGCAGGCCATGCGCGAGGTGGTCGAGAGCGTCCGGGCGCTGCTGCGCTGCGACGGCCCGGTCGACTACGACGGCGACTTCGTGCACCTCGACGGCGTGGAGCTCGACTACGTCCACGAGGAGCGCCGCCCCAAGGACGTGCCGCTCTACATCGGCGCCACCGGCCCCAAGATGCTGGAGCTGGCCGGCGAGATCGCCGACGGCGTCGTCCTCAACTACCTGGTCTCCCCCGCCTACAACGACCGGGCGATGGAGTCGCTGGCCCGAGGCGCCGAGCGGGCCGGGCGCTCGGTGGACGACGTCGACCGGCCCCAGCTGGTGGTGTGCTCGCTGGACGACGACCGCGATGCGGCGCTCGACGCCGCCCGCCTGCTGGTCACCCAGTACCTGGGCCAGCAGCCGCACATCATGAAGGCGTCGGGCGTCCCGTCGTCGCTGCTCGACGACATCAACCGGGTGCTCACCTGGCCCGCCACCCACGAGCAGGTGGTGGCGGCGTCGAAGCTGGTGCCCGACGAGGTGGTGCACCTGCTGTGCGCCGCCGGCACGGCCGAGGAGTGCCAGGCGAAGGTGGCCGAGTACGTCGCCGCCGGCTGCACGTGCCCGATCCTCTACCCCCTCGGCGACGTGGAGGCGACGCTCGCAGCGTTTGCCCCATTCCAACCACCCCGCCGCCGCCCCAAGCGGTGAAGGGCTTCGCCTTCGCTGTCACCATGGCAGACTGCACGCTGCATGCAACGTTTCACCCGGGGGATGACGGCCGCGGCGCTGAGCGCGGCCCTGTTGGCTGCGTCGTGCTCGTCCGGCGACGACGACTCGTCGAGCGAGACCGACGACACGACCGAGACCACCGAGGCCGCCGCGCCCGACACCGCGTTCCCCGGCGAGGAGTGGGCCACCGTCGACCCCGCCGAAGCCGGCTTCGACCCCGCCAAGCTCGACGAGATCGCCGCCGCCGCCGAGGCCAGCGCGTCGTACTGCTTCCTGGTGGTGCGCCACGGGGAGCTGGTGAAGGAGTGGTACTGGGGCGAGGAGACGCCGACGACACCGCACGAGGTGTTCTCGGCCACCAAGTCGTACGCGTCGACGCTGGTGGGGCTGGCCGTGGCCGACGGCAAGCTCGACGTCGGCGACAAGGCATCCGAGTACATCCCCGAGTGGGTGGGCACGCCCTCGGAGGACGTGACCGTCAAGGACCTGATCAGCAACGACTCCGGGCGCCACTGGACCTTCGAGGAGGACTACCCCGGCCTCATCGGCGCCCCCGACCGCACCGCCTACGGCATCGGCCTCGGCCAGGACGAGCCACCCGGCACGGTGTGGGTGTACAACAACTCGGCCATCCAGACCCTCGACGCCGTGCTCGACGCGACAGTGGACGAGTCGCCCGCCGACTACGCCCAGGAGCGGATCTTCGAGCCCATCGGCATGGCCGACTCCGAGATGACCCTCGACGGTGCGGGCAACACCAACATGTTCTTCGGGCTCCAGTCGACCTGCCAGGACATGGCCCGCTTCGGCCACCTGTTCCTCAACCAGGGGACCTGGGACGGCGACGAGGTGGTGCCGGCGGAGTGGGTGGACGAGGCGATCGGCGCCCCGTCGCAGGACCTGAACGCCTCCTACGGCTACCTGTGGTGGCTCAACCGCAAGGGCCCGCAGCCGAACCCGGACGCCGCCACCGACCCCAACGCCGGTCCCGGCCCCGACGGCCAGGCGGTCCCCGGCGCCCCCGAGGACATGTTCTGGGCCCACGGCCTGGGCGACCAGATCATCGCCGTCGACCCGGGCTCCGACACGGTGGTGGTCCGCCTCGGCGACGGTGGGGCGGGCGGCAGCGGCTTCGGCCGCGCCGAGATGGCCCAGGTGGTCACCGAGGCCCTGGTCGACCCGGACGCCTGACCGAAACTTCGACACAGATGGCGCTCTGGCGACCACTTCTGTCGAAGTTTCGCCTGCGGGCGGGCGTCAGAAGGGCTTCTCGCCGATCCAGCAGGAGAACTCGAGCAGGATCCCGTCGGGGTCGAAGAAGTAGAGGCTGCGCATGAACACGCCCGGGTGCATGTGGCGGCTGACGCCGTCGGGGCTGTCGTCGTGGTTGGCGACCTCGGTGCACTCGATGCCGTGCTCGACCAGCCGGTCGCGGTAGCCCTCGATCTTCTCGGGGTCGACGTCGAACGCCACGTGGTTCATCGACCCGACGGCGCTGAGCAGCCCCGGCGTGCCCGGCAGCCCGCTGGGCGCGGCGATCCCCGGCGCCGGTCCGGGCGACCCGGGGATCCAGAAGAACGCCAGGCAGTCGCCGTTGCCGAGTCCGAAGAAGAAGTGCTGCCCGAAGCCGTGCGGCAGCTCGATCTTCTTCACCAGCGGGAAGCCCAGCACCCCGCTGTAGAAGTCGACCGTCCGGTCCATGTCGCTGCACACCAGCGCCAGGTGGTTGATCCCCCGTACCTCGAACGCCGTCATGGACCCAGTGTGCCGCAGGCCAGTCGCTCAGCCCATCAGCGCCCTCAATCCACCTGGAACGGCACCGACGTCACCACCGTGTTCGGACGGTAGAGCAGCCGGGCCTTCAGGGCGAGGGCGCTCTGGTTGTGCAGCAGCTGCTCCCACCAGTGCGTCACCACGTACTCGGGGATCACCACGGTGAGGGTGTCGTCGGCCCAGCGGGCATCGGCGTCGTCGAGGAAGGCCTCGATCACCGACGTCACGTCCCGGTACGGGTCGTCGAGCACCTCCAGCGGCACGTCGAAGCCGGCCGCCGCCCACTCCTGCTCGGCGTCGTCCCGCCGGCGGTCGTCCTGCAGCACGGTGACCGCGAACAGGTGGTCGGGCCGCATCGCCTGGGCGTAGCGGACGGCGTGGGCCACCACCCGCGTCGGGTGTGACACCAGCACCACCACCGTGTGGCGGACCGTCTCGTCGAGGTCGCCCTCGCGCAGCGCGATCGACTGGCCGACCCGCCGGTAGTGGCGGTGCACGGCCACGAACGCCCCCACGATCAGCGGGATCATGATCGTCGGCACCCAGGCGCCCTCGGTGAACTTCGACACCAGCACCACCACCAGCACGATCCCCGTGGCGACCGCCCCCAGGGCGTTGATCGCCAGGCCCAGCTGCCAGTGCGGCTCCCGCACGCGCCGGTGGTGCAGCACCATCCCCGCCTGGCTGAGCGTGAAGCTCGTGAACAGGCCCACGGCGAACAGCGGCACCAGCGCCGACACCTGGGCGTCGAACGCCACCAGCAGCCCGATCGACGCCAGCGTCAGCACGATGATCCCGTTGGAGAAGGCCAGCCGGTCGCCGCGGGTGGCCAGCTGGCGGGGCATGTAGCCGTCGGAGGCGATCACCGCCGAGAGCCGGGGGAAGTCCGCGAACGCCGTGTTGGCCGACAGGATCAGGATCGCCGCGGTGAAGAACTGGAGCACGTAGTAGAGCGGGTTGTGGTCGCCGAACACGGACCGGCCCATCACCGAGAGGATCGTCTCCTCCTCGCTGAGGGTCGGGCGCAGCTGCAGCGCCAGCGCGGCCACGCCGCAGAACAGCACCGCCAGGATGCCGCCCGTCCAGCTCAGCGTGATGGCGGCGTTGCGGGCCGACGGCGGGCGGAAGGCCGGCACGCCGTTGGAGATGGCCTCCACGCCGGACAGCGCGATGGCGCCCGACGAGAACGCCCGCATCAGCAGGAACAGCGACAGCGTGCCGAGGGTCGCGCCGTTGTCGGTGGCGTGGGACAGGGCCTGCTGGTCGACCGGCAGCTCGCCGAGGTCGCCGAGGGTCGTGCGCAGCAGTCCATAGCCGATGAACACCACCATCACCGCGATGTAGCCGTAGGTGGGCGGGGCGAACAGCCTCCCCGACTCCCGCACGCCCCGCAGGTTGGCGATCGCCAGCAGCACCAGCAGCGTCACGGCCACCGCCACCTCGTGGTTGCGCAGCGGGTCGATCGCCGAGGTGACGGCGGCGGTGCCGGCGGCGATCGACACGGCCACCGTCAGCGTGTAATCGACCAGCAGCGATGCCCCGGCCACCAGGCCCGGACCGGTGCCCAGGTTGTCCTTGCTGACGATGTAGGAGCCGCCGCCGTTCGGGTACGACTTGATGGTCTGGCGGTAGCTGAAGACCACGATGGCCAGCAGCACCACCACCAGCAGCGACAGCGGCGTCAGGTAGCCGATGGCGGCCATCCCGGCCACCGGCACCAGCACGTGCAGGATCTCCTGGGTGGCGAAGGCGCTGGAGGCGACCGCGTCCGACGAGAAGATCGCCAGACCCACCTTCTTCGACAGGCGCTCGTGCGAGGCGGCGGTCGACGGCAGGGGTGCGCCGACCAGCAGACGCTTCGTCGTCGAGTACAGACGGGGCACGACGCCGGAAGCTACTGCGTGACGCCGGCGGGTCGGACTATGCGGCTACGCGGGCGGCACCGGCGACGCCGCGGCGACGCTCCGGTAGACGTCGACGATCGCCGCGGCGGTCTCGTCCCAGCGGAAACGGGCGAGACCGTCGGACGACGCGGTCGCCAGGGTGGCCCGACGTTCGGGGTCGACCAGCAGGGCCACGATCGCGTCGGCCCAGGCCGCCGAGTCGTGCGGCGGCAGCAGCTGGCCGTTGCCACCCACGATCTCGGGGATCGCCGACGCGTCGGCCGCCAGGATCGGGCAGCCCCGGGTCATCGCCTCCAGCAGCGGCAGCCCGAAGCCCTCGTGGGTCGACGGGAACACCAGGGCGGCGGCAGCGTCGAACAGGGCGTCGAGGTCGTGCCGGGGCAGCCGCCCGAGGCGCCGCACCGCCGAGCCGATCCCGTGCTCGTGGGCCAGGGCGGCGATGGCCGCGTCGCCGGGACCCGGCCGTCCCGTGAGCACCAGCGTCACCCCCGGCCGTTGGGCCACCACCTTGGCGAGGGCTCTGACCAGCACCTCGTGGTTCTTGTGGGGGTAGGTGATGGCCGGGTAGAGCAGCAGCTCGCTGTCGGGGTCGAGGCGGTAGCGGCGACGGGCGGCGGCGGCCGCGTCGGCATCGCGGGTGCGGGCGCCGCGCACACCGGGCGGGACCACCATCACCTGGTCGGCGGGGGTCCCCAGGTGGCGGACGACATGCTGGCGCACGTGCTCGCTCAGCGTGAGCACCATGCCCGCGTGCCGGGCCGACCGCGGGAGCGCGGTGCGCAGCCAGGCCCGCTTGGCGGGACGGAAGCGCTCGGGGTGGGTCAGGGGCTGCAGGTCGTACACGGTGAGCACCGAGCGTGACGCTCCCAGCGGCGGGATCGTGCCGCCCAGGTGGTGCACCAGGTGCAGCCCGAGGTGCCGCACCTGGTACGGCAGCCAGGAGTTCTCCCAGAACAGCCGCAGGCCCCGCTTCTCGCCCAGGCCCGGGCCGGGGACGAGGACACCGGCCGCGTCGAGATCGGGGTAGGCGTCGGCCAGCTCGGGCTGGCAGAACACGGTGAGGTCGACCTGCCCGGATCGAGCCAGCTCACGCACCAGGCCGACGGCGTAGTCCTCCGACCCGCCCACGTCGCCCGGCACCAGCCACAGCAGGTTCGCTCCGACCCGGGGCCCGGCGACCGACGCCGACGACCGGCCCGGGGCCGACGCCGGGCTACCTCGCTCGGGTGAGGTGTCGTGCAAAGCCAAAGTCGCGGAGCCGCCCTGGGGATGTGCGCACCGATCAATGCCTCTATAGACGCCTGAGCCACCCGAAGTGGTTCACGAAAGCCGCGAAAACCGGGGAGATCGACGTTTGGTCCTGCGGCGGTCGGACGTCTCAGCGCCGAAACTAGCTGGCCACCGGCGACCACGTGGGGTCACCTGTCCCCAATGTGACCGCTCGGCGTCTGGCCGCTACAGGGCTACGACCTGCACCGACTACACGGCGGCGGCGGCGAGGCGGGCGAAGCGGCTGGCGTGGAACACCAGCGGCTCGACGCTGGGGTCGGCCTCCAGCGCCACGATCCGCAGCACGGCGATGTGGTGGTCGCCGGCCGGGATCTCCTGGTCGATCACGCAGTCGAGCCAGGCCGACGCGCCCTCCACGAACACGGCGCCGTCGTCGGTCGCCTGCCAGGTGCACTCCGCGAACCGGTCACCGTCGCGGGACGCCAGCTGACGGCAGGCGACGTCCTGGTCGGCGCTGAGGATGCTCACCCCCAGGCGGGGCGCCGTGCGGAGCTTCGCCCAGGTGGACGAGCCGTTGTCGGCGCACACCAGGATCAGCGGCGGGTCGAGCGACACCGACGTGAACGAGCTGGCCGCCATGCCCACCGGCTCGCCGTCGATCTCGGCGCACACCGCGGTGACGCCGCTCGGGAAGCAGCCGAACACCTTGCGCAGGTCGCCGACGTCGATCACCTCGTGCGCGGCCACCTTGATCGCCATCGGCGCGGTCACAGCGCCTCCCCCAGCGACGCCAGCACCTGCGGCCGGGCCACGGTGAGCCACGGCTCGACCGCCTCGGGGTCGTCGAACGACGTGTCCACCAGGTAGAGGCCCTTCGTGGGGCACGTCGCCCCCAGCTCCACCAGCACCGGCTTCAGCAGCAGCTCCGGCGCCAGGGCGTGGGCGGGACCGGCGCCGAGCATCAGCGGCACCGCCACGACGCCGGCGAGGCCGTCCGTCGGGATCTGGTCCAGGAAGAGCTTCACCAGCCCGGTGTAGGTGGCCTTGAACGTGGGGCTCGCCACCACCACGACCTGCGACTTCTGCACCGACTCGACCGCGGCGGTGACCGCCGGGTCGCCCCAGCCCAGCAGTCCGGCGCCCAGCTCGACGACGTCGACCACGATCTCGGGCGGCGCGCCGCCCAGCTTCTCGGCCACCATCACCGCGGCGCTCAGCGTGCGGGAGGCGGGCTTGGGGTTTCCGACGACCACGGCGATGCCCATGCGGGCCAACGTATTGCGGCACCCCACCGGGTTACATATCCGCGGCGGCGGCAGTCGGCCGGACCCGTCCCGTCCCGAGTCATCTGTAGCCACCGATCCACGGTCGAGTCGTTCGTCGTCGGAGACCGGCTTGTTGGCTGTCGTGAGATCGCTGACAGGGATGCGGCGGCGCCGACAGCGACAGCGGCAAGACGGAAATCTCGACGGAGATGGCGCCATAGCCGCCGTCCCTGTCGAGGTTTCGGGCTACGACGGGTCGCCGGTCTCGTCCCAGAAGGCCTCGAGGAGCTGGGCGGCGCCGGACGGGTCGCCGAGCATCCACCAGTGGCCCTGGCCCTCCAGGTCCACGACACCTGCGCCGGCCCGGGTGGCCGAGCGGCGGGCGGCGGCGCCGTCGAGGAACGGGTCCTCGCTGGGCACGAGCACCAGGCCGGGCCGAGGGATGTCGACGAAGTCATCGCCCCAGTCGTCCTGCGTCCGCACGGCCGAGCGGTAGAGGGTGAGGATGGCGTCGGTCATGGTCCGGTCGATCGCCGCCGCCATCGCCTGAACCGACTCGCTGGGCTCCTCGCCCGCGCCGAAGGTGGCTGCCTTGTCGGCGGGCGACGCTGCCAGCCAGCCCTCCATGAACGCCTCGCCCTCGCCGGGCGTCTGCCACATCCGGGCGAAGTCGTGCCACGCGAAGTCGGGGTCGGCCATGCCGGCGGCGTCGAGCACCCACGTGCGGACCAGGTCGGGCCGGATGCTCACGAGCCGCAGGGCGAACCCGCCGCCCCAGTCGTGGCCCACCAGGTCGACCGGTCGGCCGAGCGCCTCGACCTCGCCGATCAGCCAGTCGGCGTAGGCGTCCTTGGTCGGCTCGAAGCCCCCGGGGAGCGGGTTCCCGAACCCCGGGAGCGACAGCGCCACGACGTCGTCGCGCTGCAGCTCGCCGCGCAGGGCGTCCCACAGCCGGGCGGTCTCGGGCACCCCGTGCACCAGAACAGCCGTCATGCCCGGGACTCTACGACGGCGACCCGCCGGTGAGGTGGGTGAGCTTCTCGGGTTTGGCGACGATGTCGAGGTGGGTGACCTGGCCCCTGTCGACGACGAAGGCCAGCACGGCCACCCTGTCGCCGAAGCGGGCGACGAGGCCGGCCTGACCGTCGACCACCGCCCGGGTGTGACATCGTCGGTTGGCGAAGCGTTGGTGGCTGGGGATGCCGTCGTCGAAGACCTACGAGCTCACGATCTGATCTAACGTCGAGCGCTCGAAGTGCCCCGGCTGAGTCGCCCCCGGCCCCGCTCCCCAGCGGAAGTGCTGCGGTGGTCGCCCGGGGCGGGCGGACAGGCCGGACGACCACCAACAGCGAGATCATTCTGCCACGCTTCGCGGCGCGAGTCGCGCATCCCGTGAGAATCGAGTCACTGTCAGTCGCCGACAGGCGCCGGAGCAGGGCAAACGTCCCGAGTGAACAACTCGCCCCGCCCCGGCCGCCGACTGCCCGTCGCAACCGCCCGTCGTAGCGACTCGCGCTACTCGGTGTCGACCGGCTGGCCCAGGGCCAGCTTGCCGGCGTAGCTGAGGGTCACCTCGGGGCTGAACGGGTGGAAGGTGCCGGCCCGTACGTCGCGCAGCGCCCGCTCCAACGGCGAGCGCCGGTAGTACGACCGCCCGCCCAGCACGTCCATGGCCAGGTCGACCACCTCGATGGCCTCCGTGACGGCGTGCCGCTTGGCCAGCATCACCGCCGACACCGCCTCGGGGTTCACCGTGTAGTCGTCGCCGAGCTGGTCGAGCGACCCCATGAGCCCCCACCAGGCGACCCGCAGCTTGGCGTCCATCAGGCCCACCTGGCGCTGCACCCGGGGCAACGTCGCCAACGGCGTGACGCCCCGGGCGGCCGTCGTCGCGCCCGCCACGGCGACGTCACGGGCGCCTGCGGCGATGCCGAAGTACGTGGCCCCGCCCACCGGGGCGAAGTGGAACCCCGCCACCAGCAGGGGCGGCGCCATCTCGCCCCACACGCGCCGGGCGACGATCCGCTCGGCCGGCACGTGCACGTCGTCGAGCACGAGGTCGTGGCTGGCGGTACCGCGCATGCCCAGGGTGTCCCAGGTCTCCTCCAGCCGCACGCCCTCCGCCGCCAGCGGTACCGAGAAGTGGAGGACCTCGGCGCCGTCGCCGGGGGCACCCACCACCGCCGAGGTGGAGATCACCGTGGCGCCCGGCGCCTGGCTGCAGAACACCTTGCGCCCGCTCACCAGGTAGCCGCTGCCGTCGGCGTCCGGCACCGCCACGGTCGTGGGCCACAGCCAGTCGGACCCGCCGCTGGTGGCGATCACCAGGCCCTCGTCGGCGACCCGCCGCAGCACGCCCTCGGCGTCGGGGGCGCCGTTGCGCCACCGGTACACCTGCGCCAGCGTGTTGTAGAGGTGCATGGTCGATGCCAGCGCCGCGGCACCGTCGTGGCGCGCCAGCTCGGCCTGGGCGTAGCAGACCTGCCGCATGCTGGCCCCGAGCCCGCCGAGCTCGGTGGGCACCGCCAGCGCCAGGTAGCCGCCGGCGCGCATCGCCGCGTACGCCTGGTGGACGAAGGTGGCGTCGCGGTCGTGGTCGGCGCTGTGCTCGGCCGCTACCGCCCCCACCTCGGCCGCCATGCCGACGAACCGGTCGTCGTCGTGCCGCAGGGCCGCCGGGTGCACCCGGTCCACTGTCGTGGTCGTCTGGTCCGCCGTCACCGTCATCTGTCCGCTCCTCGTGTGTTCCCGCACGTCTGGTCGGTACGAACGTAAGGGGCCATCGGTTCGACAGGTAGTACAAGATGTGAACCATGAGGACGTATGCGCAGTACTGCCCGATCTCGCGGGCGCTCGACGTGCTCGGCGAGCGCTGGACCCTCCTGATCCTCCGCGACATGCTCGTCGGGGCGCGCCGGTTCAACGAGATCGCCCGCGGCCTGCCCGGCATCTCCCGGGCGCTGCTGTCCCGCCGCCTCCGCCAGCTCGAGGCCGCCGAGCTGGTGCGCCGCACCGACGACGGCTACGAGCTGACCCAGGCCGGCCAGGACCTACGTCCGCTGGTGTTCGGCCTGGCCGAGTGGGGCGCCCGCTACACGTTCGGCGACCCGCGGCCCGAGGAGCTCGACCCCGAGCTGCTCATGTGGTGGATGCACGAGCGGATCGACACCAGCGAGATCGACCGTCGCGCCGTCGTGATGGTCGACATGACCGACTACCGGCGGCTCTTCTGGCTGGTCCTGGAGCCGGGCGACGCCTCGGTCTGCTTCACCGACCCCGGCTTCGAGGTCGACGCCGTGCTCAAGGCCCGGCTGGCCGAGCTCTACAAGATGTGGAACGGCCAGACCGACCTGCTGGCCGCCATGCGGGACGGCACGATCGAGCTGCAGGGCGCCCGGTGGATCGTGCGCGGGCTGCCGAAGTGGTTGCAGCTCAGCCCGGTCGCCGCGCTCGTCCGGGAGGCCCGGGCCTGACGAACCGGCCCGAAAACTGGCGAACCGCCGGCGTTAGCCGGCGGTTCGAAGAGACCTGTGACTCGGAGATCAGACGACGCGAACGTTCTGAGCTTCCTCGCCTTTGCGGCCGGGGGCGACGTCGAACTCGACGTTCTGGCCCTCTTCGAGGGTCTTGTACCCATCGCCCTGGATGTTGGAGAAGTGGACGAACACATCATCGCCCTGCTCACGCGAGATGAAGCCGAAGCCCTTCTCTGCGTTGAAGAACTTCACGGTACCTGTAGCCAAGGGATTATCTCTCTTCGGTGTCTCGTCGGTCCTTCTGACCGAACGCGCCTCAGAACCGTACAGCGTCAGCCGCCGAATCACGCGTTTCCGCGCCAAGAGGTCGTCGGCGGCTCACTCCACCGACCACCCCGCCGCTGCCCCGAGCGGTGAAGGCTGCGCTTCGCTGGGTCACTTGTAGCGGTAGGTGATGCGGCCGCGGTTGAGGTCGTAGGCGGAGACCTCCACCTGCACGCGGTCGCCGGGGAGGATGCGGATGCGGTTCTTGCGCATCTTCCCGCTCAGGTGGCCGAGCACCTGGTGGCCGTTGTCGAGGGAGATCCGGAAGTGGCCCCCCTTGAGTGCTTCGTCTGTCCGTCCTTCCAGGACGAACGCATCTTCCTTGGGCTTCGGCAAAATCAATCACATCCTTCGATAGGGAACGTCTCATGCTACGGCCCAGAGCCGCAGGTACGCCTATCAAAGCCCGAGAAATGGCCGAAACAACCCCGGTCAGCCCTCCTGTTCGGTGGGGCGGATCAGGAGCTCGTTGACGGCGACGTGACGGGGGCGGGTGACGATGTAGGCGACCGCGTCGGCGATGTCGTCGGCTTGGAGCCGCTCGATTTCGGCGAAACGCCGGCGGATCGAGTCGCGGATCTCGGGCCGGTTGTGCCCGGCCAGCTCGGTCTCCACCGCCCCCGGCTCGACGAGCGACACGCGCACGTGGCGCGCGGTCACCTCCTGTCGCAGCGACTCGCTCAGCGCCCCCACACCGTGCTTGGTGAGGTTGTAGACACCACTTCCACTGCGGGCGATTCGGCCTGCGACCGAGCTGACATTGACCAAGTCGGCGACGCGCCGCGGACCGTCGGTGGCCGCCGCCAACAGATGAGGCAGGCCGGCGTGGGCGCAGTAGAGGAGGCCGAGCACGTTGATCTCGACCATGCGCTGCCATTCGTCGATCGGCGCCCCGACGGCCGGGCCCAGCAGCATCATCCCGGCGTTGTTGACCAGGGTGTCGAGTCGCCCCAGCTCGGCGACGGTCTGCTCGACCGCGGCCCGGGCCTGCGCCTCCTCGGTGATGTCGGCCGGGATCACCAGCGTGCGGTGCCCGGGCCCGTCCAGCTCCTTCGCCAGCGCGTTCAGCCGGTCGGCCCGGCGGGCCACCAGCGCCACCGCGGCGCCATCGGCGGCGAGCCGTCGGGCGGTGGCCTCACCGATGCCGCTGGATGCGCCGGTGACCAGCGCGACAGTCCCCTCGAGAGTCGACATGGCAGCAAGATACGGGGCTCGGGGTCAATGAGGGCGCAAGGCAGCGCGAACTCGTACGATCGAGGCAGATGAGTGCCGCCGGAACCCGACCCGTGCCGCACACGAAGCCGAAACGTGTGCGCAAGAGCCCCGACACCCGCCGCACCGAGCTGGTCACGGCGGCCCGTGGGGTGTTCGCCACGACGGGCTACGTCGACACGGGCTTCGCCGAGGTCGCAGCCGCCGCCAAGGTGTCGAAGGCGCTGCTCTACCACTACTTCCCGCAGGGCCGACCGGAGCTGTTCGTCCACGTCACGCAGGACCTGCTGGCCGAGTTCACCGAGCGGCTGCGCAACGCCGCCAAGGCACCGTTCTCCGCCCGCACCCGCATGGAGCACCTGCTGGGCGCCCTGTTCGCCTTCTTCGACGACAACCCGCAGGCCTACCGGCTGCTGTTCCGCGACCCGTGGGTCGCCCACGACGAGGCGGTCGAGGCCGCGGCCATCGCCACCCGCGTGCAGCTCGCCGGCGAGATGGCCGTGGTCATGGCGCCGTCGGGCCTGCCGGCCGACGAGCTGCTGATCGCCAGCACCGGCGTCCTCGGCTTCGCCCTGGCCAACGTCGAGCTGTGCCTCGCCGACCAGGTGAACGCCGAGAAGGCGTGGCGCCTCACCTGCACCTACGCCGTCGCCCAGTTCCCTTAGTGACCTGACTGGACCCCCAGGCGGGCGCGGACGACCGTGCCCGTGCCGGGGGCGCTGTCGACGTCGACCGAGCCGTTGGTGAACGCCGCGAACGACCGCATCGCCGCGATGCCCGACTCGTAGAGCACCGTGTGGGGGTCGAAACCGACGCCGTCGTCGGCGATCCGTACCTCGAACAGCGCGCCGACCACGTCGAGCGACACGTCCAGCCGTGACGCCCGGCTGTGGCGCCACACGTTGCGCACCGCCTCCTGGATGATGCGCAGGACGACGGTCTCGGTGATCCAGTCGAGCACCAGGTCGGCGTCGACGTCGACGGTGAGCTGCGGCACCGGGTCGTCGCCCCACAAGCTGTCGACGTAGGCCTGGATCGGCACCTGGAGGCTCTCCGAGCGGGGCGCTGCGGCCCCGGAGCCGGACCCGGCGCCCGTGTCGAGCGGACCGACCGCGAGCATGAGCTGGCGCAGCGACTCGGCATGGCGCGACATGTCGTCGCGCACCATCGCCGACGCACCGCTGAGCGCCGTCGACCGCGCACGGCCGCCGGTGGGCGTGCGGGTGGTCGCCAGCAGGTACGACACGAACGTCGCGTACGCCGACATCGCCTGCTCGTGGAGCTGCGCAGCCACCGCGTGGCGATCCTCGTCGATGCGACGGATCATGCGGGCGAGCAGGTCGCGACGGTCGCGCGCCGCCTTCTCCACCAGCGCGTAGAGCCGCCGGGTCTCCCGCACCGCCAGCAGCTGACGGATCGCCGCCAGCACCAGCAGCCCCACCGTGACGCCCAGCGCCACCGGGACGGCCCAGTCGGCGTCGTCGTGCTGGACGACGACGACCGCCAGCAGGACGGGCACACCGAGCAGCGTCATCGCCGGGGCCAGCCCTCCGCCCCGCACCTGGGCGTGCAGGGGCAGGCGGCTCAGGCCGGTCGTCACGTTCGCCGGCATGTAGAGGGGGACCAGCAGCAGGAGGCTCATGCAGGCGCCCTGCATCCCGAGCAGCGGCCCGCTCGGCAGCGTGAAGCCCGAGACGGCCTGGGCGGTCTGCAGCCCGCCGTTGAGCACGCCCAGCATGGCCAGGAGGACGCCGAGGATCTCGCGCGGCGTGCGCTCCGGCCCGAGGCGCACGAACAGCACCACCGCCCAGTAGCAGCCCGACACCATGCCCAGCGTGGCCAGCGCGGCAGGCAGGGCGAACCAGGTCGCGTCCGACGACAGCACCGCGTCGCCCCACACCAGCGCCGCGGGGGCGCTGACCACGGTCATGAACATCAGCCACTCGACCACGTCGACCGACACCGCCCGCCGGCCCGACCGGGTGCGCACGACGCCGGCGACGGCCGTCGTCAGGAACACCCAGGTGAGCCCGACCACCACGACGCCCACCGGCGTCCCGGCCGAGAACCCGGTGGCCAGGCCGGCGAGTATCCCGATCCCGGTGGAGTAGACGCAGACCAGTGCCGCCGCCCACAGCGTCCAGTACTGCCGGCTGGGTTGCGGCACGACGCGGAGCGACAGCCAGGTCACCACCAGCGCCGGGGTCGTGTAGACGCCGCTCGCCAGCAGCACGAACGCCACCAGGTACTCGCTCCGACCGTCGGCCAGGCTGCCGACGGCGACCACGACCGGCAGCGTGAGCAGCACGTAGACCACGCCCGCCCTCCGCACCCGCGGCGAGAAGCCGCCCTCGAAGCTTGCGCGCCACTTCAGAGACGTCGGCATTGTTCCCCCAACGTGTCGTCTCGTCCCCAACTCAGACCAGCCCCGCCCGAGTATCCCGCGAACGGCAAGGCTGTGCAGGACCGAACTGGAACCTGACCGTCGTGCTACGCGTCTGGAGGGGAGGTGGGCATGATGCGCAGCGACGAGCGGTTCGACGAGATCTACTCGGCGCACCGCGACGACCTCTACCGCCTGGCGGTGCTCATCTGCGGCGACCGCGCCCGCAGCGAGGACGCCGTCGCCGACGTGTTCGCCAGGGTGCTGCCCCGCTGGCGGCGGGGCACGGTGCTCGACCACCCCCGGTCGTACCTGCGACGGGCCCTGGTCAACGAGCTGACCGGCGGCTTCCGGCGCCGGGCACTGGAGCGCCGCGTCGCCGCCCGCCAGTGGGGCGACGACCGCGGCGGCTCGACCATGGAGGCTCAGGTCGACGAGCACGACGTCCTGCAGGCCGCGCTGCTGCGCCTGCCCATGGCCCAGCGTGCGGTGCTGGTGCTGCGCTTCTACGCCGACCTCGGCGAGGCCGAGACGGCCCGGCTGCTGAAGGTGTCGCCGGGCACCGTGAAGTCCCGGACGGCGCGGGCGCTGGCCCGCCTGCGCGTCCTGCTCGACGAGGAGACGATCGATGCCTGACCTGACCACCCGGCTCCGGGAGGACTTCGAGGAGACCGCCCGTCACCTCACCCCGCCCGACCACCTCGACGACCTGGTCCGACGACGGCGTCGCCAGCACCTCCGGCGGCGGCGGGGCGGCGTCTCCGGGGGCCTGGTGGTGGCCGGCGTGGCGGCGGCGCTGGTGGCGACGCGGCTGCTGCCGGGCGGCGACGACCCGTCGTCGGTGGTGGCCGGGTCCTCCGAGGACGTGGTCGACGGCGCTCCCCTGTTCCTGGTGCCGGACGCCGTGCCGTCCGGGTTCGAGCTGCTGGAGGCGTCGGGTGGCGACCTGCCGGGCATCACCGTCGGCATGGCCACGATCTCCGACTGGCAGAACACGCAGCGCTGGGTGCGCTACGACGAGGCGCGGGAGCACCCGACCGACATCCTCGACCTGCGCTGGTCGCACGTGCGGACCGACGGCTCCCTGGCACCCGACCACAGCCGGCCGGTCACGCTGCCCGACGACTCGGTCGCGCAGCACAACCCCGACGACTACGAGGTGTACAAGGCCTTCCCCGACCAGTCGCTCCAGGTGAGCGTGCGGGGCATCGTCGCCCCGGCCACGCCCGACGGCCCGACCGATCCTCTGCCGTTGGAGCTGATGACCGCCGCGATGGCGTCGTTCGAGGAGCGCGACGGCAGCTACACGCTGGCGAGCCCGCCCGAGGGCTTCGAGCTGGCCGGCCAGTGGACCCGCGGGGGCGACGGAGGTACCAACGGACGGGTGCTGGCCTACGGCGACCCCGCCGCCGAGCGGGGCTTCCAGATGCAGGTCGTCGACGACAGCGGGATCCCGCCCGCGGCGAGCCTCGACTCGGCCGACGACCGGGTGGTCACCGTGCGGGGCAACGAGGCACTGCTGTCCCAGGGACTGCTGGCGCCGCCGAGCTTCTTCGGGGAGGGCACGCTGTTCCTCGCCAGCGCCGACCGCTACCTGCAGTGGATCGAGCCCGGCGGGGAGCGGGTGACGATCACCGCGCGGGGCCTGTCCGACGACGAGGTCCTCGCCGTCGCCGAGAGCCTCGAGCCGGTCGACGCCCCCACCTGGTTCGCCCTCCAGGACACCCCCGAGTCCGAGAGCCCTGCCACCACGGACACCACCGAGACGACAGACACGACCGATACCCCCCAGGCAGGCGACGCTTCGGCCGCTCCTGCCGGCACCGAACCGCTGCTCTTCGCCGGCACCTACGAAGGGTCCGACCGCTACACGCTCAGCTCCGAGGGCCCGTGCGACCTCGACCACGACGACGAGGCCACCTTCACGCTCACCGACGGATCGACCTGGCAGTTCCAGCACGACCAGTGCGCCCAGGTCGTCGGGAACATCTGGTCGGCCACGGGCACCTTCACGTTCACGCTGCCCGACGGGGCCACGCTGAGCGGCACCAACGTCCAGGACGGGGTGCCGCTGCCGACCACCGGTGCACCGTTCGACCTCGACATCACCGACGGGTCGGGCCGCTTCGCGGGCGCCACCGGGTCGTGCACGCTCGACAACCACTTGGAGGAGACCACGCTGGGCCAGCAGAGGCTGTACGGCACCTTCACCTGCGATGTGACGACGTAGCGCCTCTCCCGAAACTCGGGTGCGGGCAGCGGGGCGGGGCGGCGACCATGGAGCCATGGCCCTGCCGCTGACCACGTCGCCCGCACCTCCCGAGCTCCCCGAGGTGGTCGACACGGGGCTCGTGACGCTGCGGCCGTGGCGGCCGGACGACGTCGGGGCCATGGCGCGGGCGATCGCCGAGAGCGTCGAGCACCTGCGGCCGTGGATGCCGTGGGCCGCCGCCGAACCCCTCTCGCTGGCCGACCGCACGCAGCTGGTCGCCGAGTTCTGTCGCCAGTGGGCCACCGGCGAGTCGTACGTGTACGGGATGTTCGCCGGCGGCAAGCCCGTGGGCGGCACTGGGCTGCACCCCCGCATCGGCCATGGCGGCATGGAGATCGGCTACTGGGTGCACCCGGCGTGGACCGGTCGGGGTGTGGCGACGTCCACCACGAGGGCGCTGACCACCGTGGCGCTGGGCCTGCCGGGGATCGTGCGCGTCGAGATCCACCACGACAAGGCCAACGCCGCCAGCCGCCGGATCCCCGAGAAGCTCGGATACACGCTGGTCGCCGAGGTGCCCGAACCGCCCGAGGCGCCCGCCGAGACGGGCGTCGAGTGCCGCTGGCGCATGACCCGGGAAGAGTGGGAATCCCGATAGAACGTCGGGCGTGACTGGGAACGTGACTCCCCAAGAGGCCGCCGACCGGCTCCGGCCGACCGACACGCTGGGGTTGGGGCTCGGGCCGGGGCAGCCGCCGGCGTTCCTGCAGGCGTTGGGCGCCCGCACCGACTGGGAGGAGCTGCGGGTGTCCGGCGCCTTCCTGGCGGTGTTCACCGAGCTGTTCAACCACCCGAACGTCCACTACCTCAGCTCGTTCTTCGGTCCGCTCGACCGCATCCTGCGTGACAGCGGCGCCAACATCGGCTTCGCCCCCGCCGACTACCGGCGCTTCACCCGCATGCTCCACGACCTGCGGCCCCGGGTGGTCGCCACCGCCGCGGCGCCGCCCGACGCCGACGGCTGGTGCAGCCTGTCGCTCCACGCCGGCCACACGGTCGACGACCTGCACGCGGCCGGCGCCGACCCCGACCGGCTGCTGGTGGTGGAGGTCAGCGAGGGCTTCCCCCGCACCTTCGGCCTCCCGCCCGAGCACCGCCACGCCGTCCACGTCGACGAGATCGACGTGCTGGTCCGCAGCGACGCCGCGCCCCTCCCGCTGCCGGAGACGCCGCACGACGACGTCGACGGGGCCATCGCCGCCAACGTCGTCCCGCTGATCCCCGACGGGGCCACGCTGCAGACCGGCATCGGCGCCATCCCGTCGGAGATCGTCACGCTGCTGGCGAAGGGCGACGGCGGCGACTACGGCATCCACTCCGAGATGTTCACCACCGGCCTCATGAACCTGCACCTGGCCGGCAAGGTGACCAACCGCAAGGGCCAGTTCGACGGCGTGTCGGTGGCGACGTTCGCGGGCGGCTCGCAGGAGCTCTACGACTGGCTCGACGACAACCGGGAGGTGGCCTTCCTGCCCGTGTCGGTGGTCAACTCGCCCGAGGCGATCGGCCGGAACCGCTCGACGGTCACCATCAACGGCGCCATCTCGATCGACATCCACGGCCAGGTGGTGGCCGACACCATCAACGGGCGGCAGTACTCCGGCATCGGTGGCCACGAGGACTTCGTGTCGGGGCCGGCGCTGTCGTTCGACGCCCGGTCGGTGCTGGTGCTGCCGTCGACGATCACCGTCGGGGGCGAGCTGCGGTCGCGGATCGTCCCGTGGTTCGCGGCCGGCACCGTGGTCACGACGCCGCGGCACCAGGTCGACACCATCGTCACCGAGTACGGCGTGGCCGAGCTGCAGGGCAAGACCGCCCACCGGCGGGGCCAGGCCCTGGCCGCCATCGCCCACCCGTCGTTCCGCGACGAGCTGCGGGAGGCCGCCGAACGGGCGTCGGGCGGCAACTCCCCCGTCGTCTGAAATTGCGTCCGAAAACCCGCACATAGCGGGCAGATCGACGCAATTTCAGAAGGGCCCCAGCACTCCCTCAGTTGACGGTCAGGCCGCCGTCGACCACGAGCACGTGGCCGGTCATGAAGCTGGCGGCGTCGCTGGCCAGGAACAGGGCGGCCGGCGCCATCTCGTCGGCGCGGGCCATGCGGTCGATGAGCTGGCCGGCGACCATCACCTTCTGCATCTCGGGCGTGGTGTTGCGGACCATGTCGGTGTCGGTCGTGCCGGGGGCCAGCGCGTTGACCCGGATGCCGTCGCCGGCGAACTCGTGGGCCATCGACCGGGTGACGCTCAGCAGCGCCGTCTTGGCGGCCACGTAGATCGCCATGAACCCGCCCTGGGTGAAGGCCCCGGCGGTGATCACGTTGACGACGGCGGCGTGGTCGCTCTTGCGCAGGTGGGGCAGGGCCTGCTGCACCAGGAACACGGGCGCCCGCAGGTTGGCGTCGAACGACTTCTGCCACGCCTCGGGCGTGATCGACCCGTACGGGAGGGCGAGGGCGTTGGCGGCGTTGTTGAACACGATGTCGACGCCGCCGAACGCCTCGACGGTGCGCTCCACCAGGGCAGCGAGCTGGTCGAGGTCGCCGACGTGGGTGGGGACGGCCAGCGCGGTGCCGCCAGCGGCCTCGATGTCGGCGACGGCCCGGTCGCAGGCGTCGGCCTTGCGGCTGGCGATCACCACCTTGGCGCCCACCGCGGCGAAGCCCTCGGCGACCGCCCGCCCGATCCCGCGGCTGCCGCCGGTCACGATCGCCACCCGGTCGGTCAGGTCGAAGCGGCCGAGCAGTTCGTTGCGATCCATGCGGTTCCCCCTGGTCGGTTCACGCCCGTTCGAGGGCGACCTTCACGCCGATGCCGACGAGCAGCGTGCCGGCGACGGCGTCGAGACGCTGCCGCGTCCGGGGGCGGCGGAGCAAGCGGGCGACCGGGCCGAGCAGGAGGGAGAACGCCCGCCACCAGCACACGGCGATGGCGAGGAACACGACGGCCAGGGTGGCTGTGGTCCGCAGGCGGGGCTCGTCGCTGCCGACGAACTGCGGTAGCAGCGTGAGGAACAGCAGGGCGATCTTGGGGTTCAGCAGGTTGGTGAGGAGCCCCTGCCGGAACGCCTCGCCGCTGGTGGTCGTGGCCGCGGCCGTGGCCGCGACGGGAGCCCGCATGTCGTCGGCCTCGGCCTCGTCGGGGTCGGGCCGGAAGGCACTGCGCAGCAGCTTGAGGCCCAGGTAGGCGAGGTAGAGGGCGCCGATGGTCTTCACCACCATGTAGGCGCCGGCCGACGCCGCCAACACGGCGGACAGGCCCAGCACCGCGGCCGTGGCGTGGCCGGCGATGCCGAGGCAGCAGCCCAACCCGGTGAACCAGGCCACCTGCGGGCCACCTCGCAGCCCGTTGCGCAGCACGAGCAGCATGTCGGGCCCGGGCGTCACGGTGAGGACGGCGACCATCCCGAGGAAGGGCACCAAGAGCTCCGGCACGCCATCACCGTAGGGTTCCGGGCGTGTACGACGACGCTCGGCTGACCTTCGTGGTGCGGAAGAGCACCGGCGACTTCGAGCCGGGCATCGACGAGCCGCTCGGCCTCGACACACCCCGGGACGGCGTCCTCTACGTCCCCGACACCGCCGAGCCCGGCGCTCCCCTGCTGGTGTTCCTCCACGGCGCCACCGGCTCCGGCCGGGCCCACCTGCGGGCGGTGCTGGCGGCCGCCGACCGCTACGGCGTGATCCTCGTCGCCCCGGACTCGCGGGGCGGGTCCTCCTGGGACCTCATCGAGCAGCAGGCCTTCGGGCCCGACGTCGCCTTCCTCGACCGGGTGCTCGACGAGGTGGTCGACCGGGTCGACGCCGACGTCGAGGGCCGGCTGGCCATCGGCGGGGTGTCCGACGGCGCCTCCTACGCCCTGTCGCTCGGCCTGGCCAACGGCGACGTGTTCTCCACGGTGATCGCCTTCTCGCCGGGGTTCCTGGCCGTGCCCAGCGCGGTGGGCCGGCCGCGGGTGTTCGTGTCGCACGGCACCGCTGATCCGATCCTCCCGATCGACGCCTGCAGCCGCCGGCTCGTCCCGCCGCTGCGGGAGGCCGGCTACGAGGTGCAGTTCACCGAGTTCGACGGCGGCCACACCATCCCTCCCGCGGTCGCCGACGAGGGGCTCCGTTGGTGGCTCGACGGGAGCGCGATCGCGGACCGCTGATGTAGGTGGTCGCCCGGCCCGGAACCACTCGGCCCGCCCGGCCGCCGGTCACCACGGATCCTGCTTGCTGTGCTCATGTGGCGGCGAACTGTGGGTGTGCAGGTGGGGTCAGCCCGGCTTGCTGCGCTGGATCCGCTCGGCGATCCGCTTGATCCGCTGCAGCCGGGCGTCCCAGGTCGCGCCGACCGCGGACAGCTGGGCGACCGCCCGGGCGACCTGGGCCTCGTCCACCTCGTAGCGGCGCTCGCGCCCCGCCGGCGTCACGTGCACCAGGCCGACGCGGTCCAGCACACCGAGGTGCTTGGCGACCGCCTGCCGGGTGACGGGCAGCCGCTCGCTGAGCGTGGTCGCCGTACCGCCTCCGTCGGCGAGGAGCAGGTCGAGCATCCGTCGGCGGGTCGGGTCGCCGACCGCGGACCAGAGGTCGTCGTCGATCGCGGTGCTCACGGCCGTGCGACCAGCCGGTTGGCATACGTGACGAGGCGCGGGAGGAAGTGGTCCCAGCCGCGGACGTGGTCGAGGTAGGCCTCCTCCAGCACGGCCGCCTCCCACCCGCGCTCGCGGAAGCCGGTCTCCTTGAAGCGCAGCAGCGTGCCGTCGCCGGACGGAACGAGGTCCAAGGTCACCAGGAACGAGTTCGTCTCGGCGGCCGCGCCCTCGTCGTACGCCCAGCGGAACGCGAACCGGCGGGGCGGGTCAGCCTCCAAGACGGTGAGCGGCACGATCGTCGCGTCGGGTGCCGTCGGGTCGCCGAACGTGATCGCGCCAGTGGCGCCGGGGACCGGGTCGAGCTCGGCGCCGTCGGGCCACCACTCGCGCAGGTGCTCGGGAGAGCTGATCACCTCGAAGACCACCTCGGGGGTGGCGTCGATGCGAAGCTCCCGCTCGATGCTTCCGTACTCCATGTGACCCTCCTGGCCTCGACGCAACCTGTGGTTGCACGTCAACCTATCGGGCACGCCCCACTAACGCAACCTTTCATTGCGCAGACGGTTTTCGGAGCTGACGGGGGCCACCGCCCGACGGTGCCCTGACGCGGAACGACGCCGGGCGGAGTGCCGGGCGTCGGTCCACGGGTTCGGTCGGGTTGGTCGGGTTGGTCGTGTCGGTCGTGCGCGACCCCCATCAGCAGTCCGCCAGGACGCCGGTCACCTCGGGGCAGGGCGACGGGGTGGCGACCGGGGACGGGCGACGGGTGGTCAGCTTGCGGACGGCGCCGCCGAGCGAGGCGATCCGGCTGGTGCGGCTGGGCTTCGAGGCCCGCACGCTCCGCTCGAGGCGGAGGTTGGCGGCATCGGCCATCAGGGTGTTGCGGCGCTGGTCGGCGAGGGCGTTGCGGGTGCTGGTGGAGTGCATCTTCGGCTCCTGTGCTCGGTGCTTCCTGGTGAGACCAGCATCCGACGAACCGGCTTCCGGCACATCCGTGCCCAGCACGGATCCACCACGTACGGACCACGGACCGACCACGGATGGACCACCGAACCCGGCAGAATCACTGCGTGACCATGGAGACGCCGACGCTCGCGGGGTCCGGCGTCTCGGACCGGGAGGCCGAGGTGCTCGCCCTGCTCGGGGAGCACCTGACCAACGCCGAGATCAGCGCGCGCCTCTTCATCTCGGTCCGGACGGTCGAGAGCCACGTGTCGTCGCTGCTGCGGAAGCTGGGCGTCGCCGACCGCAAGGCCCTGTCCCACTTCGCCGAGGACATCAGCCGTGACCGCGCCGTCGTGTCGCCCGTCCGGAGCCTCGCCCGGCCCACCCTGCCGGCGCCGCTCACGTCGTTCGTCGGCCGCGAGGCCGAGCGCGCCGCCCTCGCCGAGGCCCTCGACGGCCAGCGGCTGGTGACCGCGGTCGGCCCCGGCGGCATCGGCAAGACCCGGCTGGCGCTGGCCGTCGCCGCCGACCTGGCCGGCCGGTTCGACGACGGCGTCTGGTACGTCGACCTGGTGCCGGTCACCGACCCGGCCATGATCGCCGGTGCCGTGGCCGCCGTGCTCGGCCTGGGCGAGCAGTCGGGCCGCTCGATCGAGGACACCGTGCTCACCCACCTGGCGTCGGCCCACGTCCTGCTGGTGCTCGACAACTGCGAGCACCTGGCCGACAGCGTCGTGGTGTTCGTCGAGCGGCTGCTGGCGGCGAGCCCCCGGTCGTCGGTCCTGGCCACCAGCCAGGCCCGGCTGCTGGTGCCGTTCGAGCGGGTGTTCCCGGTGGCGGGGCTGTCGCTGTCGGCCGACGACGGCAGCGCCGACGCCGTCGCCCTCTTCGTCGAGCGGGCCGAGGCGGTGGGCAACCCGCCGCTCGCCGACGACGACCTGCCTCGCGTCGCCGCCATCTGCGCCCAGCTCGACGGCATGGCGCTGGCCATCGAGCTGGCCGCCGCCCGCCTGCCCACGCTGGGCCTCGACGGCCTGGAGGCGGGCCTGGCCGACCGCCTCGACCTGCTCGCCGGGCGGGCCCGGGTCGACGACCGGCACAGTTCGCTGCGGGCCGCCATCGACTGGAGCTACGCCCTGCTCGAGCCGTCCGACCAGGCGGTGCTGCGCCGGGTGTCGATGTTCGCCGCACCGTTCCGGGCCGACGACGCCGCCCAGGTCGTCGGGTTCGCCGCGATCGCGGCGGGCGACGTGGCCCGCTCGCTGGCCCTGCTCGCCGACCAGAGCCTGCTCGTGGTCGTGCCGGGCAACCCGGGCCGCGGCGCCGGCAGCGGCACCCGCTACCGGGCGCTCGAGACCATCCGCCAGTACGGCGGCGCGGTGATGGACGAGGCCGGCGAGCTGGCGGAGGTCCGCCGCCGCCACCTGCTCTGGTCGTGCGACGCCGCCCGGCGCCTCCACGACCCCGTCGCCACCCACGGCTCGGCGATCCCACCGGTCGACTGGGTCGACGACTTCGACCGCACCGCCGACGACCTGCGGGCCGCGCTCGGCTGGGCCGCCACCGACGCCGCCTGTCGAGCCGACGCCCACCAGCTGGCCACGACGCTCGGCGACCTGACGTTCGCCCGCGGCCTCACCAGCGAGGCCCAGCGCCGCTACCTGCAGGCCGCCGACCTGGCCGCCGACGACGTGGCGCGGGCGGTCGAGCTGCGCCGGGCCGCCAGCGCGGCCCAGAGCCGGCACCTGGGCGACGAGTCCCTCCGCCTCACCCACGAGGCCGCGGAGATCGCCCTGCGGGCCGGCGACAAGGAGCTGGCGGCCGAGTCCCTCGCCCACGCGGCGATGTTGATCCAACGCTGCCCGGGCACGCTGTCGCACGTCCCGTCCGACGAGGAGATCGACGCGCTGCTGACCCGGGCCCATGCGCTCGCCGTCTCGCTGGCCCAGCCCAGCACCCGCCTCGACGCCGTGCTGCTCATCGCCGAGGCGTTCCGGCAGGAGGAGCGCGACCCCGTCACGGTGCTCCTGGCCGAGCGCGCCGTCGATCTGGGGCGCCGGCTGGGCGCCGTGGAGGTGGAGAGCGCGGCGCTCGACGCGCTCACGTCGGTCCAGCTGGCCATCGGCAACGCCTACGAGGCGGCGGCGACCGCCCGCCGCCGCACCGAGATGCTGCTGACCATGCCGACCAGCGCCGCGACCGGCTTCGAGCTGCCCGACGCCCTGCAGATGGCCAACGAGTGCAGCATCGCCACCGGCGACCTGCGCGCCGCCCGCGACTTCGGCGAGCGGATCCTCGCCCTGCCGCTCTACCACGGCGAGGGGCACCTGGCGACGCCCCGGCTGATGGTGGTCGAGGCGCTCGCCGGCAACTGGGAGCTGGTGCACTCGTTGGGGCGCCGCTTCCGCGACGAGTGGCTCCGGGCCGGGCGACCACCCACGTCGAACCTGGCCATGGGCGCGAGCGCCGCGGCCATGGTGCACGGCCTCCAGGGCGACGACGAGGCCTACGACGATTGGCAGTCCATCGTGCGGGACCTGCGGGCGGCGCTGGTGGCCCGCTACGGCTCCGACATGCGGGCGAACCCGGCGTTCGACGCCGTGGTGCTGCTGCACCGCGGCGACGCCGAGGGAGCGCTGGCGGTGCTGGCCGACGGGCCCGAGTCGTTCCGCACATGGCACGCGGGCCGCCTGCGCCAGTGGTACGCCGGGCTGTGGGCGGAGGCCGCGGTGCTGGGCGGCCACCCCGAGGCGCCCGAGCGGCTGGAGCGGGCGCGGCTGGCGACCACGGCGAACCCCATCGCCCGCGCCCTGGTCGACCGGGCGGCGCTCCTCGCCGAGGCGGGTGACCCGAGCGAACCGAGCGAGAAGGGCCTCCTCGACTTGGCCGAGGCCCTCGACGCGGCTGATTGCCACTACCAGGCCGCCCGGACCCGGGTGTTCGCCGGCGGCGCGGCCCGCACCGAAGGCGAGGCGGCGCTGGCCCGCATGGGAGCCATCGTCATGGTCGTCCCGACAGGATCCGGTCAGAATTCTTAGGGAACTCCTAGGTGTGCGTCTGATGTGACCGGGTAGGTGGCCTCCGGCACGGACAGGATGGGGACGACCACGAAGGGGGACCCCCATGGGCAGCACTCGCTGGTCAGTTACGCGCGCGCCCACGGCGCTCGTACTCGCAGCCATCGCCCTCGTGGCGTCGTCGCTGACGGCGGGCGCCGACCCGACGTCGGCCGCGGCGGACACGGAGGCCACCTACATCGTGATCCTGAAGTCGTCGGTCTCGTCGCCGACGGCCACGTCGATCGGGCACCACCGGCGCTACGGCGCCGAGGTCGCCGGCGTCTACTCGCACGCCCTCAAGGGCTACACGGCCGACATGACCGCCGCGGAGGCGGCGCGGCTGAGCACCGACGCCAACGTCGCCCACGTGGAGAAGGACCGGATCCTCCAGCTGTCGCAGACGCCGCAGACCACGCCCACCGGGGTGCGGCGCAGCTTCGCCGACGACAACCCGAACCTCGACATCGACGGCCAGGACGACGTGCGCATCGACGTCGACGTGGCCGTCATCGACTCGGGCGTGATGGCCCACACCGACCTCAACGTCGTGTCCCGGGCCAACTGCACCACCGGGGTGTGCCAGACCGGCACCGGCAACGACGACAACGGCCACGGCACCCACGTGGCCGGCACGATCGGTGCCCTCGACAACGGCACCGGCGTGGTCGGCGTCGCCCCGGGCGCCCGCATCCACTCGGTGAAGGTGTGCACGGCCAGCGGCTCGTGCCCCAACTCGGCGATCGTGGCCGGTGTCGACTACGTGACCGCCCGGGCCGGCACCATCGAGGTGGCCAACATGAGCCTCGGCGGGCCGGGCACCAACACGCCGCTGGCGCAGGCCATCACCCGCTCGGTCGACGCCGGCGTGGTCTACGCGGTGGCCGCCGGCAACAACGCGGCCAACGCCTCCGGCTTCTCCCCCGCCAACCACCCGGACGTCATCACCGTCTCCGCGCTGGCCGACTCCGACGGCGAGCCCGGCGGCCTGGGCCCGACCCCGTCGTGCCGGCCTGCCAGCACCGACGACGTGCTCGCCGACTTCTCCAACTTCGGGACCGTCGTGGAGGTGGCGGCGCCGGGCGTCTGCATCCTCTCCACCTGGAACAACGGCGCCTACAACACCATCAGCGGCACGTCGATGGCCGCCCCGCACGTGGCCGGCGCCGCCGCGGTGCTCACCAGCGGCACGCGGGACCCGGTGAACCGCACCCAGGCGCTCGCCATCCGGGGGCAGATCACCAGCGCCGGCAACTTCGACTGGACCGACGACTCCGGCGACGGCGTCAAGGAGCCGCTGCTCGACGTCCACGACGCCACGAAGTTCCCGCCCGGCAGCGGTCCGTCACCCACGCCCGCGTGACGATGTCCTCCCAGCCCTAGCTCCGACTCCGACGCCCGGTCGTGCTCGGGCCGCCCCTTCAGGTGGGCTCGAGCACGATCTGGCGTTGGACGGGGTCGGCGGACGCGATCCGGACCGTCACCTCGTCGCCGAGGCCGAGGGTGTGGCCGGCGATGCGCGACTGGATGGCGGGGTCGCGGCACACGACGGTCGAGCCCTCGTCGTCGGCGGCCACCACCGACACCCGGATGGTCCGACCCACCATGGGCCGTAGCACCAGCGCCTCCACCAGGTCGACGGCGGCGCGGGCGGCGCCCGACTCCCGGCTGCCGGTGGACTGCAGGGCGTGCGGCAGGTCGGGTAGGCGCTCGGTCGCCCAGGCCGGCGGGGTGTCGCCCGCTTCCAGCGCCAGGCACACCTCGATGGCGTAGCGGTCGCCCAGCCGGCGCAGCGGAGCGGTGACGTGGGCGTACTGCGCGGCGACGGCACCGTGCTCCATGTCGGGCCCGGACGCAGCGGCGGCCGGGAGCGCCAGGTAGCCGGCGCCCCGCAGGCCCCGCGCGGCCAGCGCCAGCAGGGCGGCCTCGTCGGGGATCTCGCTCCTCAGGCTGCGCACGAGGTCGGCGTAGGTGGCGCCCTCGGGCCAGCCGACGTGCAGCGCCCGGGCGGTGCGGCGCACCTGGGCCAGCACCTTCTTGCCCGCCGGCGGCATGGTGCGCAGCAGCCCCACGCCGGCCGCGGCCATCCGCTCGGCCGCCACCATCCCGGTGAGCAACGACACCTGGGCGTTCCACCCCATCGACGGCAGCGTCGTCTCGAAGTCGATGCGGTAGCCACCGTCGTCGGCCTCCACCTGCTGGGCGGGCAGGTCGAGGCTGACCCCGCCCCGGGCCACCTCCTGCCGCATCCGCACCTGGCCGACCTCCCGCAGCAGCACCAGCGTCTGCTCCGCGTGGCCCTGGTCGACGGCGTGCTGGACCTGCTCGTAGGTGAGCTGGGCGCGGCTGCGGACGACGGCCCGCTCCACGGTCGCCGACTCGACGGCGCCGTCGGCGTCGAGGTCGACGGTCCACAGCACCGCCGGGCGGTCCTCGTCGGGCAGGAGGCTGGCGGCGCCCTCGCCGAGGGCGGGCGGGTGCAGCGGGGCGCGGCCGTCGGGCAGGTAGAAGGTGAGGCCGCGGTCCCAGCAGGCGGCGTCGAGGGCCCCGCCGGGCTCGACGAAGGCGGCCACGTCGGCGATGGCGTAGTGGACCCGCCAACCGGGGCCGTGGGCTTCGATGTGCAGGGCCTGGTCGAGGTCGCGGCTGCCCGGCGGGTCGATCGTGACGAACGGCAGGTCGCGGGCATCACGCCGCCGGCCGTCGCCGATGTCGCCGTCGAGCCCGCCCAGCACCCTCGGCGCCGCCGCCTCGGCCTCGGCGGCCACCTCGGGCGGGTGCGGCCCCGGCACCTTCTGCTGCTGACGGATCAGGGCGAGGCCCTCGACCACGGTCGGATCGTCGACGGCGATGTGCAACGGGACGTTCGGCACGGTGCGGGACCCTACCCAGAGAGCTAACTTGCCTCGACGCAAGTATGTGACGACGGGGGGAACCGGTGTCCGAGACGCAGGCCGAGCTCGCGCTCGGCGCGACCACCGACGTGACCGCGGCGTGGTGCACCGCCGCACTGGCCGACCACCTCGACGGCGCCCGCGTCACGGAGTGCACCACCAGCCCGGTCGGCACCGGCCAGGTGTCCGACACGCTGCGGCTGCGCCTCGGCTACGACCCGCCCGGCGCCGGACCTCCCAACCTGGTCGCCAAGGTCACCGCCGCCTCCGAGGCCAGCCGGGCCGCCGCCCTCATCGCCCGCACCTACGAGATCGAGGCTG